>ERZ1026772.1215-NODE-1215-length-14726-cov-13.596415_pt1 | contig 14726 bp, 11 predicted proteins | sample MGYA00380124_ERZ1026772 | MGnify/ENA primary metagenome ERZ1026772 (study PRJEB33269, sample SAMEA4719760) | human gut metagenome | biome: human-associated habitat; feature: organic feature; material: feces | place: Cameroon | collected 2013-10 ...
CTTGCTCGGGACTTTCACCCGTTAGACAATGCTCATGCCGAGCGTACTGAAAAAAATGACCGGCAAGGTATTCCTCCTGCCGGTCATTATCCTGATATTATATGTTCTCCGTCAGCCAACTACCACCTTCATGCGGTCGGCGGTGCCGTCGGCTTTATGCTTCACCACGATGTTGACGCCTTTCTGCGGTTTTGCCATCCTGACACCGCCAAGGGTGTAGTATTCCACAGAAGCATTGTCTGTTGCCACGGCGGAATTCACTGCTGCCGAGGCTCCTGTCATTTTGTTGCCTTTCTTGTCGTAGGAAGGGGCTGTGGAATAGTTCTTCACTGCATTCACAAACTCGGTGACATCCTCCGTCGGCACGTTGTCGGTATATGTCTTGTATATCTCTATCTTGCCCGCACCGGCATATTTCTGCAATACCTGTGGCACGTCAGCAGTCTTGTCGTGATTGTTCACCTTATAGTTGGCATCTGTCTGCGTTGGCACCCAGTCGGTGGTTGTCACGGGATATGTATTGCTTATCTTGGCATTGTCGATGTTGGTGTAGCCTTCCGGCAGATTGTTGCAGCCTTTGAATACCAGGTCGTAGCCGTCGGCTTTGTTGATGTTGAGCGAACCGCCACGGTCGGAGCGCACCGGCGACTTGGTGTTCTCGAAATAGCAGGCATCGAGATAGCCGACGGATTTTTCTCTCACGTCCCATCCGTCTTCACAGCCTTTCTGGAAGTTGTTCATATAGTGCATATGTCCGCCACGCTGCAGCGGCAGACGCGAACCCTGTATGTTCTCAAGGAAGTTGTGATGATAGGATATCGTACGGCAACCTTCAAAAATGTCTGAATTTCCCTTTCCGAAGAGGCATGCCTTGTCGTGGTCGTGGAAGTGGTTGTAACTGAACGTCATCCACTGCACGTTGTTCTTGCAGTCGAGGAGTCCGTCGTAGCGGTCTTTGTTTGCCTGGTCTCCATTGAAGAATTCACAGTGGTCCACCCATATATGTCCGCCCCAGTCTGTCTTCGCACTTGTCTTGTCTGCCTGTATGCCGATGCAGTCGGGGTCGCCAACCTCCACCTGCTTGCCGTCGCGCCATGCCACGATCTTGTTTTCTCCCGATTTCAGCACTGGCACTCCCTTCATAGTGAAGCGGCAGTTGCGGATGATGATATTGTCTACACACTGCATCACGAAGGTGATATGTGAGAAGAGCGGAGCCTTGCCTGTCTCGCTGTTCACCACTCCTATGAGGGTCTTGTCCGACGCCACCATGATGCGCTCGCCGTATGTGGTCTCCACTCCCTCGCTGCCGTCCTGCTTGTCGCAGAGCTTACCGGTGTTGATGCCGTCGACATAGCATTTTATGCCTGTCGAGATGTCGTGGTCTACGATTACTACATACGGGTCTTTTGCCTGCAGATATGCCTGCAGCTGTGAGAAGTTCTTGGCATATACCACCTTGCCGGCAGCGCCGCCTGTGGTACCATCGGCGAGATAATAGTTGGTGCCTGGCTTTCCTGTGCATGCGGCAAAGCCGTCAATGGAGAAATCTCTGCCGTCCACCTGCTGTGCGTTTGCCGACAACAGGAATCCACCTACAAGCATCGCTGTGGCGAAGAGTTTTTTTGTTGTGTTCATTTGATGTTTTGAATTAGTAGTTGTTCTTTATATATAAGTAGTGTTGTTGAATGGTGCAGATTAAATTCTTATCAGACTATGCTGATGTCTTTTTTTTCTTATCAGTCTATATTGATGTGTTTTAGATTCCGAAGGTGTGGAATCTGATGTTTTCTTTATAAGCAGACGAGCAGACAAACCTTCTGGTGAGAACGCAATCTCCACATCCATTTGTCTCCTCGCCTGCTTCTCTATATGTCTCGGCAACCAGCATCTCCCCTACGGGGGAGAACGAGAGGGGGCTGATGTTCAAATCATAATCGTCATGATGATGTTACTGCCGACTTCAGCCCCCAACTAACCTCCCCCGTAGGGGAGGGACTGTATGTCCGGAACTGACCATCTGTGAATGTCCGGAACTGACCATCTGTGAATATTCGGGACTGGCCATCTGTTTATCCTACAGGGTAGAGATTGTCTCCCACTTAGTTCGCCAACTCAGAGAAGAACTTTATCCTGACGAGTCTCACCTCATCCTCGGTATAGTCCTCGCCGAGTTCGTCCATCGCCACTTCCAGGTCGTCGGTCTCGCTCTCGCGGAAATATTCGTATATGTCGTCGATATGGTCATCGTCCATCACATCCTCAAGGAAGTAGTCGATATTGAGCTTCGTTCCACTGTATACGATTGCCTCAATCTCAGTGAGAAGGTCCTCGAAGTCGATGTTCTGTGCATCTGCAATGTCGTCGAGCGGCATCTTGCGGTCGATGCTCTGTATTATCTTCACCTTCAGCATAGACTTCTTCGGCACGGTGCGTATTCTCAAGTCCTCAGGTCTCTCGATGTCGTTCTCCTCGCAATGGCGCTTTATCAGGGCAATGAATTCCTTGCCGTAGCGGTGTGCCTTGCCCACACCGACGCCTGGGATATTCACCAGTTCTTCGAGGGATATCGGATATACCGTAGCCATCTGCTCGAGCGAAACATCCTGGAATATCACGTATGGCGGGATGCCCAGCTTGCGGCTCGTGTCTTTTCTCAGGTCCTGGAGCATGGCAAAGAGTTCCGGGTCGAGCGCCGCCGTCTGTCTCTCGCCCACCTCATCGTCGTCGTCTTCGCTGAACTCAGCGTCTTTCACCACCATGAAGGTGTACGGGTTCTTGATGAAATCGAGTCCGCCCTTAGTAATCTTCAGCACTCCATAGTTCTCCACGTCTTTCTTGAGGAAACCGGCGATGATAGACTGCCGGATTACGGGGTTCCAGATCTTTATGTCGCAGTCTTCGCCCTCTCCGAACTCCGGCAGCAGGTCATGCTTGTGGTCTTTTATGTCGTCGGTGTCGCGGCCCTTCACGAAGTCTATCACGTAGTCGGAACGGAAATCCTCCTTCAATGCCTTCACCGCCCTGAGCACTATCGCCGTCTCTTTCGTGGCATCTATCTTCACCTTGGGATGCAGACAGTTGTCGCAGTTGCCGCAGTTGTCCTTGGGATATTCCTCACCGAAATAGTGGAGCAGCATCTTGCGTCGGCATACTGACGATTCGGCATACGCCGCTGTCTCCTGCAGCAGTTGTCTGCCGATGTCCTGCTCTGCCACGGGTTTGCCCTCCATGAATTTCTCCAGTTTGTGAAGGTCCTTGCGTGAATAGAATGCTATACATTTGCCTTCTCCGCCATCGCGTCCTGCCCTACCCGTCTCCTGATAGTAGCCTTCGAGGCTCTTCGGTATGTCGTAGTGTATCACGAAGCGCACGTCGGGCTTGTCTATTCCCATGCCGAAGGCTATGGTGGCTACGATGACGTCGATCTTCTCCATAAGGAAATCGTCTTGCGTCTTCGACCGTGTGGCAGCGTCGAATCCTGCATGATAGGCTGCCGCCTTGATATTGTTCGCCTGGAGCACGGTGGCAAGCTCTTCCACCTTCTTGCGCGACAGACAGTATATGATACCGCTCTTGCCGCTGTTCTGGCGTATGAACTTCACGATGTCACGGTCAACGTCCTTTGTCTTCTGCCTCACCTCATAATATAGGTTCGGACGGTTGAAGGAGCTCTTGAACTCTTTGGCTTTGGTGATGCCGAGGCTCTTCTTGATATCCGTGCGCACCTTGTCGGTCGCCGTTGCCGTGAGGGCTATCACGGGGGCATTGCCTATCTGACCGATGATGGGTCTGATGCGTCGGTATTCCGGACGGAAGTCGTGGCCCCATTCCGAAATACAGTGTGCCTCGTCGATGGCATAAAACGAGATCTTCACCGACTTCAGGAATTCCACATACTCCTCCTTGGTCAGCGACTCGGGAGCCACATACAGCAGCTTGGTCAGTCCGGATCGTATGTCTTTCTTCACTTGGTCGATGGCAGCCTTGTTGAGAGAGGAGTTCAGATAATGTGCCACTCCCGTCTCTTCGCTCATGCCGTTTATCACGTCCACCTGGTTTTTCATCAGCGCTATGAGCGGCGACACGACAATCGCCGTACCTTCCATCAAGAGCGAGGGCAGTTGGTAGCAAAGCGACTTGCCGCCTCCCGTCGGCATGAGCACGAAAGTGTCGTTGCCGGCGAGCAGGTTGCGGATTATCTCCTCCTGTTCTCCCTTGAAGCTGTTGAAACCGAAATAGTGCTTCAGTTTTTCAGTAAGATTAACATCATTAGTCATATAACAAGCTGTTTCCTTATTATGTCTCATTCCAATGCCGGCGGCAGCATGCAGACATCTGTGGTCCGCACCTGCCGTTGGCATCGTGTGTTTTATGAATAGTTCCTTTAGTCTGTCTCGAGTTTCTGCAGATGCGCCTTGTCGAGCTGTGACTTGGCGTAGTCGAGGGTGACCGTGAATTCCTTCACGTTCTCCGACGGCACGTCGAACATGGCATCCATCATCACGCTCTCCACAATAGAACGGAGTCCGCGTGCACCGAGTTTATATTCCATTGCCTTGTCAACGATAAAGTCGAACACGCCGTCGTCGAATTCCAGCTTTATGCCGTCTATCTCGAAGAGCTTCTTGTATTGCTTCACGATGGAGTTCTTTGGCTCCACGAGAATAGAGCGCAGGGCTTCCTTGTCGAGAGGGTTGAGATATGTGAGCACCGGCAGACGACCGATAATCTCTGGTATCAGTCCGAACGACTTGAGGTCTTGCGGAAGGATATACTTCATCATGTCCTTCTTGTCTATCTTCTTCACATTCTGCACGGAGTTGTATCCCACCACGTGTGTGTTCAGTCGCTGGGCTATCTTGCGCTCTATGCCGTCGAACGCACCGCCGCAGATGAAGAGGATGTTCTTCGTATCGATATGCACATAGTCCTGGTCGGGATGCTTGCGGCCTCCCTTTGGCGGAACGTTGACCATCGAACCCTCGAGGAGCTTCAGCAGACTCTGCTGCACTCCCTCGCCGCTGACGTCGCGGGTAATCGAAGGGTTGTCGCTCTTGCGGGCTATCTTGTCCACTTCGTCGATAAACACGATGCCCCGCTCTGCCAGTTCCACGTTGTAGTCTGCCACCTGCAGCAACCGGCTGAGGATGCTCTCCACGTCTTCGCCCACATAGCCTGCCTCGGTGAACACCGTGGCATCGACGATGGTGAACGGTACATCGAGCAGCTTGGCTATGGTGCGGGCAAGAAGGGTCTTTCCCGTACCGGTGCTTCCCACCATGATGATGTTACTCTTCTCTATCTCCACGCCGTCGTCGGTGGGTGCCTGCTTGATTCGCTTATAGTGGTTGTATACCGCCACGGAGAGATAGCGCTTCGCCTCGTCCTGTCCGATGACATACTGGTCGAGGTAGTCTTTTATCTCATGGGGCTTTGGAACTTCCACGGAATCCCAGGAACTGAAATCGTGCTTATCCTCACCGTCGTCGTCCAGCAGATGGTTCGCCTTGAGGATGTCGAATGCCTGTGCCACGCAATGGTCGCAGATGTAGCCGTTCATACCCGAGATAAGGAGCTTCACATCGTGCTCCCCTCTGCCGCAGAAGGAACACACCTTCTTTTTTCTTTCAGCCATATCTTCTCCCTACCTTATTATTTTCTTGTAAGCACCGTGTCAATCATTCCATATTCACGGGCCTCTTCTGCCGTCATCCAGTAGTTGCGGTCGGAGTCGTTCCACACCTTGTCGTATGGTGTGTGTGAATGGTTGGCGATTATAGTGTAGAGTTCTTTCTTGAACTTCATGATTTCCTTTGCCTCAATCTCGATGTCGGATGCCTGTCCCTGCACTCCGCCCAGCGGCTGGTGAATCATCACACGACTGTGGGGCAGAGCGGAACGCTTGCCTTCGGTTCCCGAAACGAGGAGCACTGCCGCCATCGACGCTGCCATACCGGTGCAGATGGTGGCAACATCGCTGGAGATGAACTGCATGGTGTCGTAGATGCCGAGACCTGCCGTCACGCTTCCGCCGGGACTGTTGATATAGATTGAGATGTCCTTGCCTGAGTCTACCGAATCGAGATACAGGAGCTGTGCCTGCAGTGTGTTGGCGGTGTAGTCGTTCACCTCAGTGCCGAGGAAGATGATGCGGTCCATCATGAGACGTGAGAAAACGTCCATCTGGGTAACGTTGAGCTGGCGCTCCTCCAGGATGTAGGGGTTCATGTATTGAGCCTGTGTCTTCATCACATCGTCGAGCACCATACCACTCATTCCGAGGTGCCCGGTAGCGTATTTTCTAAAATCGTTATTCATATATTTCTTATGTGTTCTGATATAAAAAAGAGGTTATCCACCTTTTCTTATACAAAGATAATAAAAAAGTAGATAACCTCTAATATATATCAGAGATTTTTTTAATCAAAATCTATTATTCGCCCTTCATCATCTCGTTGAACTCGTCGAGAGTTGCCTCCTTCGGAGTGAGCTTCACTACATTCTTGAGTGTTGCAACGAGCTTGCGGTCGATGCTGCGGTCAACGAGTGAGTCTACGAACTCCTTCTTCTTCAGCATATCGTTGGCATAGTTCTCGAGATACTCCTCAGGAACGTTTGTCATGCCATACTGAGCAAACTGAGCGCGGGCTGCCTCCTTGGCAGTCTCCTTCAGGTCAGCGTCGTCAATCTTGATGCCGTTTGCCTCAACGAGCTGCTCGCGAACCAGGTGCCATGTCAGCTCCTTGATGCTCTGCTCGTAGTTGTCCTCAACGAACTTCTCGCCCTTGTCCTTGTTCTGGGCGAGCATAAAGCGCTTGAGCAGTGCATCCGGATACTCCAGCTTGCCTACCTTCTCCTCGAGATACTTGCGCAGGTCAACGAGGAACTTGAAGTCGCCGTCGTTGGCGAGCTGCTCCTTCAGACCCTCTGCGATCTTCTCGCGGAATGCCTTCTCGTCCTTCACCTCATCCTTGCCGTAAACGGTGTCGAAGAGCTCCTGGTTCACCTCTGCCTTTACGAAGCGGGAAATCTCTGTCACCTGGAAGCTGAAGTCTGATGTGAGGTCTGCCACCTCTTCCTTCTTCATCTTGAGCAGTGAAGAAACCTCAACGTCGCTCTCCGGGTATGCCTTCTTTGGGTTGAAGGTGATGATGTCGCCGAGCTTGCAGCCCTCGAAGAGCTTCTTCTGGTCTTCCACCTTGATATAATCCGGCATGAGGACTGCGCCCTCTACGGTGATGCCGCCTTCCTTGGTGTTGCCGTTCTCGTCGAGCTCGCGGATGTCGCCCTTGAGCATATCGTTTGCCTGATACTCCTCTGCCTTGTCGTAGTGGCCGGCACGAGAAGCGAACATATCGATCTGACGGTTCACGAGGTCGTCGTCAACCTTGATTGTGTAGTAGTCGAGAGTATCCTTGTCGGTGAGTTCCACCTTGAACTCTGGAGCCACGGCGATATCAAACTTGAACACGTATGGAGCGTCCTTCTCCAGGTCTACAGGCTCCTGACCCTCGTTTGCCATTGGCTCGCCGAGCATCTTGATCTTGTTCTCGTTAACATACTTATAGAGCTCCTCGCCGATGATCTTGTTGATCTCCTCAGCCTTAACGCCCTCGCCGTACTGTCTCTTTATCATGCCCATTGGCACCTGTCCCGGACGGAAACCTGGCAGCTGAGCCTTCTTGCGAAGGTCTTTCAGTGTCTTCTCAACTCTGTCCTGGAAATCTGCAGTCTCCACTGTCAAGGTCAACAGTCCGTTCACCTTATCTGGATTCTCAAAAGAAATCTTCATTTTTCGTTATTCGTATTTTATATGATTATTATTTTTCTCTGTCTCTATCGCTTTATATACCGAAGGTCACCAAGACCTGCCGCCTGTCAGCAGCCTATCATTGCCCTCGCCCATTCGCCCTCGTCCCTTTCGTCCGGCACCAGTTCCTTCCCTTTGGGAAGATTAGGACGGGTTCCAGGTTAGGATGGGTCCAGGTTAGGAAGGGTTTATGGATTCCATATATATAATAATGTATAGCCCGCAACCTGTCGATACAAGAGGGGCACGCACACTAATGGCTTGCAAAATTAATTATAAAAGGTGTAAAGACCTAAAGTTTTGGAATTTTTAACAAACACAGGACTTACTCCCTTCTCGCTCTCTTTCTCTCGTCCACCTCCAGGAAGTTCTTCTGACGAAGTTCGAAATCCACACCGAGATATTTCTCCCTCACGATGTCGTTGGCGGCAAGCTCCTCCGGACTGCCCTTGAAGAGGATCCTGCCCTCGAAGAGCAGATAGGCACGGTCGGTGATGGTGAGCGTCTCCTGCACGTTGTGGTCGGTGATGAGAATACCGATGTTACGGTATTTCAACTGCCACACCACATGCTGGATGTCTTCCACGGCGATCGGGTCAACGCCGGCAAACGGTTCGTCGAGCATGATGAACTTTGGGTCGATGGCGAGACAGCGGGCTATCTCCGTGCGGCGGCGCTCTCCTCCCGAAAGACGGTCGCCGAGGTTCTTGCGCACCTTATGCAGGTCGAACTCGTCTATCAGCGTCTCCAGTTTGGCAAGCTGCTCCTTGCGGGTAAGGTCGGTCATCTCGAGCACCGCCATGATATTGTCTTCCACGCTGAGTTTTCTGAACACGCTCGCCTCCTGGGGCAGATAGCCCACACCGGCACGTGCTCTTTTATACACGGGATAGGAGGTGATGTCATTGTCGTCGAGATAAATATGACCGGCATTGGGCACAATGAGTCCGGTGGTCATATAGAATGAGGTGGTCTTGCCGGCACCGTTCGGACCGAGCAGTCCCACAATCTCGCCCTGCTTCACGCTTATAGACACGTCGTTGACCACCGTGCGCTTGCCATACTGCTTCACGAGGCCTTCGGTGCGCAGCACCATTCCCCCGCTCTTGTTCTCCTGCTTTATATTCTCGCTGTCGCTCATTATATAGTTTGAATATCGTTATGTCTTTCCGTCAGCAGCGCCCGGACTCGTGTCTTCACTCGCCGTCCGCCACAATACGAACTGCAAATATACCCAATAATTTACAAAGAGAGCCTCTCCCTCCCACATTTCCTCTTCATCTTAATTCTTTTTAACCCCTATCAATCATTAGGGCTTGAATGGAATTTGACTTTTAAGGAGTGCTGACTAATCCGTGATTCTCGGCTATCCTTGATATTTTTAACGGAATCCATCACCGCAGGTCGACGAGCACTATACGCTCACTGATATTGTCATTCCGTGTTTCTCACAGAAGACTGATTTTCATCGATTTGTCATTAATCAGAGTAATCTGCACCAACCAGTCTTTCACAGAACCAGAGTAATCTGCACCAACCAGTCTTTCACAGAACCAGAGTAATCCGCATCAACCAGTCTTTGACAGAACCAGAGTAACCTGCATCTCCCCTTCGGGGGAGAACGAGAGGGGGCTGATGTGATTGACTGAAGTGATTGGCTAAAGAAGTCTTTGACAAAGTAGAGTGAAATCCGTTTAAATTTTTGTCCATCGCCAAAGGCGCATGGACACTATATTATCACAGATATAATTTTCCGTGTTGCCGTTGTGCCCCCAGCCTTCGGCAGGGACACAAATCAAAAAAAGAAACACGGATAGCACTGACTTTACACGGATCAGTCTTTACACGGATTCATTTTTTGAAATATTGAGCTAATGATTCTTGGATTTTGGTTATGGATTTAGTTGGATTTGCAAGTGCTGGAGCACTTCCTTTCCTGGCGGTATCGGTGTTGACACTCTGCATATCGACATCAGCCCCCACCTAGCCTCCCCCGAAGGGGAGGGACAGATAGTCTTGGTTCGTCTCAAACAAGTGGACAAGCAGGATTCTGCTTAAGCCCAAACGGAGTTTGCCATATCGGGGACAAATGGGCAACATCCGTGCAGCTACCATGCCCAAGTGGGGCAACGTGCTTGCCCATGTTGGGCAACGTGCTTACCCCAAGTGGGCAAGCTGCTTACCCCGGATGGGCAGATTTACTGTCAGAGGTCTGCCCAATAAGCTAACACCAAACGGTCATTCGGCAGTTCAATGTAATATTTTATAACTGCTTGCTGCCTTTTGCTTTTCCTTTCATCAGCCAACCATCCAGACAATCGCCTGACAATCGCAAGACAGTCAACTACCTGTTTGTCAGGATATTACGGCGAAAAACCAGACAATCTGACAGTTTTTTTGAGAAATTCCTGTTTTTACTGAAAATCAGCATGTATGTGCATTTTTTACTCATATCTGCCACTGCAAATCAATATTATTTCTATCCGCCCATCATTTTTTCTCCAGCTATGTCATCTTTTGGCACTCATAACCTATACCTTTGCCGTCGCGACACCAAACAGCACCACCATGACAATAAAACCCATATTACGCAAGATACTCATCAAAGTGATAAAATTCCTTTGCCTCTTTATCATGACAGCAATCACAAGCGTATGCTACTTCGAAATCGGACATAACAAAGGATGGCCACGAGCCGACATCATGTACTCCCACTACCACAAGACCGTTGCCGGCATCATAGCCCACATCCCCTCCCCTGCCAAGACGATAGTCAATGGCTTCGACGACATCAGTGACAAGATGAGACTCATCACGCAGCGACAAGAGTACCGGAAACCAGAAAAAGAGGAGCCGACCAAGATTTTTCAATGGAAAGATGAGGATTATCCGAAACTTTTACTACATTTGCAAATGGAAGGGCAGCAACAGCGTTAGGCACAAAATCCTGAAGCTGGCAGCCCCGGAAATGACGCAAGAAATCTTGTGGACGCGAGCAAGCAAATAAGGGTGTACCAATATAACTTGTGTGCACCGTGACGGTTCTGTAAGTTGAAATCTGGTAAATTTGAACTGAAGTAGAAAAGAACTGGAATTTGTTTGAGCGAGTCTGCACCATGATATGGTGTAGGCTCCTCTTTCATATCCTCTTTTCTACGGGTTTTACCAGAGCCTAACTTACAAGGGAATATCGAGAGAAGGAGTCTACGCCTTTCTTTTCCTCTATGAACCATTATGAACTTGTACGGGTCAAGGCATCTGATTATCTTTGCACATATTTATAATATCGTACCTTGTCCCACAACATCGATACGTCAAACAACTTAAAACTTACAGCCTATGAGTAAAGTTTTTCAAGTAAGGCCGAAGCGCATCAAGCGTTCCAACGGCACCGTACTAACCCCCGATATGGTAGTGACGGTAACCACTCAGCAGCACACCACCACCCCATTCTACAACGGCGCCAAAGAGCTTCAAGAAGTCTACATGCGCATCTACGCCTTCGACTACAAAAAAGCATGCTGCAACCAGAATGATTTTGAATTTAGGAAGTTGGACTAAAATAAGGAATATTATGAACATTAAAGGAAATGAAAAGCAATACTATGATAAAATAGTAGTCCTCTATAATAAATATGGAGAGAACATACCAGATGCAGACTTAATGCATTTGAGTGTCATTGAAAAAGAGTTGGGAATAAGTTTTAAACGTTCTCAAGAAATATTTGAATTGGTGAAGAATCAGGCCAATTCTGACAAAGCAGGAACATACGTTTCGGCTACAGTTGAAAAATCAGAAGAAAAAGTAAACACCGTAGCTGTCGCTGAAAACAAAGAGAATCTTTCTGAGTCAAAAAGCGTAATGGAGGCTTCAGAAATTCATAGCACCTCCATCAAGAATGAATCTAATATTGAGAAAAAGGAAACAATTGTCACAACCGTAGTTGACAATAAACCAGCTGAAGAAACAACAACCCCGAATGTTGAGACATCGGCAAAGAATTCCGAGCTCCAAATTAAGGAAAAGTCATTGCAGCCAGTGAATGCAAAACAAGGTATGGTAGATGCAGAGAACAAAGACTTGATTCCTGTTGATGACCCTGGTGATATAAACAAATGGAAAGTCATATTTTGGTATACTATTGGTTTCCTTACCATAATTCTTTGGGGAATAGGCTTAATCATCATGATATGGGAAACTATTGCCATAATCAGACATAAGAACAAGCAGTTGAGATATGCAAAATATCTAATCCAGCGAGACAAGACAAATCAATAATTGTGAAAACAATATAATTAGGCATTATGAAATTATCACTTTCGGAAGAAGCTTATTCAAAGGCGTTTTACAAAGCTTATAATAAATACGGGAACGACATCCCCGATGCAGAATGGCAAAGGCTTGGTGAACTGCGTGCGAGATACGGCATAGAAATGAGTCGTGTCAGAAAAATCATCAATGCCGTACAAGAAGGTACGATTGTGCCTGATATAGAACAGAAAAAGACTACCACAGATAAGCCCAAACCAGCATCAGTGGTTTCCATCTTAGCAGACACAGCCAGAGGCATGAAATATCGTGACAACAGAGACGATTGTTTGCTGCTTGACATTTCTGACACGATAAAAAGTTCTATAAGAAGAAATTTTGACCTAGGGCTAGATGAACAGATCCTATGGGTACGAGATACCTCTTTCTGGGGCAGTAAAAACCAAGGCCTGGTCATAACAGACAAACAAATCGTTTATATTCCAGATAATGATTCGCCAGATAGCAAATATTATATCGAGTTCAATGACATCAACAAAGTGGAATATCGCGAGATGTCTATCTTTATATGGAATTACGAAAACGAGTATTTCAGACTTCCTGTCGGAGCTTTCTTTAAAGATGCAGAAGAATCGCAAAGTTTAATTTGCGATGCGCAACGGTTGGCTTCTGCTCTAACTCAAATGGCGATATCGGCAGGTCATACTGAAACAAAAACGGTATTTGATTTGCTAAACGACTATATTGAAGAAAGACAGTATGACGAAGCTGAAGAGTTAGCGAAACAAGCAATATCGGATTTCGCTTCAGATGCAAATCATCAATGTCTGTCTTATACCTACCTTGCACATATTCTTCACGACAAAGGAGAAAACGATACAATTAACAAAAGCTCTTATATGCAAGATGCCATTGAAGCATATGACGAAGCTTTAGCCCTGTGTGATGATAAAGATCCTTACAGATTCTCACTCTACAAAGAAAAAGGATTAATAGAACAAGAAATCGATAATACACGTGTCGCATGCAACTGTTTTATTGCAGCAATGGAATCTACCGATTTCGATTTAAAGAAAGAGGCTAAGGAACAGTATGGGCAACTGATGGAAAACTTGATGCAAGACGAAAGGCTTTTCTTGGACATTGATTACAATGAACGAAAGTTTATTTTCACAGTGAACAATGACAAGCATATTTCTGGCTGCCAGGATTCCGCAGACCATGTTAAATGGGTATTACCTGTGAACAGAATACCAAGCTACATCAACTTTCCTGTAGGGCATCCTCAACCAAACACACTATATATTGGTCATCCCCTAAAGCCGGGTACATTCATTCCGTTTGAAAACGCGACAGAGCAATTATTCATGGAGAAAGTCCGTGAGTTGTGTTATCTAGCACAATGTCTTGGCGCAGTGGAGATAAAATTCAAAAGAATTAAAGGAAAGGATATATCGAACACATATGATTCGGATAACGACAAATCCGGGAACATTGGCAGAAAACATCTAAATATAGAACTTAGTCGCAATAAAGTTCAGAATAAAACCGAAACGTCCTCAACTAAAGATGGCGTAGAACTTGTGCAACGCTATTCTCCTATGGAGAAACCATTTTGTCCAAAGGACTTAGTTTGGTTGGACTCAGACCCTACGTGGCAAACTTTGGTAAAGCAACGCTTAACAGGTAATATACTGTCATACATTGAACGAGTATCTTCTACAGAAACTACAAATGTTACAAATAGTGAGTTGTTGTCTTTAAAGGGATCTGTTGAGTTTTTGTTTAAAAAGGCAAGTGGCTCATATGACAAAAAAGAAGATAAGACATTCAGTAAAACAGAAGAGATGGAGTGGGAAATAGATATGCAATTCAAACCTTTGCAGGATTTTGAAGACAATGCACATCCCAACATTTCTTTACAGAATGAATATTTGCCAGAAGAAGAGGAATATATGGAAGAAGTCAGATTCTGTTTAGAAGATGACAATGAAATAAATGAACATTCTCGTAAGTTTCTGGAACGTAAGCGACAAAAAAGCGGATTGTCGGAAGCCCGTGCCGTAGAATTAGAAACGATTGTAAAGGACTCTTTGTCTGCTTCTATGATACAGAATACAGACGATCTTTCTGAAGAAGAGTTGGCATACAAGAGTGAAGTTGAGCTCTGCATAGAAGATGGTAATGAGATAGATGAACATATGCGCAGATTTTTGGACCGCAAGCGCCAAAGATTAGGATTGACAGAAGCTCGTGCCCAAGAAATTGAATCTATGGTCAAAGCTTCGCAAACTTCTTTTACAAAAGAAGAACAAGAATATATGGAAATCCTGGATGAGGTGATAGAGAACGGTATTATTCCAAATAGCGTACGTCGTTTACTGGATAGAGAAATCAAGTCATTGGGTCTTTCTGAAGAACGAGCAAAAGAGTTAGAAGAAATAAAATGTAAAGCGTAATAATGATGCTCCAATTAGTTGTGTAAAACTTATCACAACTAATTGGAGTAATATAACGAATTGACTATGAGTAAGGTTTTTCAAGTCAGACCGAAGCGCATCAAGCGTTCCAACGCCACAGCCATTAACAAATAAGTAAGTGATCTAAATTATTTATATATATCAGTACTAATATGGTTCATTT
>ERZ1026772.1217-NODE-1217-length-14715-cov-5.780628_pt1 | contig 14715 bp, 11 predicted proteins | sample MGYA00380124_ERZ1026772 | MGnify/ENA primary metagenome ERZ1026772 (study PRJEB33269, sample SAMEA4719760) | human gut metagenome | biome: human-associated habitat; feature: organic feature; material: feces | place: Cameroon | collected 2013-10 ...
AACTGCATAATTACGCATCCTATTGCCGGAAGGACGAAATGACCTGCAGCTCATATTGGATGAAAAGAAATACCCTCAATAAATATCTGCAGGACAAGATTTTCTGTCAGAATGAAGATTATGTTCTCATTCTGGAGGGCGTGATTCTGAATAAAACAGAACTTTGCAATCAATACGGGGCAGAACTTTTACAGGTGATCGTGCGGCTGTATGAAGAGATGGGGGATGAGTTTCCCAAAGTTCTGAGAGGGTCCTTTTCCGGAGCGGTATATGATAAGAAGGCAGACAGGTGGCTTCTGTATACCGATCAGATCGGAACGAAACCATTATATTATTATAGAGGCGAGAAAGGGTTTGCTGCCGGGACACAATTGAATTATGTTACTGATGTGATGAAGGAGAACGGAATTGCGCGGAACGCGGATGAACATGGACTGTCCTGTCTGCTTGTCTATGGTAACTTTATGGATGAGTGCACCGGAGTCACAGAGGTTTGGAGGCTTCTTCCCGGAGATTATCTCGTGATAGGGAAGAGCGGATGCAGAACCGGAACTTACTATCAGCTAAGCGCCGGGAAGGATGAAAAGGTATCCGATGAGGAAGCAATCGAACGGCTGGATGCTTCTTTCCGTAATGCGGTAAAGCGTATTCTTAGGAAAGACGAGGAATATGGCTATAAGACCATTATTGATATCAGCGGCGGTGTAGACAGCCGCATGATTGGCTATGTAACGAAAGCGGTGGGAGGAAAGAATGTAATTTCCCTGTCCTACAGCCAGAGTGGCGGACGGGAAATTAAGATTGCCCAGGAGGTGGCCAACAGACTGGGATATAATTTTTATTATAAAGCACTGGATAACGGCAGCTGCCTTTATGATCTGGACGATAATGTGCTTATGAATAACGGCTCGGCGATTTACCTCGGAATTACGGGGGGACGGGATTTCCTGCAGCTCCTCAATCCGGCAGATTACGGAATGGAAATGACAGGACTTCTGGGAGATATTTATGACGGAAGCATGGTTATCGTGGATGGAGAAGAAAAACCTTACCTTGAATATTCTAAGTTCCGGTTTGGCAGTGTGCTTCCTTATGATGACCAGACTTATTCCAATCTGATCGGCCGGTTTGAAAATCATGAGCTGTTCTGGTATTACTTAAGAGGAATGATCTGTGGAATGAGCTCCTTCCCTATCCGGCAGAATTTCGTGGAACCGATGACTCCGTATGGGGATGTGGAATTTATGGAGACATACTTAAGCATTCCATGGGAGGCGAGAGTGAAACGGAAGCTGCTGAGCCGCTGGATGCTTGAGAAATACCCGGAGGCAGCGAATATTATGTATGCAGCAACCGGAGTCACCATCAAGGATGAGTTCACCTTTGGCGGAAAAGTAAAAAAGACATTAAAATTTATCAATCAGGAAATTCACCGACAGCTTCATACCATGCATAAGGGCTATCAGATGACTCCCTTTGATTACTGGATCAGCGAATATCCTGCGATTCTTGATTTTATGATGAAGTATTATAAAGACAATATTGAACGGACAGCCGGAACCATGAAAGCTAAGATTCAGAGAATGATGGATCCGGACACTCCGGTCATTGATAAAGCCCTGGCATTGACGGTACTGGCTTATTATAAACAATTTTTGGACTGATAAGGAAAGAGAGGAAAGATCCATATGAATATTCCATATCTGGATTTAAAGCGGATTCATGAACCATTGAAAGAAGAGTTTGATCAGGCATATCAGGATATTATGAGCAATCAGTGGTTTATACAGGGAAAGTACTGCAGACAGTTTGAAGAAGCCTTTGCGGAGTATTGCGGAGCCGGGTATTGTATCGGAGTAGGAAACGGACTGGATGCGATCCGTATTATTCTGCAGGCCATGGGGATTGGAGAGGGAGATGAAGTTATTGTGCCTGCCAATACCTTTATTGCTACAGTACTTGCCATTACCTATGTGGGAGCAAAGCCGGTATTTGTGGATGCGGACGAAGAAACCTATAATATTGACTTCTCGAAGATTGAGAGCAGAATCACCGATAAAACGAAAGCAGTCATCGTGGTTCACCTGTATGGGCGGGCTGCAGATGTGACGAAACTTGCCGGATTAAAACAAAAGTATGGATTCAAAGTGGTTGAGGATGCGGCACAGGGACATGGTGCAATGCTTGGAAACAAACGTGCAGGTGCACTTTCCGATGCGGCAGCATTCAGCTTTTATCCCGGTAAGAATTTAGGAGCACTGGGGGATGGAGGAGCTGTTGTGACAAGCGACTCTGCACTTGCGGATAAGGTAAGAGCAATTGCCAATTATGGTTCCAAAGAAAAATATGTCCATCTCTATAAAGGCTGCAATTCACGGCTGGATGAGTTCCAGGCTGCCTTTCTGCAGGTCAAGCTTCCTCATCTTGAGGAATGGAATGAAGAGCGGCGCCGGATTGCCGGACGGTATAATGAAGAAATTAAAAATAAGAAGCTTACACTTCCTGAGTGGGATGGAGAAAAGAATCATGTCTTTCATATTTATCCCATTCTGTGTGAAGACAGAGAAAGTCTTATTGCTTATCTCAAAGAAAAGGGAATTGCAACAAATGTGCATTATCCGACACCGATTTATGAACAGGGAGCCTATCGGGAACTTGAAGCACAAAGGGAACAGTACCCTGTGACCAACCGGATCTGCGCACAGGAAGTGAGCATACCGCTTTATCCGGGACTTACGAAAGAAGAACAGGACTACATTATTGAGAGCTTAAATGAATATTAAGGAAGGAATGATATGGAACCTCAATTTATTGATTTTCAGGAGCATGGTGACTGGCGGGGCCAATTGGTTGCTCTGGAAGAAAATAAGAACATTCCCTTTGCGGTTAAGAGGGTTTATTTTATGTATGATACACTGGAAGGTGTTGTCCGGGGAAAACATGCACACAAAAAGCTGCATCAGATTTTATTCTGCGTTGCAGGAGCCTGCACGGTCAGTCTGGATGATGGAAAGGAAAAGGCAGAGGTGAGACTGGATCAGCCTTCACGTGGTCTGTTGATCGGACCCGGAATATGGAGAGAAATGTATGATTTTACTCCGGGGGCTGTTTTGATGGTGCTTGCATCAGAATATTATGACGAAAGTGATTATATCAGGGATTATCAGGAATTCCTTAATTCCCAAAGGACAACTTCAGATGAAAGAAAATAAAAGAAAAATAATTATTTTAATATGTCTGCTAATTGGAGTTTTAGCTGTGAACGTCTATTATCTGCAGCTGAAATCCGGATATTATGTGGATGAAGGGATGACTTTGTTCCTTGCAAACGGACATTATAATGGTGCGGTTACATCAAAGTCAGACAGTGATCTTACAGATTTTCTTAAAACATTTGTACTTAAGGATAGTGTCGGAAGTACGATAAGTAATCTCGTACAGATGTTAAAAGAACTTACAACAGCCGGAAATTACAGTGAAGAAGGAACTGTTGAATGGTATGATGCTGCAAGAAACCTGTTGCAGGGAGAACGTACATGGATGCGGGGACAGGAATTATTCGATGAGGTTACGGTTCCCAAAGGGGAACGCTTTCATTACCTTCAGGTATTCATTAATCAGGCAATGGATGTGCATCCTCCATTTTATTATTTATTAGTGCATACGATATTCTCTCTGTTTGCCGGGACCTACAGTGACTGGTATCTTTTCTTTGTTAATATTGTTGCACTGATGCTGACATGTCTGGTTCTTTGGAAAATAGCGGATGTGCTTTCAGATAATTCATATTATCCGATTCTTTCTGTTGCAATGTTCGGATTCAGTCAGGGGTTTATATCCTGTGCCATGTACTTTCGCATGTATGCCTGGTTAACTTTATGGGTAACACTGACGATTTATTTGCATTTATTATTGAAAAGAGCTGATTATAAAAGTGAGAAGCGGCAATCCGTATTTTTTATTATAACGGTTATTCTTGGATTTTATACACATTATTATTATATTGTATTTCTCGCACCGTTAGCGATTTGCTTTCTGATCCAAATGCTTATGAAACATCGGAAAGCGGAAGCTGTCAGCTATATAAAAAGATGTATTCTGGCAGGTGTTTTCAGTATTATAATCTGGCCGTTGTCATTATATCACATTCTCTTTGGATATCGTGGAACGGAAGCAGTTTCCAATCTGGTGGCAGACGGCTTCTTTACAAGACTAAAGAGTTATTATAACATTATCCGTCAGGCTTTTTTTCTGGAAAGTAACTGGATTGTGATTGTATTTTTGACGGTAGGGATTGGACTCTTCATCATTCGCAGGAAGCAAAAGGAGAGCCTCCATACAGACACGGTCAGCAGCATTGTGGCGATTGGACTGAGCTGCGTTTTTTATTTGTTTATCATCAGTCAGATAGCACCGGCACAGTCAGACCGGTATATTATGTGTCTTTATCCAATGATTGCACTTGTAGTGGCAGCAATCTTTGCAGGATTGGTAAAGCTGATTAAACCAGGACGGAGAATTCAGATTGTGGCCGTGGTAATATTTACAGGAGTGTTTTTTCTTAGTTCCCTTACGGTTATTCATCCGGATTATCTTTATCCGGAACAAAGAGAAATGGTGTTAGGAACAGAGGAGGCTCCGTCAGATATGAATGCACTTATGATAGCAGACGGAGATTTCCGAGGGTTTCCGGAAGCAGTAAAACTGTCTCATTATCGAAATGTTATAGTGCTCGAAGAACAGCAGTTGTCTATATTGGAAGATAAGAAACCGGAAGAACAAAATTGCAATATGATTGTATATATCTATGGCGGACTGGATCAGGATTCTGATTTGGAACAGGTATGTGAACTGATGGGGGATCCGCAGGGCGCAACGCAGGAAATTTCAAGTGATATCATGGATTTCAAAGCATATGAAGTGAGGTGGGAGGTAGAGTGATGCTGAAGATTAAAAAAGAGAAAGAGGTAACAAGATCAAAGAAGAAGCCTTTGAAATGGGAATGGGTTCTGCTGATTGCGGTGATTGTTCTTTTTTCTTGTTTCTATTACTATACTGACCTCCCTTTTTCATCGGCAAGCGGCCTTAGACTTTGGAATTGCATTGCAGACGGTGATCTGCCGATGTTTTACAATTCCTGGTATACCGGTGTGGAAAACTCGGCATTACCCAATGGCTCTGCAGGCGGTTCATATGATATTATGATTTATGTTATCTTTGCATTGTACAACTTCCCTTTGTGGGTATGGGAAAAGATTACCGGATTAAGCTTTCTTTTATTTTATCCGCTCCGGATATATACAAAGGGAATTATCTGGTTGTTTTCCGGAGTATCTGCATATTTTATTTATAAAATAGCCTTACTTTGCAAAGTACCAAAAGAGAATGCTATATGGGCACCGGTAATTTTTCTGTCTTCCGGAATTTTCTTTGCAACCGAAGTAACAATTGGCGGCTACGATATTATTTCGGTAGCATTCACTCTTCTTGGAATTTATGGATATTTAAAGAAAGATAATAAGTGCTTTATGGCATCGTTTGCAGTTGCAATAGCTACGAAGCTGTTTGCTTTCTGGATTTTCGTCCCGTTATTACTTCTTAAAGAGAAGAAAATCTGGAAACTGATTGTAAACGGAGCGCTTTCTATCAGTCTCATTGTGATTCCCAAGATCTACTTCGCAGTTGCATCAAAGCACAGGATGATAGAACAGATTCAGCAGATGGCAGTGGAGACCAGTGGAGACAGTGCCAGTGCAGCTACTGCTGATGTGAGTGGGGCAACAGCAATGGTAAATGATGTGATTGCACATTCTGATATTGTGAATAATTCATTATTCCCGACAGATTATACAGCAACCTATACTTTCTTTTCCATTAAGAATCTGCCGCTTGTTTTCGTAGGAATGTTTGCTATCTGGATCTGTTGCTACCTGATTCGACGTGAACTTAAAGAAAGAGAAGTTATTTACCTGTGCGGACTGGTTATGGGAATCTTTATTACAACGGTTAAAATCCATCCGTATTGGGGAATTCTGTTAGTTCCGTATCTTGCTTTGATTGTGGTTATGAATCCACTCAGGATCAAGGATAACCTGTTATTGGAAGCCTTGATTTCCATAGGCTATGTCATTAATAAAGCGATTCTTTATCCCTGGTGCTTTGGAATGGGACAGATTGAGCGGATGGTAGGACCGAATTATGTGTTTGGTTATGACCGGGAGACCAGTAATCCGGGAGCCTATGGACTTGAAAGACTGGTGTTTAAGTTAAGTGAGAAGATAGGAATTGAAGAAACGAATATTGCACAGATGTTCAGTGCGTTGTTTGTTGTTGCGATTGTGATGTTTTTCTATTACAATTGGCCATCCAAAGTGGTGGAAAGTGAACAGTGTATCGGAGAAACGCAAGGGTTCCGGAAGGGAATGGCGCTTCGTTTCCTGTTCGCGTTATTTGTGGCAATATTGCCAATGATCGGACTTTTAGAATATGTGAGTCCGTTTTACTGGGGATAATGAATTCAGAGTACAGATAGGATAAGGCAAATGGGTTTCGAAATTATGATACCCCTTATAGGGGCATGCATCTTAAATGTAGTAACCATATATTTTAGTAAAAAGACATTTGGGAAGTGTCTCCCGCTGACGATGCTTCTGGCAACATTTATTGTTTATTTCAGTCAGATGATTTTTCAGACATTTATGGTTGGATTTGCTGTACTGGCTGTCTGGGCCGTTAGCGGAATAGTGTTATTAGTGTGGAAATCAGGGGAAAAGACATTCCGGAACAATCTGTTAAGTTATGGATTGTTTGCGTTTATTGTGATTTACCTTATTTTTGGGGTGGTGGATTTCAGAAGAAGCTATTCTACGTGGGATGAATTATCACACTGGGGAGTCATGGTGAAGGAAATGCTGCGGCTGGATCGTTTTTATGCAGATCCGGCATCCAATCTGCTGGTACATAAGGAGTATCCACCGTTTGTGTCTGTTTATGAAATGCTGTGGTGCAAGATTTCCGGTGGCTATTCGGAAACAGGAACAACACTGTCACTGCATGTATTTACCTTGGTACTCTTGAATTCCCAGCTGGCTGAAAATGACCGGAAAGAAGTGTCCCATAGGGTGCCGGAGCAGTTTGTAAAAGCATTTTTTTCCACGATGCTTTTTATAATGATCATTTTGGCATTTGATACTTTTCGAATCTTTAATACGATTTATACAGATTATTTCATGCCTGTTCTGTATGTATACATTGTTATGCTGATTGTCAGCCGGTCAGCGGTCAGGGACAGATTTGGATATCTGTGCTTCTGCGTGAGTTTACCAGCACTGATTCTGTCTAAGCAGATGAGTATTGCATTTGTCTTACTGGCATATGCATTCTTCCTCTTTGGTTTCTTTTCATATCAGTCAGAGAATGCCATGGTTAATGGGCAGGGAAATAAAAATGCCAGACAGATGGTGAAGAAGTTCGGAATCATTTTGACTCCACTGATACTTGTCTTTGCTAACTATTGTATTTGGAAGAATTATACGAGTTCTCTTCAGATACAGGGTCAGTTTGAACTGGGGCAGATTCAGATCCGTTCGATTCTGGAAATCATGACGGGGGGCGGAACGGAGACCCGGCATGAAACGTACAGGCGTTTTCTGATTGCTCTTTGTTCTACTCCTTTATTCGAAGGAATCTTTAAGATGACCTATGTTTCGTCCCTGTTTATAGCATTGCTGCTTGTGATGATGATTTATCATTTTTATAAGAGTGTCTGGATGAAAAGGGACGCAGCTGCAATGGGAATTCTGTTCACTGTGGGAAGTGCTGGCTATGCATTTACCCTGTTCGTGTTGTATATGTTCTGCTACAGTAGTGAAGAGATGAAACAGCTGGCAAGCTTTAACCGTTATATGGATTCTTATATCGTCAGTGAGTTCCTGATTCTGTTCAGCTGGTGGATGCTTCTGATAAAAAAGACAAAGCCGTCCTGTATGAATGGAAAAATGTTGATGATAGTCTGGATGTTTTCATTGATTTTGCTGAATCCGGAGCGTTTAACCAATTTACTTCCACAGGTGATTTACGGGGAACCGTTTTATGACTACCGGCAGCAGGCGGCAGCTCTTCAGAACAAAACAGGGGATGATTCGGAAATATTTGTAATCAGTAATAATAATACCCAGAATATTTATTACCTCAATTATTATTTAAACGACCGTAGAATGAATGTTCAATACCTGTATAAGGACATTTCATCTGTGGAACCGACAGATGAAGGAGCATGGAATGCAATTATACAGAGTCTGCAGCAGAGCGATTTTGTATATATCATGGATACCGGAGAAGGAGCAGATGCATGGTTATCGCCTTATACTAAAGATGGATATGTCCATGAATATACGGTTTACCAGGTGGTAAAGAGTGATATGGGATTCCAACTTATTGAGCAAATGTAGGAAACGGAGATGCAATGATCCGTTTTGGGAGGAAGAAATGAAAGTTGTGATAACAGGTCCAACAGGGGCTATCGGAATGGCATTGATTCAAAAGTGTATTGAAGAAAGAACTCCGGTTCTGGCAATTTGTCATCCGGGTTCCAAACGGATAGCCAATATTCCGGTAAGTCCTTATGTGACGATTATAGAATGTGATCTTGCCAATCTCCACAGGGCAGCAGAACAATGTAATGAGAAATATGATGTGTTTTATCATTTTGCATGGGCCGGAACGGTAGGAGATGCCAGAAATGATATGTATCTGCAAAATCAGAATGTACGATATGCACTGGATGCTGTTCGGTTGGCAAAGAAATTAGGATGTCATACCTTTATCGGAGCCGGATCACAGGCTGAATACGGAAGGGTGAGCGGACTTTTGGAGGCAGATACTCCGGTTCATCCCGAAAATGGCTATGGAATGGCAAAGCTTTGTGCAGGACAGATGACGAGACAAATCTGTGAGAAGATGGGAATGAAACATATCTGGGTTCGCATATTGAGTGTGTATGGTCCGTATGATGGTGAGAATTCCATGGTCAGTCATACGATTAAGGTACTTATGGATGGAAAGAGAGCGTCATTTACACCGGGAGAGCAGATGTGGGATTATTTGTATAGTGATGATGCCGCAGAAGCGTTCCGGAAGATCGCAAAGAGCGGAACAGCCGGGAAAACCTACGTGCTTGGCAGTGGCAAATGTGACCGACTAAAAACTTATATTGAAGAAATTTATCAGGCAGTGTGTGAAGTGACAAAATATCCGGGAACATTGGGAATTGGGGATGTTCCCTATGCTGAAAAACAGGTGATGCATCTGGGAGCAGATCTGACAGAGCTTACAAAGGATACGGGATTTGTCCCGGGTACTTCTTTTGGAGTAGGAATTCGAAAAACACTTGCGTTTCATCGTGGTACAATGGGATGAACAGTGACATCGGGGTGAAGTTGACAGTACTGTTAAAATCAAGTAAGATGAGAACAATAGAAACATTGGAAAGAAGTAGTATTTATGAAGAAAATAAGTGTCATGATTCCCTGCTTCAATGAGGTCGAAAATGTCGATCCCATGAGCTTTGCGGTTGTGAATATATTAGAAGAAGCATTACCACAATATGATTATGAAGTTCTGTTTATTGATAACTGCTCCACGGATGGAACCAGAGAACGTCTGGAGGAAATCTGCAGGAAGAATAAGAAAATTAAGGCAATATTTAATGTGACCAATTTTGGACAGTTTAATTCTCCGTTTTATGGTATGTGCCAGACAACGGGAGACTGTACCATTACCATGTGCTGTGATTTTCAGGATCCGGTAGAGTTGATCCCGCGATTTGTGGAAGAATGGGAAAAGGGGCATAAAATTGTAAGCGGAATTAAGACAAGCAGTAAAGAAAATCCGGTGATCTATTTTATGCGTACCATGTACTATAAGCTGATCCGGAACATGTCCAGTGTGGAAATGATTGAGCATTTTACCGGTTTTGGATTATATGATAAGACGTTCATAGACATTCTTCGGGAACTGGATGACCCGATTCCGTTTGTCCGTGGAATTGTTGCAGAGTACAGTCATGGATTTAACCGGATTGACATTGAATATGAACAGCCAAAGCGCAGAGCAGGGAAGACACACAATAACCTCTACAGTCTGTATGATGCCGCTATGCTGAGTATTACGTCCTATACGAAGGTTGGACTTCGTCTGGCAACGATACTTGGATTTATCTCATCCGGAATCAGCCTGCTGGTAGCCCTGATTTATCTGGTAATGAAGATCGTTAATTGGAGCAATTTTCAGGCGGGAAATGCGCCACTGCTTATCGGTGTATATGTAATCGGTTCCATACAGCTGTTCTTTATAGGATTATTAGGGGAGTATATTCTGAATATTAATACCCGTGTTATCCATCGTCCACTCGTAGTGGAGGAACGCAGAATTAATTTTGATACTCCGGAGAAGGAAGATCAGTGACAGGTCCGAAGATGCGATTAAATATTTTATATCAATTTAATGAAAAATATGTTCCTTATGCCGGTGTATCCATCACTTCTGTTCTTCAGAACAATCAAAGTGCGGAAGCAATTACGGTTTATATATTAGGGGAAGGACTTTCGAAGGAAGCCGTTGAATCCTTAAATCAGGCCGTCTCTTCTTATCACAGAGAAGTTGTGTATCTTGACGCAGAGAACCTGATTTATAAGATGAAAGAACTCGATATGCCTGCATATCGGGGGTCTTATGCTGCCAATATGAGACTGTTTTTGGACGAAGTATTGGATGAGTCTGTTGACAGAATCCTGTATCTGGATTCTGATACCGTTGTGAATGCGGATCTTAGTTCGCTGCTTTCACTTGATATGCAGGGAAAGACTATTGGTATGGTACTTGATTCTCTGGGAGAAGCACATAAGCTTCAGATCGGCCTGGGAGAAGCAGATGAATACTTTAATTCCGGTGTGATTCTGTATGACCTGAAACAGTGGAGACAAAAGGGGTATTCCAAACGGATTATCAGGCATGTAAGAGAACAGAGAAATAATTACCCGGCACCGGATCAGGATTTGTTAAATGTAGTCTGTCATGGAGATATTTTCCGGCTGGATCTCAGATATAATTTTCAACCGGTTCATGCAGCGTTTTCCGACCGGCAGTATTATCGGGTAATGAAGCCCATGGTTTATTATGACCGAGAGACTATTCAGGCAGCCAGGGAACAGGTGAGTATTTATCACTGCTTTCGCTTCTTAGGTGAGTTCCCATGGCATGAGGGCAATCTGCATCCGTATAATGAAATTTTTGACCGGTATCTGGCTGTTTCGCTATGGAAGAATTACCGGAAAGAAAAGACGGAGGCCGGACTGCCAATTAAGATAGAAAAGGTACTGTACCGGGTTCTGCCCAAAGGAATTTTCCTGCCGATTTTTAAGGTGGCACACCGGATGTTTCTTAACCGGGCGAACAGTGACTCATTAAAGAATGAAACCAATAAATTGATGTAGTGTCATAAGGAAATAAGAAATGAAAATATCTGTGATTACTGTATGCTACAATGCAGAGAATGTAATCGAACGGACCATGACGTCTGTCCTTAGTCAGAATTATACAGATATCGAATATATCATTGTAGATGGAGCTTCTCAGGACCATACAATGGAAATTGTCAGACATTATGCTGCTGATACAAGGATCCGGTACCTTTCAGAACCGGATCAGGGTATTTATGATGCAATGAACAAGGGGATACAGCTGGCCACAGGAGAATATCTGGAGTTCCTAAATGCAGGGGATGTACTTGCAGACAGTGACGTTATCGGAACTGTGGTACAGAAAATCTCGCAGAACCCTGCAGATGTTGTATATGGAAATATCATTTACGAATATCCAGATCATTCAACAAGTGTCAGAGTATACGGACAATTTTGTGCCAGCCTGTTTTACTATCTGCTTGGGGACTGTATCAATCACCAGGCAATATTTGCGAAAAGAGAATGCTTTGAAGCACATAAATTTAATACCGAATACCGGATCTGTGCAGACCGGGAATGGATGATATGCCTTAAAAAGGATGGAAAGAGCTTCCGGGCGTTAGACATGCTGATCTGCAGGTATTCACTGGATGAAGACAGCGCCAGTATCCGAAATAAGGAACTGTATAACCGGGAAGCTGAAAGATGCGTTAAGGAGCAGCTGAAAGCAGGATATCCAATATTCTGGCTGCTTAATAAAATCCGCAGCGGGAAGATGAGTGCGAAGATTTTACATTGGTGTTATGAAAAGATTCTCTTGCGGAAGAGAGAGGGATAAAATGGGTAATAAATTGGTGACGATCCTGGCAGTTGTATACAATCAATATAAATACATTGATGATTTTATGTATAGTGCATTGAACCAGTCATATGAGAATATAGAAATAATTATAGCAGATGACTGTTCAACAGACGGATCCTATGAAAAGGTGATGGGATGGAAGGAACAATTAGAGGCACGTTTTGTACAAGCAACGATTATACAGACTCCTCACAATATGGGGATTGTGGGAAATATTAATAATGCATTGCCCTATGTTAATGGAGAATACTTTAAATGGATTGCGTGTGATGATGTATTGTTACCATCAGCTGTTGAGGATTTACTGGAATATCTTGAGAATAACCCGGAATATGGAATGGTATATAGTAACTATTACCAATGTACAGAGAGAGATAATTATGAGAAATTCATATTACAACAGCATGAAGTACATAAATCCAAAGTGATAGCTGAACAGGAACAATATGCGCAAGCCCTGTATGAAAATGATTTTATTGTCGCACCGACCGTTATGGTCAGATGGAATATAGTTAATGAACCGGGATTTTTTGATGAAGATATTGGAGTAGAGGATTGGGGAGCTTGGATTGAAATTGCATTGAAACATAAGATAGGCTATCTTGATAAAGTGACAGCGGCCTATCGTGTGGTAGAAAACTCTTTAAGCCATTTCACACCTGATGAAGCTGGCAGAACACGATTGAAAAATATGGTTGTTAATGAAATAAAAATACTTGATAAATATAAGAATTGTCCGAAGATAAAACCGGAGAGAGGAATTTTTGCATGTTGCGAGCAGGCAATTAGTATAGCAATTGATTTAGAAGCAAAAGATGTGATAGAGTTAACAAGACAATACGCAAAGAAAAATAAAGTATCATTTTCATTTGAAATAAAGATCAAATATTTACTTTACTCTTTGCATCTTTGGTCAGGTGTGACAAGAATAAGACATAGTATTGGTGGGAAATAGACAGATGAAAAGAGAATATGGGATAGACCTGTTTAGAGTTTTAGCAGCATTGATTGTGTTCATGTTTCATGGCAAGCTTCGAGGAATGCATAACTATGGCATATTTAATAATTTTATTTCTATGGGTGCAATGTTTATGACAGCGTTTTTCATGCTGTCTGCATTTTCATTGTATTATATATATTCTAAAACAGACTTCTCTTTGAAAGGACAGATCAAAAAATTCTATATTAAGAGGGCTGTTAGTATATATCCCATCTATTGGATATGGATGCTTTGGGTAATTATAACCTATAAGGATAGTATAGTGAATAAGATTGTAACATTTCCAATTAATATGTTGGGATTACAGTCTTTGTGGCATAAACTTTACTTTAGAGACGAAGGTGGAGTATGGTTTGTCTCTTGTATACTGTTTTGTTATATATTGTTTCCTTTCCTATGTATTGTTTTGAAACAACTATCTGTTAAAGGGAAACTGGCATTATTGGTGTTTTTTTATATTATGTCATTTTATACACAGGTATTTACCAAGCTGACAGGATGGGAAGGATTCTGTAGCAATTATGCGGATTGCATTTTCAGATACTTTGAATTTTGTGTCGGTGGAATTTGGGCTTCTATATTGATAGACCATAAGGTGATTAATGCCAAATGGTTAAAGAACTGGTGGGTTTTTATAATTGAGGGATTGACTTTGATTCTTTTGGTTTCGCTTGGAATATCATTGGAGATAGGTGTTGGCGATTATATGCTTTATAATATAATATCTATTCCAATATATTGTCTAATGTTTTATACTTTATTAGGAATAAAGGTATCGGCTGGATGTGCAAAGACGATAGGCTATTTTAGCAATATATCTTATGCATTTTATGTTATGCAGACTTTTGCTTGGACAGCTATGGAATTTATCGTTACTAAATTGGGGTGGAAGTGTAATATCGCAATCATTATTTGTTCCATTTTAGTAAATGTAGTGATTGCATCGTTTGTTACATATGGTATTCATAAGCCTGTCACGAATTGGTGTCGTAAAAGGTTAGTGTAGCTATAATTAAGGATCTTTACAATAAGGAAAAGTAAAAATAGATGAAAACAATCTTATATAATATATGGCATAACATAAAATATTTTTTAACACATGATTTCTATACGGAAGAGAATAAGAATAGATTAGAATTACTTGATGCAGCTAAATGGAATATGGGAGAAAGAGAAAGGACTGGATTAAAAATCTTAAATCAGGAAGATACATTAACTATTTTAAGCAACAATCCTAAAAGTTTTTGTAGATTTGGAGATGGTGAAATTAATATTATAATGGGAAGGGGAATTCCATTTCAAAAATATGATGATAGACTTGCACAATATTTAAAAGAAATTTTATCTGTCAAACATGCAGATATGTATGTTGGTATAAATTATTACTATTATCA
>ERZ1026772.1229-NODE-1229-length-14633-cov-12.572507_pt1 | contig 14633 bp, 9 predicted proteins | sample MGYA00380124_ERZ1026772 | MGnify/ENA primary metagenome ERZ1026772 (study PRJEB33269, sample SAMEA4719760) | human gut metagenome | biome: human-associated habitat; feature: organic feature; material: feces | place: Cameroon | collected 2013-10 ...
AATCATTCACGCCCGCTCTGCGGGCGTCTTTCCCCCTCTCCATTCATGGAGAGGAGGTGGCCGACAGGTCGGGGGGGGGAGGTCAGGGGCGCGAGTAGCCCCCGGCAACGCCGGGGGAAGCCCCAAGCAACGCCTTTAAATGATATTTAAAACGAGTTTTATAACTCTGTCCGTTTGTTTCTAGCCAGTTGTTCGAGTCGTCTTTGTCGTTCGAATTGTTTAAAATGTTCACGGTTCGCAAGTCTTTTAACTTGTTGCTCTAATGTAACTACATCGCGAAGAGTGGAATTGGGATAGAGATAGCTGCCAAACGGAGCCAGCTCATTTCTAAAGTCGATATATCGCACTCCATTAATTGTATGTGCTGGTTCAGTAAGCCACGCAGACTCAAATTCAAAACCACCAGCACCATCTTGAATCATGGAACTCGGTTTACCTATACTTGGTGCAATCATTGTGGAATAATCTTTAGCAACAGTTGCGAGTGTGAATTTACTAAAAGTACAATCTGTTGGACGAATGGGTTGGGGTACACGGCGATTTGTAACGACAAATGATGGACTACCCACACTGGGTGGCGGAGATACAAATATAGTATCTTGATCAAACTCTTTGCCTAAAACGCACATGTGGTGTCTAAATGTAATAAAGTCAGCAATAACCTTGTGTTCTTTTTTGTCATACATTGGAACTAAGAACGATAGAACAGTGATACCACCCGATCTCGATTTTGCCCTCCGAACTACTGGACTATTTGGAATACCACTCTTAATATATTTACCTAAAATTCTTATGTAACGATAACCTAATGATTTTAAACGACTTGCAAGCTCGTTATAAAGTTCATGTTCACCACGAAACGCAGTTAGAATTGCAAACCCATGTTCTAGATGAAAGTTAGTAATTTTACGCTCTGATGATTCATTAATCTAATCCACCTTCAATAATAAACGACATTGATACCTCCTTAATATAATATGTTTGTAAAAGTCAAAAAAGTGACCATCGAAACAAAATCTCAAGGTATTTCATCAGGGAATCTATCCCTAATGAATATACACCCATTATAGGGCAAAATGACCTTGATGTCGAGGAAAAAATGACCAATGAAAATTTGCTTAGGTATTTTTTTATCTAAGGAGGCATGAATTCTTCGAATCTGATTCTTTTCTCTCCCAGCACCCGTAGAGAGCCCGCACGCGGCTCTTCTATCCCTGATTTGCCCGATGGTTGGCGATAAATTCGCGCATCATCTCGATCGATTTGCGCAACTCTTCTGCTGTGTAATGGGGATTCTTTGTGTTTTCGGGATGGTGGATTTGATGTCGTATATATTCACTGAGGATGACTCGTTGTCTTTGGTTGTGAGCGTTTTGTCGAATATTGATATATAGTCGTGTCGTCTTTCCTGCTTTATATGCATCTAAGAGATTATTGAGAATGAGATATGCGTACAACTCATCGTGATATGCTTCTGAGATTTCTGAAAAGGCGATATAATTTATTTCATTCAACGACAGATACGGTAATTGACATCTGCAAACGCTTTGAATGCTCGCTATTTCGTTAGTATTTAAAATCAATCTCAAATTGTCGTAGTGGAGTCTCAATACGACATTTGCATTGTGTGTCGTAATGATAATTTGCGTATTTGGCGTTTCTGACAACTTCAAGAGGGATGAGATGAGCATTATCAAATTATCGGTATGTTGAGCTGTTTCGGGCTCTTCGAAGGCGTATATCGTACTCGGTGCGTTGCAGTTTTGTTGGCGTCGCTCGACTTCGGCTCGGAAAAAGTTCAACAAAATCAACCGTTTGACGCCACTTCCTCGCTTGTTGATGGGGATATCGTTGTCGCCAGTAATCGACACGCTCTTAAATACATCTGCCCACTTCAGATTTGTATAATCGGGAATGACCAGCTTGAGTGCTTTTGCAGTGTCTGGATTCATTTCTTGCAATTTCGCCAATGTTCGATCTGAAACTGCTCGCAGCCTTTCTTCGACGATGTTTGCGACTTCGCGGAGATGATCGGAAACGTCTTCGTCGTTGAGGATTTCTCTTACAGCTGCTTTCAACGGGTCTTGTATTTCGCTATCGTTATCGGTATTGCGCCGATCGGCTTGAAACAGCGTGTATAATGGCAAATATCGTTGGAGTTTGTCCCATAGCGTCGTCGACGTAATGTCGATATCGGTCATTTTCAAATCTAAATCGTTTGAATAATGCGCCCAGATCGCCTTGCGCATGTCGGCATTTCGCGTTTGGTTGGCGGTGATGCCTTCTGCATTTAACAAATGGCGGAGTTCGTTTTGGTTCATCGACGACAACTTCGCACAATTGGGATTCGTCGGATGAAGGGCTCGGATGAAAACCTTGGGCTTTCCCGCATTGTGATACACCTTTACTATTTCGAGTTGCCCGCGATCGTTGAGCAAGTATTCGCTTTCGAGCGTCGTTTTGTTCGTATCGTCGATGGTGATTTCGCTTGGCAAATCTTCAAAACAGACGCCGATGCTGATATCGGTATTGGGGCGCTCGAGCTGTCGATTCGCCACATTGATGTCGTTTTGGTCGAGTTTGACACAGCCTTTCCCGTCGTTAAAGAAAATGTCCAATGCCTCCAAAATGGTCGATTTCCCTGCGTCATTCTTCCCAATAAACGCAGTAAAGTTTTCAAAATCAGTCGTCACAGCGCTTGCATAGCGTCGAAAATTGCTGATAGTTACGGATTTGAGTTGCATGTGTTCCTATTCTCCTAATGAAATGATCGTTGTGCAAATGCCCACCAATGCAAACGGCATTGCACAACGGCGAGTGATGTAAAAGCGGGCTGTCGAAGACGGTGCGAGATCGCCAGCCTCTACAGTCCACTTCATCGCGTCGGGCGACTTGCCCGACGGCGATATCGACGATTAGTTACACTTGTAGTATGAAGATACGCCGAGTACGGATTTGTATTTTGTCCAAATTGCTTTAGATTTCCCTTTGAACAGCTTGCAGTAGTTGTCTTCCTCGAGCCCAGAATCTAGAAATATGTCTTTGATATATTCAGCAGAAAATAATCCACTTATATCCCAATTATCTAGCGATTGGTTGAACTTTATTGCTTTACTAAACATATTGCCCATAGAATCGACGTTCGAGGTATCCCAATCATTGAGCGGTTGGTTGAAACTCGTTGCTCCCGCGAACATGTAGCTCATATATTTGACGTTCGAGGTATCCCATTTGTCGAGAGGTTGGTTGAAACTCGTTGCTCCACTAAACATTTCGCTCATATATTTGACGTTCGTGGTATTCCATTTGTCGAGAGGTTGGTTGAAACTCGTTGCTCCTCTAAACATTCCGCTCATACTTGTGACGTTCCAGGTATACCATTTGTCGAGAGGTTGGTTGAAGCTCGTTGCTCCTGCAAACATTTCGCTCATATCTGTGACGTTCCAGGTATCCCATTTGTTGAGAGGTTGGTTGAAAGCCTTTGCGTTTTCAAACATTGCTTCCATACCTCTGACGTTCGAGGTATCCCATTTGTCGAGAGGTTGGTTGAAACTCGTTGCTCCACTAAACATTCCTGTCTTATGTTGAATTTCCCCTTTCATTATTCCTCCCATACTTCTGACGTTTGAAGTATCCCAGTTATTGATCGGTTGATTGAAGCTCGTTGCTCCTGCAAACATTGCTCTCATATCTGTGACGTTCGAAGTATTCCAGTTGTTGAGAGGTTTGTTGAAACTCGTTGCTCCACTAAACATTCCGATCATTTCTATGACCTTCGATGTATCCCAGTCATTGAGCGGTTGGTTGAAACTCGTTGCTTCACTAAACATGTAGTTCATCTTTGTGACGTTCGAAGTATTCCAGTTGCTGAGAGGTTGATTGAAACTCGTTGCTCCTGAAAACATGTAGCTCATATCTGCGACGTTCGTGGTATTCCATTTGTCGAGAGGTTGGTCGAAACTCGTTGCTCCACTAAACATTCCTGTCTTATGTTGAATTTCCCCTTTCATTATTCCTCCCATACTTCTGACGTTTGAAGTATCCCAGTTATTGATCGGTTGATTGAAGCTCGTTGCTCCTGCAAACATTGCTCTCATATCTGTGACGTTTGAGGTATCCCAGTTATCGAGCGGTTGGTTGAAGTTCTCGGCTCGATAAAACATACCGCTCATATTTGTGACGTTTGAGGTATCCCAGTTATCGAGCGGTTGGTTGAAGTTCTTGGCTCGATAAAACATTTCGCTCATATTTGTGACGTTTGAAGTATTCCAGTTATTGAGCGGTTGGTTGAAACCTGTTGCATCATAAAACAACTTGCTCATATCGGTGATTTTTGAAGTATCCCAATGATTAATGGATTGGGTGAAGTGCGATCCATAAAACGCGCCCACCATTTCGTTGTTATAAAACTTGGGCGATTCATTCGCAGGAAGTTCAAGTCTATATGTTTTTGCAAATGCATGTTTGCCAAAACTCACATTTCCATAAGAATGAATTCTGCGAAGCTTCTCGCAATGATTCACATCGTGGCTGTCGGGGGTAGTGCAACTCCACTTTTTGATCGCTCCTTCTACGGTTACTCGGTGAATGCCTTTACTTCTATATGTATGCCGTTTGGTGTATTCGTGTCCAGAAACAATTGACTTATTTCCATCTCCCAAATTGATGATGATAGCTCCCTCTATTCCCTGAATTGGAAAATTAATACCATCATCATTGCTTGTAGTTTCCCATTCAGAAACGAACAATGTCGAAGCAGTCGAAACACATGCATCATTCGATAGTTTGTATCCCGCATTGCAAGTGTAAACACATTGCCCACCTATGCAAGATGCACTCGAGGCATTTTCAACTACGCTACATGCTTTCCCATGCTCGCCACAGTTTTCGTTTGTGTCGGCTTCGCACGCGCCTTCGAAGATATGATAACCGGAATTACATGTAAAAGAACACACGCCGTTTGAGCACGTATCCGTCGCATTTGTGACGTTTGCTTGGCATGTCTTTCCATGCGTTCCACAGTTACTGGAGTCGTCTTTCTCACATGTCCCGTTGTAATGGTGATAGCCAGGTTTGCATGTATATGAGCATGTACCATTTTCGCACGAATTCGTGGCGTTTTCGACACTGCACCGTTTACCGTGCTCGCCACAATTTGCAAGGCTATTGATCTCACATGTATCGCCGAACTTGTGATATTTATCGTTGCATGTAAAAATGCAGGTGCCACCAGTGCATGTATTTGTAGCATTTACGACATCGCACTTTTTGTCGTGCTCGCCGCAGTTTTCAATGCTGTCGAGTTCGCATATATCGCCGTACTTGTGGTATTTATCGTTGCATGTAAAACTGCAAGTGCCACCAGTGCATGTATTTGTAGCATTTGCGACATTGCATTTTTTGCCGTGTTCGCCACAATTTCCAAGGCTGTCGGGTTCGCATATATCGCCGTACTTGTGGTATTTATCGTAGCATGTAAAATTGCAAATGCCACCAGTGCATGTATTTGTAGCATTTGCGACATTGCATTTTTTGCCGTGTTCGCCACAATTTTCAGGGCTGTCGATTTCGCATTGATCCATGTATATGTGATAATTTGGATTGCATGTGTACGAGCAAGTGGCATCGTTGCAAGCGTTCGTCGCGTTTGGTTTGTCGCATTTGTTGCCATGCGCACCGCAGTGTTCGATATTGTCTAATTCACAAGCGTTGTTGAATAAGTGTGATCCTTTTTCGCATGCCGTGACTTGGCAATAGCCTTCGGCATTGCATACGCCTGCGACGGCATGGCTCGTAAATGTATTGCAGTTTTGGCAACTCGATCCGCAATGGGTGTTGTCGTTTTGGCAGAAGGCTTCTTGGCTTGCATATGCCTCTTGCAGGCAGACATTGCCTTCGCATCTTTTGTCGATACACGCGCCTTCGGAACAGATTTGCTTGGTCGTGCAAGATTTGCAAGTGCCGCCGTCGATGCCACATGTCGTGTAACTTTGCGCACTCGTACACTGACCGAGTAGCGGATTGAGGCAGAATCCTGGGCGACACGTCGTCGCAACGCAGAGCCCATCTTCGCATTTCCCTGCATTCCACCCCGTCATTTGGGTGCAGTCAGTGCCACTCGAACCACACGACACCGTCGTATCGGGGACACAGACGTCACCTTCGAGGTGAGCGTTTGGTTTGCAAGATTTGGCTTTGCATATCTTGTCTTCGCAAATGCCCGATTCGGTATATTCGAGCGCATTGCAGTCGTCGGATCCAGTCGCATGCCCGTTGGGGCAAGCGGTTGCACTGTCGATTTTGCACGTGCCAGCTGTCGTGAGATGGTAGCCGTTGGCACACGCCGTAATGATGCACGTTCCACTTTGGCAATAGCCAGAAGCGGCGTGATTTGCCGTGTTACAATTCGTACATTGCGTGCCGCAATGGTCGTTGAGATTGACACAGGCATTGTCGTAGAGGCAGGCATTGCCTATGCATGAGCTCGGTATACATTGCCCATCTCGACATAGTTCATTCGCTTCGCACGCTTTGTTACATCCACCGCAGTTCATGGCATCGGTTTTGAGCTGTTCTAGTGGCAGGCAAAGGGGAACGGAGCTCGAACCGCAGTTTATCTTGTTATCGTTGCATACATAGGTGCATTTGCCTTGATTGCATCCGGTCGTTTTGGCGGTTTCTGTATCGACGCAAGTCGAACCGCATGCCCCGCAGTGATAAGGATTGTTGCCATGGACGTCGACGCAGACGTTTTGATCGATTCCTATACAAAGCGATTCTTCGGCTTTTGGGCACGACGACAAAACGCACTTCCCGTCAATGCAATATTGGAATTCGGAACAGGGAATGTAACTGCGACACGTTTCATCGGCTCCGCAATAATTCTCATTTGACTTCGGATTGATACACGAACCATTGCAAATGACCTCGCCCGGTTGGCATTTATCTGTGCACACGCCTCTTGCGCAGATCTCGTCGGCAGCGCATCGGGTGTTGATCGATCCACATGCATCGTGGCTATCGACTGCGCAAATCGTTTTCTCTTTTCCGTTTTCGTCAAAGCTACTGGCAATGTGTGAGCCCGATGCGCAAGCATCGGCAAAACACGTTTTGTCAATGCAGCTTCCGCTCTTCCAACCCGTTATTTTTGTACAATCGTTTGTGTGCGTGCCACAGTGATTCACATCGTCTGGCTCGCACTGATTTGCAAAGAGATGCTCGTTTGGTTGGCATTTGATTTCAGGTGGGGCAATGAGGATACATTCACCCATTTGTTCATCGCACGTCGAATTCACATCGCACGTTTGTTTGAGAACCCAACCGCCCCCTTCGCATTTCGAAAGTGCGTTATCGTCGCATTTCCAAATGCCTTCGGTGCAAGTAGAACCGCCCTTTGGGTCGCACGTGCCAGTTTGATCGTTGCACGTCGAATTCGCATCGCACGTTTGTTTGAGAACCCAACCGCCTGCTTCGCATTTCGAAAGCACATTGTCGTTGCATTTCCAAGTGCTGTCGGCGCATGGCTTTGAGCTAGGCGGTTTCAAGGGCTCGACTTCTGGCGAGATCGAGTCGTCGCAGCCAGTGGCGAAGAGTGCCGTCGCAACGAGCGAGATCCAATAGAATTTGCATTGTTTCATGACGCAATTTCTCCATTTATACAAGTGACGCGTACTGAAATATATAAAACATCACTGCCGTCAATTATATGGCGTTAGCTATTGTCGTGATTTACAGCCACGAAGTAGCTATAAATCTACTGCATCATAAAAAAAAAAAAAAAAAAGCAATCCTTTTTTAACGAAAAATGAAAATTTTTTGAGGCTTGGAAATACACGTTTTGAGCGGTCTTGGAGGGCAATTTCTCGGGAGTTGCGCTCATCTTTCTGTGCCCGCAGGGCACAGAAAGGGAGAGAGTAGATGGGGGCGCATCTGGGGGCTTGTCGGAAACGCCTATGGCGAGCGCAGAGCGCGGTTGAGAGAGCCTGCGTCCAGTGTCGCATCAAAAAAAAAAAGCGACGATAACTCGCCATCGCCGTCTATTTCGAGTATATAGGATATGGGGGATTGAGACTTGACGATTGAGGTGAAAACAATATGACTGATCCACTTTATACATTTAATGGCAAAGATATCACTTGGGTCGTGTGTATTCAAATGCGCGATGTTACAAATATTATTATGAAAGAATTGAATATCAATTTCTTAGATGCCGCGGAGTTGTTTTATCCGTCGCAAATTTGCGAAGACCTCACTCAAGTCGACAATGGGCTGTGGGCAGAATCGGCACCATATATTGCCGACCGCTTTTTCGAAGAATATCATGCAAAGAAAAATGCAAAGGGCGAGTGCTGAATTATAATATAGCATTTTGCAAGGGGGCCGCATGTGTTGATAGTGGAATGTATCGGTTTGTAACCATCTTGTCTCGTATCGAACGATATGTTATTTTTTTCGTTTGGCAGTTTTGTCGCGTGAGGTAGGGAGGCGATTGAGATGGGTACGTATAATCGGCAGAAACGGCGTTTGCTTCATTCGAAGTCAGTTCGGATCGATGTGAAAGAAATCAAGCGAGTTGTAGGGGAGGTTCAAAGTGCGCTTGGGGCAGGGGCGTTTGCCGTTGCTTTTGATGGGGCGCAGAAGTTGTGCGAGTGGATTGGTGCTGCTGTCGAAGGCGATGGGGCGAATCCTCCGATGGGAATCGACGTTGCGACGCTCGACAATATATATATGACGGCGCTCGTGTGGCGCGTTCGCGCCAAGTCGGGATTGGGGGATCGTGCGAGTGCCGAGGCGATGGCCGAGGCGTATTACAAGGCGGCATGCGATCGGGGTTGCGCTCCGCGCATCGTGCAGGCGTTGCAGATCAAGGCTCAGTTTGCCCTCGATCGCGCCGATTGGCAGGCGGCAATCGATGCGCTCGAATCGATTTTTCCGCATGCCGAAGCACTTGGCGACAGGGCCGTCGAAATTGCAGCGGGGCTCGCTTTGGCCAATTGCCACACTCGGCTCTATCGGTTTAACGATGCGAGTGAAGCACTCGTGCGAGCCGAAAAATGCGCCGCCATGGCCGAAGGGGCTCTAGACGAGAATTTGCCTGCTATTTGGATGGGGCTCTACGAAATCGAAAAGCTCACAGGGCAATGTGAAGCGGCTCGATCGTGCCTGAGCCGTTTGGGCGAATGGATTCAGAATGGGAAGGCGTGTCGAGAAGACGACTTTTGCGCCTTTTTGTTGGCACAAATACGAGAGTCTTCGGCGCAATTCGATAGCCAAAACGTTCGAGATATCCTCGACATGCTCAAATCGACGTCGATATATCGCGCAGCAAATGGCGGCGAATCGCCCGATGCGAAACGGCAGAAACTCCAGCATATCATCGTCGATATCGAAGAATGTCGCAGTTTATGGGCATCGGGCGAAAGGGAAGGCGCTCGCCGCGTCTACGATCGTTGCGTGGCGGCGACCGACGATCGCGCCACGCAACAGACGCTCGCACTTTTGCGCTATGAGTGGGCGGTTGAAACGGGGCGTTGTGCGCCGACAAGTGCGCAGCAGTGCCATGAAATTGTCGACGATCCAGAGGCTATGGCGCATGAAATGGCTCGGTTGTTCGACGAAGATAGCTGCGAGGACGATGGCAATATACTCATGCAGATCCATCGTGGCTTTATCGATGCCGAACTGGAGATGGAGCGTGGAAAATACGAAGAATCGGCGCAGATACTGAACTGGATTCACGAGGTGGCGACGTTTCGCGATTGTGCATCGATAGCTGTGAGAGCGCGAGCGATGCTTTGCCAGAACGAGATTTGCAAGGGGAATGCGCGAGGCGTCGCCACCGAGTTGGTCGAAGTCTACGGCGCCATGCGCCGCTATATCGGCGAAATCGAGGCATTGCCCGCCTTTTTAATCGCCTATCGCCTTTGTCTCTTGGTGGGCGATGAATCGCCGCTCGAAGCTTTGTGCTGCGTAAACGACGTGTTTGAGCGCTGTGAGCAAAAGTTCGAGACGTGTTGCGTGCAACACGGCGAGCCCGGTATGGTGGCGTTGGGATTAGGGCTATTGAGGATATATGCGCTTAAACGCGACGTTGCACGATTTGAAAAAGTCGCAGCCATGCTTGCTCCGGCGATGGACCCGGCGCGACGCGCCCATCGCACGATGGTCTATTGGGGGATTTGTGCAGAATTTGAAAGAAGCCTAGGCGATGGCGCAAGTCGCGCCGCAGGGTATTTGAAGAAAATGCGCGAGCTTGCCGAGATCAACGGTTTTGATGCGAGTCGGATTTGAGCCATATTCGGCAATGCGCGGTAGGTGTCGTTTAGAAATAAGCCGCATCGATGGCGCAAGTTGCGCCGCAGGGTATTTGAAGAAAATGCGCGAGTTTGCCGAGAACAATAGTTTTGATGCAAGTCGGATTTGAGCCGTATTCGGCAACGCGCGATAGGTGTCGATTAGTCGTTGACATGCGATTTTGGCATCTGTAAAATATTGCGCGCATTTTACCGCCATACAGTTTCGTGCGAGTGATAGTTCCCAATGGCGGCTAAGCCGAAGAAATAGGGGTACGTGATGTATTTGACACCAGAACAACTTGCTCAAATCAAGGATTCGATCGACAAACAGCGGCAAGAGATCCTCGATAAACTCAACCAACGTTGCGAAGAGGGGTATGAGCCCGAAGTTCGTGGCGACGAAGCCGATATTGCCAATTCGGAGGGCATAGCCTTGACGATGGAACGGTTGCAGTCGCGCGATCGCCGTTTGCTCAAGAAACTCGACGAGGCGATGCGTTGGGTCGATTCGGAAGATTTCGGTTACTGTGAATCGTGCGGTGAAGAAATTGGATTTAAACGCTTGCTCGCTCGCCCGGCAGCTCGCCAGTGCATCGATTGCAAGCAAAACGAAGAACAACGCGAGCGTGGATATTACCATCCGCGTCCTCGCAAACCACCCAAGCCGTTGCATCATGAGGATGACGACGAGGAGTAGGTGGAGGTATTGGTTTAGATGCTTAAGAAACTGAGTGTTTTTGTTGCGATTTGTTGTTTGGCCACGGCTTGTGACGATTCGGATTCGAACGATAGCCCTAAAGCTGAGCCAGTTTGTGGTAATAGCGTCGTCGAAGAAGGCGAAGTATGCGATACGAAATCGAAAGATTCGTTGACGTGCGACAAAATCGACGCCAAAAAGACGTGGAAAGCCGGTGGCGCCGCTAAGTGCTCGGCAGACTGCAAGAAGATCGAACAGGGGACGTGTGTCGAAGACACGACGACGCCCGAGCCCGCATCGGATTGTGGCAATGGCAGAGTCGACGCCGATAAGGGCGAAGTATGCGATACGAAAGCGGCAGAGTCGTTGACGTGCGACACATTCGACGCCAAAAAGACGTGGAAAGCCGGTGGTGCCGCCGCGTGCTCGACAGATTGCAAGAAGATCGAACAGGGAACGTGTGTCGAAGACACGACGACGCCCGATCAACCCGGTGAAGTCGATTTCGTTGTCAACGTAACACCGAATCCAGGCCCAGAGACGCGTTGCAACGATGGCAAGCACGAGGCAGGGGAAGTGTGTGATCCCGTTTACAATGGTCAATATTCCGATCGCAAAGGCAATCTTAAAACGTGTATCGCTACAGATGAAGGCAAATGCGTTTTTAGGACCGAAGACGCCACTGGCAAAGATAAGAATTTTAACTGCGGCAATGGTACGCTCGATCCGGGCGAAGGCTGCGACGATGGCAATACGGCAAACGGCGACGGTTGTTCGAGCTCATGTACTACAGAGACAGATACATGCATCATCAAGAACGGGACTGTAGGACAAGTACTACTCGTCGTCGATGGTGATACGCTTAAGATTCGGATAACCGACGATGGAAATGCAGGTAAAAATGCATCGAAAGCGCTAACTGTACGTATGCATGGCATCGATTCGCCTGAATGCCTCAAAGCTCAAATGGTGTCGAGTGTCGATCCGAGCTATAAAGCGAATTCTTGTGACAAAGAACAATCTAAGGATTATTCGAATAAGGAAAAGAACGAAAGAGGAGGCTACGAAGCAGGTGAATTCGTCAAAAGTCTCGTGTTCTCGGAAGAGAATGAGGGAAAAATCTTTGTCGAATGCGAAACGCGTAGTGCCACCGATGCGACGTGTCTGACCGATTCGACGAATAATCGGTTTTTGGCTTATATCAAGGTCAGAAGTGGTGGAAATATCGTCGACCTAGCTGAAGAAACGGTACGTGCGGGTTATGCCATGGCCTATACGGACTTTACTTCGCAGCGCACCAGTGCGTATTGCGCAGCCGAAAAAGAAGCTATTGAGGCTAAGGCTGGTGTTTGGAAATATGGCGATACGTTTAAAAAAGTCGTCGAAGACAATTTCAACGCCGACAAGAATCGTTGGCTCTTAGATGCCAAACACTGTAAATAGTCCGAAATGCGCCGAATACTCGCCATCTTTGTCATTTTATTGTCGATCGTTGCGGGTATCGGTGCGTGGACTTATATCGAATATCGCCAATTTATCGAAACGCCTTTGTCGCTCGGTTCATCGGAGCGCGTCGTGCAAATCCCCGCAGGGACGCACGCCAAAGGCGTTGTCGATATCCTAGCCGGAGCAGGGATCGTCGAAAATCGATGGATGATGCTCTATGTGCTCAAGAATAGCGGATTGGCGGAGCGCATTCAGCCAGGGACGATCGTGCTCACCGAGGGAATAAAGCCCACGGAATTGCCCGATCTTTTGGCGCGCGTAGGGAAATATGCTCGATTGACGGTTCAAATCTTGCCGGGCATGAACATCTACGACATCGCGCATCGAATGCAAGAAAACCGAATTGCCGATGAAACGCTGTTTATCGGATTGTCGACCGATGAAGCGTTTGCCGCTGAACTCGGGATTCCTGCACCGTCGCTTGAGGGGTATTTGGCGGCGGGCGCTTATACGTTTGAGCCCGGTGTTCAACCGCAAGAGGTGATACGCCAAATGCACGAGCGCTGGCGATCGCAATGGCAGAGCATCGTCGAAGAGAATCGCGGTGCTTATGAAAACGCGGGCGAACGGCAAATGAGCGATCACGCGATCGTGACCTTAGCGAGTATCGTTGAGAAGGAGGCGATGATAGACGGGGAGAGGCCGGTCGTGGCGCGAGTTTTTTTCAATCGCTTGCGCAAAAAGATGAAGTTGCAGTCCGACCCGACGTGTGTGTATCCGCCCAAGGAATTGGGCGAAAAGCCGACGCCCAATCGTTGCAAAGATCCCGACAATGCGTATTCGACGTATGTCGTCGCGGGTTTGCCGCCAGGCCCTATTGATACGCCGTCGCAGGCGTCGTTGCGAGCAGTGCTCAAGCCATACGAAGGCCCCGATGCCTTTAGCTTGTTCTATTTCGTCGCTCGGCAAGATGGATCGAAAAAGCATTACTTCTCGAAGACGTATGCCGAACACCAGAAGGCTGTCGATTATTATCTCAAGAAGAAGGGAACGCGCCCGCGCGGTACGACACAGCCAAAGATTTAATTGCGATGGCGATCTCGTGATTCGACCTTTGTTTACAATATCACTATGCATCATCTCTTCGATATAGTGCGTTGCTGGTTTGTAAGTGTATCATCTATTCTTGCTTTTGTGGTGGTACTTCACTAGAGTGCCAGCGAAGTGTATGTCGAAATGCAGTTCGCGTGTCGACATCGGTGCCGTGGTGTATGTTGTACTGTAGGAGCGAAAAATGAGAGAACAACTGAAGTTAAAGGTCGTTTTGGGGGGCGGAATTTGGTCTGCTGTGGCATTTTTTGGGGGTGAGGTACGGGAATAATGTTGGATGAAAAAATGGAATATCCGGTCGGTGATAATAGTTTATCTTTTAATCATTTTATGAGGAGACTAGTATAATGAAACACACAAACAAACATATATATAGAATTATAAGTTTTTTTGCCCTCGTCGTTTTTATCCTTTTTCCCATCTGCGCATATTCGGATGAGATTCAAAATAGCGACGGCGATATGGCGCGACAATCGTCACAAGATGTTATTGAAAAGCAAGATAGAGATGATTTGGCGCGAGTTTTAGTAGGTGTTGGTAGTTATATTTTGCCATACGGATGGGGTTTCGTCGATTTTCAATTGGCGTTTGACTATCGCCTTGCTTCATTTTACCGTATGGGCGTTGAACAACGCGTGTCGATAGGGTGTGATAACACTCGAAGTGTATATCGATCGGTGACGTATTGGACGCATGAATTTATATATTATGAATCGAGCCTTTTTGAGTTTTCCCAGCGACTTGGCGTTGGTTATATGTATCATTACATTGAGGATACGAGTGAGGATCGCGATAACCCACCCAATTTTCATACACTTGGTTTAATGGCTGGATTTGATTTTGATTTTCGAGTTACTCAACTCATATCGTTGGGGATTGCGTTGGATTATTCTTTGGCGATTTCTTTAAAAAGCGGTGAGTCTGGGGCTGGCTTTCACGCTGTGCAAACGGTCGTTCACGTCGGATTTCATTTTTGATGATGAGACTCGGAAATGTGACATCATCTCCTAGCTTCTAACCTCACCCCTGGCCTTGAGGTATCCCTGTTTTGGTAAACATAGACAGCTTATACTAGAGTAGCTTGG
>ERZ1026772.1230-NODE-1230-length-14630-cov-4.343259_pt1 | contig 14630 bp, 9 predicted proteins | sample MGYA00380124_ERZ1026772 | MGnify/ENA primary metagenome ERZ1026772 (study PRJEB33269, sample SAMEA4719760) | human gut metagenome | biome: human-associated habitat; feature: organic feature; material: feces | place: Cameroon | collected 2013-10 ...
ATGTAAAACTGCCCGAAACAATCGGCAAAACGGTTTCGGATATTGCGGCGGTTGCAACTCCGCTTGCGCTCATTGTACTCGGTGCGTCGGTTACATTCGACAGCATAAAAGGCTGTTCACGCAACCTGATAATCTGCATAATCGCAAGGCTTGTTGTTGTGCCGGCACTCTGCCTCGGAACGGCAGCGCTAATCGGAATCAGAGGAGTTGACTTTGTGTCACTGATCGGACTTTTCTGCTCGCCGTGTGCGGTTTCGTCATTCACAATGGCACAACAAATGGAAAGCGACTACAAACTTGCAGGTGCGGCGGTAGTTTTCACCTCGGTTTTGGCGTGTTTCACGATGTTTTTGTGGATTTTCTTCTTCAGACAGGCAGGTTTCTTTTGATAATCTGCATAAATTTCAGACACATGATTTATTCAATGTATAAAGTTAAACGATATTATTACTTTCAATAACAAAAAATGGCATAACAGTCTTGACTTTTATTACTGTTAGTGTTAGAATACTCGCATGGGGTAACGGTTTGCAGAAAATGACTTGAAATCCTGCAAGGTTAAACTGTTACTTTATTAAACAGCTATTTCCTTCTTTTTTATTATTTTGTGGGCATAAGAAAACGGAGTGCGTAATGCACTCCGTTTTCTTTTATACGAATTTTCTGGATACAACAAAATAATTGCAACACCGTAGCATCCGCCCATACATTTAAACGCAACTTCTATATATGCAAAAACAGTCGGGCGACAATGATTTGCATTTTGCAAACTGTCTGCCCGACCGCAATTTTCAATTTTACATTTAATTAAACCTTCCGCTTGGGCATAATATGCTTTTAATATTACATACTATCTTCCCGAACCGGGTGCAGCGACACGCTGCCGATCAATCTGATTTTTGATTTTATCAAAGGTTACACCGTATTTTTCGGCTATGTCTTTGGCATAGCTCACACCTTGGGGCGGGGCGATGAAAACTTTGAACGAACGCTGTCCGTTTTCAACTCCTGTTACCATACTTTCGACCTTGCTGTCGCCTTTTACGGTTGTGTTCACTTCGTCAAGATTACGTGCCAAATCGTGCATATGGGTGTTGAAAATCGCCCTTGTGCCGAGGTACCGCATTGACTTTACAACATCACGGGCAATGTACAAGCCCTCGGCAACATTGGTTGTTGCAAGGCTTTCGTTGAGCAAAAGCAGACTGTAACGGCTTGCGGATGAGACAATTTCGGCAAGTCTTTTGCTCTCTTCGCCGAGTCTGCCGAGGTCAACGGTATCGTTTTCGTCGGCTGGAAAATGCGTGAAAATGCTGTCGCAGGGGCTGAATTTCATCTTCGTTGCGGGAACATAGATTCCGTTCTGAGCAAGCAAAAATGCAAGTCCGACCGCCTGAGTAATCGTGGTTTTACCGCCACGGTTCGGGCCTGTCAAAATGTAAATTCGCCTGTCGTCGTCAAAATCAATATCGTTTGTGACAATATCCAAATCTTCGCCGTTTGCGGATTTTATGCCGAGTTTGAGGTTGTAAACATCTCTAAGACAGCAGTTTCTTTCCTCTTTAGGAAGAACCTCTGCCTTGCAGAGCGGAAGATTTTTCTTCTTCATTCTGTCGCAAAGTTCGGCAAAACGGATATAAAAGATGATTTCGGGCATAAGCGAAACGAACGAATAGCCGTTGACATTGACATACCTGTTGAGCATTGATTTTATATCGTTGACGGTTCTACGGAGAATATCCGTCACAACATTTTTGAGAGCGTCCGACATCGGGTCAGCGCCTGTCAAGGAACTGCCCATTGTGGTGTTTACATCTTGCTGAGCACCAACAACGAATTGTCCGAGTCCGAACTGCGAAGTTGACGGATTGGACGGATGAAAGCTTAAAAATCCCGAAACATCGTTGCCGTGATGCAGTTCGCTGTCACGGTTTGCAAACTTCATAAATCTTTTGAGGATACCGCTGTCGGTGAACTCCTTGTCATTGAGCGAAATTACGCCCACGCTCTTTGGACGAAGCAAATCGTCAAGGTTCACACCGAGGGTAATGCTCTTGAGCTTTTGAGCCTTAGCAAGAGTGTCGATTATATCCTTTTTCAAATCGGGAAAACCGCTGTCATTGTAGATTGACTGAACATTTTTCTTGAGTTCAAGAAGTCCTTGTGACCTTACATCGATCGTTTCAAGCGTGTTTTTTATCCTTGTAATGCAATCAACATAGCCGTCCATTTCACGAAGTCGGTTCACAAGCTGCCACAAAGAAGATGCCTCGGTGTCCTTTTGAAAGCGTTCGATTTCACGCAAATCGTTGAGCTTTACAAGGAGTGCGGATAAATCATCTCGCAACTTTGGAAAGCGGAGAAAATCTTCAAAAACATCACAGCGATATTTTATGACTTCCTCGTCATCGGTAATATTTATAAGCAGCTGCTTTATGCTGTTGCGTTCATACGGCTCTTTTGTGAGAGCGTCACATATATAATCGACCGACAAATCGTTGAGAGCCTCTTTGTTAAGGGTTCTGTAGGTTGCGTTTGAATTTGTCGGGTGCAATAAGCTAAAATTTTCCATAATTCACCGCCAAAAGAATTTGCCGTAAAACGGCTTTAATTGAATGATAGCACAAAATTTTTTCGTTTTCAATTGACAATTCAAAAATTTGCACTTTGTTCCATTGTGTGATATTATAGCTATTGAGCAAATTGCTTTCAAAACAAAAATATCGGTCAGGAGGATTGACTTATGGATAAAAAAATGCTTGACAGAATTAACGAGCTTGCGAAAAAGAAAAAGGAGCAGGGACTTACCGAGGCTGAACAGAAAGAGCAGAAAGAACTCTACAAAATCTATCTCAGCGAAATTCGCACCCAGTTCAACGCAACTCTCGACAATGTGAGCGTTGAAGAAAAAGACGGCACAGTCAGACCGTTCAAAGAGGCATACAAAAAACCGTATGATAAAAACTGATTTTAAAAAAACGGCAAACAAAAAAACAGTTCCGATTTTGGAACTGCTTTTGTTTTTATGAAGTTACCGATTACTTGTATCTTCTGCCGCCCTTTGAGTTGTTCTTGGGAAGTCTGATTTCGGCGGTATCGTATTTACTGCGTCTTTCAGGCTTTTTGTTTGAAGATGTGTAATCATCAGCATAATCATCGTTACTGCTGTAACGCTGTGCTTTTGCGGCTGACTGTGCAGACTTACTCTTTGGAGCGTTGCTTCTTCCGCCAACTGCGACTCTCTTCTTTTTGTTGAGAACAGTTGAAATTACAAAATATGCAATGCCTGCAACACCGAGAGCAAGAAGAACAATCGAAACATAGAGCATCCAGTGACCGTTGTCACCTTTGCTGTTGTTGTTCTTGATGAAATTAAAGTCATCACCGTCCGAACCCGACGCATTGGCATTTTTCAAATTTTTTGAAATATCAGACCAATCACTGCTTGAAAGGGTCTTTTCGTCAATGTTATTGTCAGACTTGATAAGTGAAGCTGACGGAGCAGTGTTTGACGGAGCAACATATGACTGACCGCCGCCTACATATGACGGCTCGGAATAATATGACTGACTGCTGCTGTAATTGTTGTCATAATCATTGCTATTGTAGTCATAGCTACTGTCATAGTTATAATTGTTGTCATATGACGAATCGTTTGACGAATAGCCGGGATCTACATATGATGATGAATTATCCGATGAATCGGGATAAACCGGATCGGGTTGTGGCTCGGGATCGGGTTCCGGCTCTGGGTCGGGTTCAGGTTCCGGCTCTACGGGATCGACAATAATGCTTGAATCTCCGCCCGGGTCAACATCTTCACCGACTGCCGATACAGAATAGCTTACAGCCGAGATGCTTAAAAGTGCTGTCAGAAAAATTGCGCAAAGCTTTGAATGTTTTTTCATAAAAGCTCCTTTCTTTCAGAATAATCTGAAACTGCGTCTGTAAAAAAATTTCCGAAAACCTGCAATTACTTGCTCTTTGCGGCAGTTGTTGTAGCCGCTGCTGTTGTAGGCTCAACTGCTACGAAGAAGAGTTCAGGCTTGTACTTATCGAGAACAGAGGTGTTTTCTTCATACTTAATCTTTTCTGCAAGACCGTCAATGTACTTTGAGAACTCGTCTGACTTCATTGACGCAAGTACACCGGCTCTGTTTGATTCGTTGCTGATATAGCTGTCAACATCCTTGCTGATGTCTTTCTTATAAACGAGGTAGTAGATTGCGCTGTCGCCGTCACCAACCTTGAGTGTTTCAGCCTTGCCTGTCTTAAGCTTGCCGATAGCTGTCTTAAGCTCGTCACCGATTGAGCTCTTGTCGAGAACTTCAACATTTGAAACAGAAGAATCTGTTTTCGAACCGCTTGACTTCTTGTATGACGCAATAACATCATCAAATGAACCGCCCTTGTTAAGATCTGACTTGTAGCCGTTGAGCTGGTCTTCAATCTTCTTGATTTCCTTGTCGCTCATTGCAACATTCTTTGATGAACCTGCCTCATCTTTTGTTGATGTATAAAGGTTCACAGGAATATATGAGTAGTCCGTATAGTTTTCCTTGAAATACTTTGTAAGGTCGGCGTCGGAAACTTCCTTTGAACCGCCCTTGCCGTAAACTGCCTTAAACAATGCCTCATACTTTGTGTTGTAGAGAGTTGTGCAGTATGCAAAGCTGTCGAGTGAAACACCGTACTTTTCGTACTGATTCTTCATTGGCATTACATAACCCTGTGAAGCGTAAGGGCCGACATTCCAGTATGTTTCAGCCTGACTTGTTGCTGAATCAAGAGTTGCCTGACCGATGTTTACATTTTCCTTTTTGAGCTGTTCGTCAACTACAAGGTAGCTGAGGCACATTTTCTTTGCCTGATCCTTAATCCACTCTCTTGCAACCTGCTCTTTGCCGTCATCATCCTTGATTTTTTCATCAAGCCACTTGTCAGATGTCGAATCATAATCGTCAAGCTTCTTGGCATAGCTTTCAGCCTTACTGTAAGCTGCATTAAGTGAGTAGATATAAACGCCGATAGCAAGCTCGTTGTCGCTTGTCTTATACGACCATTCTTTGTTAAGAGTTGTGGGTGTACAACCTGCAATTGCAAAAACTGAGAACATCATAACAATTGCAAGTAAAAATGAACCAACCTTGATATTAGGCTTCATAGTTTTTTACCGTCCTTTTAAAAAATTAAATGCTGAGTGTCCTGCAAAACACACTTCCGCAGGATAATGTACCTTACGATTATACACAAAAAATTTGTCATTGTCTACATTTTTATAAAATTTTGTTGAGAAAATCCTACAAAAAGCAGTAATTTTGTACTTTCAGGGAAAATTTTTCCTGAAAATCTCGCCTTTAAAGCCAAAACTTACTGCACACCGAAAATTTTGGTGAGGGTTTCAAGCGGAGCGGTACTGTTTTTACACTCGACCGCAACACACGGTTTTGCCCCTGCAACAAGCTTTGCTTTCCCGCCCAAAGCGATGAGCAGATCGGCAACCTGCGGCGACTTGAGTTCGTTTACATAGAGCATAAGCATTGTGCCATTCTGTCTGATTTCATACACACCCATTGAGTAAGCACGGTTACGCACAAGGGCAATGTCGATAAGTCCGAGAACCGAGTTCGGAATTTTGCCGAATCTGTCCTGAAGTTCGTCAATAACATCGTCAGCGTCCTCATTACTGCGGATGTCGGCAATTCTGCGGTAAACATCAAGGCGGAGCGTGAGGCTTTCAACATAGCTTTCGGGAATATGAGCGTCAACCGAAATATCAATAAGACAGTCGAGGTCTTTGGTGACATTCTGCTCGCCCTTTTCTTCACTCACTGCCTCGTCAAGAAGTTTGAGGTACATATCGTAACCGACCGACTCCATATGACCGTGCTGTTGTGCGCCCATAATATTGCCCGCACCACGCAGTTCAAGGTCACGCATTGCAATGCGGAAGCCGCTGCCGAATTCTGTAAATTCCCTGATTGCGGCAAGCCTTTTCTGCTGAATTTCCGTGAGGACCTTATTCCGTCTGAAAGTAAAGTATGCGTAAGCTCTTCGTGAACTTCTGCCCACACGGCCTCTGAGCTGATGCAACTGCGAAAGTCCCATACAGTCGGCATTTTCTATAATAAGGGTGTTGGCATTCGGCAAATCGACACCTGTTTCGATAATTGTTGTGCAGACAAGCACATCAATCTCCTGTTCAAGCATCTGTCGCCAAACTTCGCTGAGTTCGCCCTCTTTCATTTTGCCGTGACCGATTGCGATTTTTGCCTCGGGAACAGCCTCCTGAATTTTTGCGGCACATGAAGAAATTGTTTCAACATTGTTGTGAAGATAGAACACCTGACCGCCACGGCGGAGCTCACGGCGGATTGCCTCGTTGATAACCGCATCATCGTGTTCAAGCACATAGGTCTGAACAGGCTGACGGTTTGTCGGCGCTTCTTCGATAACGCTCATATCACGCAGACCGCTCATCGCCATATTGAGGGTTCTCGGAATAGGAGTAGCCGAGAGCGTAAGCACATCGACATTTTTGCAGAGTTCCTTGAACCTCTCCTTTTGAGCAACACCGAAACGCTGTTCCTCATCTATGATTGCAAGTCCGAGGTCACGAAATTCAACATCCTTCTGCACAAGTCTGTGAGTTCCGACAATCATATCAATTTCTCCTCGCTTTAGCTTTTGGAGAATTTCTTTCTGCTGTTTTGCGGTACGGAATCTTGAAAGCAGTTCCACACGAACGGGATAACCCTCAAAACGCTTGATTACCGTCTGATAATGCTGCCATGCGAGGATTGTTGTGGGGCAGAGCAATGCACATTGCTTTGAATCTGCAATACACTTAAAGGCGGCACGGAGTGCAACCTCTGTTTTGCCGAATCCGACATCACCGCAGAGAAGTCTGTCCATCGGCGACGAACGCATCATATCATGCTTGATTTCCTCACAGCAACGCAGCTGGTCGGGAGTTTCGTCATATTCAAAGCTGAGTTCAAAATCTCTCTGCCACTCATTATCAGCCGAAAAGGCGTATCCCTTGGCTTTCATACGCTGTGAGTAAAGCTCAATAAGCTCCTTGGCAATGTCCTTGACAGAGGTCTTAACCCTTGCCTTTGCTTTTTGCCAATCACCCGAACCGAGTCGGTTAAGCTTGACCCTTGAATCCTCTTTAGGACCGATATATTTTGCAACCATATCAAGCTGTGTGACAGGCACATAAAGCACATCGCCCTTTGCGTAGTCAATCTTGATATAGTCCTTTATAACTCCGTGAGTGTCAATTTTTCTTATACCGCCGAACACACCGATACCGTGAACATTGTGTACAACATAATCACCCGGAGTAAGCTCGGAAAGGCTGTAAATTTCCTGTCCCGTCTTTTTTTTCTTCTTTTTGGACTTTTCGGGACGGTACGAAACCTGACTGTAGGTTATTGCAAAAAACTTTTGTGACGGATACTCAAAGCCCGCACTCAATGCACCCTGCATAACAAGCAATTCGCCCTTTGAAATCTTATCCGCACCCTCGCTGTAAACAGCGTTTATGCCGTCTGCGTTAAAGGTGTCGCAAAGATTTTTGGCGGCTCTTTCCGTTCCCGCAAAGATAACGCCCTTGCTTTCGGGGGTAAAAAGTCCGTCAACATCCTCTTTTAGCTGTTTATACGAACCGCCCCATGCCGAGAGCTGTTTTGTTGAAAAGCTGATGATTTCCGACAGCTTGATAGGCATACTTCCGTGAACAAAGTTTTCAAGCACGATTGTTCCGTGACTTTGCAAAAACTCGGTACATTCGTTGAATGTGAGCGCAAAGCGGTCAAAACCTCTGCAAAGAGTTCCGTCCTCAAAGCCCTGCATAAGGGTTTCATTGCTGATAAAGTCCATTGACTTTCCCCGTTCCTGAATTGCAGTAAATTCGGACGCAAAAACGAGGGTATTTCTGTCGAGATAATCAAAAAGCGACTCGGGCTTATCGTAAATCTGATTGATAAATTTGTCCGCATTGGCAATCATTGCACCGCTGCGGATAAGCTCTGCCTCTGAAAAAAGTTTTTCCTTGGCCTTTGCGCTGTTCTTGGAACGGAGGAGCTTTGCCTTGTGTTCAATTTTGTCTGCAAGGGCGGCTCTGTCCTCAATTACGATTTCGGTTGAGGGCGAAAGTGTAATTTTGTCAGCCTTTTTGAATCTTCTCTGAGTTTCAATATCAAAATAGCTGAGGTCGGTAATTTCATCGCCCCAGAACTCGCATCTGACGGGGTAGTCGCTGTCGGGCATAAAAAAGTCGAGGATACCGCCCCTGAGTGAAAACTGACCACTGCCCTCTACCGCGTCAAAGCGTTCGTAGCCGAGCAGAGTAAGTGCCTTTGTCGCCTTTTCAAGTGAGAGTTCCCTGCCCTCTTCAAATTCAATAACCGACTGTTCAAGCACATTTCTCGGAACGTTAAGCTGTGCCGCCGCATCAACACACGCAATTGCAACATCACATTCGTGATTGAGAAGTTTGAGCAAAACTTTAAGTCTTGCGTGCTCGTACTCGTGCGAACGGCTCTGAAAGTCAAGAAAGTTGAAGTCACGCACAGGATAAACATAGGCACGAAGTCCCATGCACGAAAGGTCGTTACACAGGGTTTGCGCCTCTTTTTCATCGGAGGCAAGACAAAATGCCGTGACACCCTTGAGGCGGCACAGCGCATAGATGATATTTGATTTGTTGATTGTTGAAAGTCCCGAAGCACAAACTGTTCTGCCCGGCTTGACATTCTTTTCAAGTGTTTTGAAAACGGGCGAGTCTTTCAGAACATCAACAAGAAAGTTGAGATTATTCATTTCTTTGTCCCTTTTCAGTTGAACAAATTCATAGCACGGTCGGTTTTGCCGTCAATAATCAGCTCGATTGCTTTTTCGGCATTGTCAAAAATTTCATCAAGCTTTTTCATTTCATCCGGAGTGAACTTTGAAAGCACCCAGTCGGCAAGGTCCCAGTCGGGATTTGGCTTTGCGCCTATGCCAACCTTGATGCGGGGGAATTTATCGCTTCCGCTGAGATAGATTATACTGCGCATTCCCCTTTGACCGCCGTCACTGCCCTTTGAACGGATACGCATTTTTCCGACATCAAGCGAAATGTCATCAAAAATTACAATGACATTTTCGGGCGGAATTTTGTAGAAGTTCATCGCCTCAACAACTGCCTGACCGCTGTTGTTCATATATGTTGTGGGTTTCATCAGCATAACTTTTGCGCCGTTTACAGTGCAAGTGCCGATAAAGCTTTTGTATTTTATTTTGTTCACATCACAACCGAGCTTGTCGGCAATGTGGTCAATTGCAAGCCAGCCTGCGTTGTGACGAGTGTTTTCGTATTTTCTGTCGGGGTTGCCGAGTCCCACTACAATGTACTCGATTGAACCCGTTGATTTGTTTTTTCCGAACATATCCGTTTTCCTCTATTATATGTATTCTTAGATTTAAAAATTAACCTTTTCCGAAGCTTACAACAACCCAGTCATCGTTGCTGAGATGATAAGGATTTCCGCAGTAAGGACAGTTGCGTTCTCTTGTTGCGTCAAAACTTGCACCGCAGCTTTTACAGGTTACTTTTTTCTTTGTGAAAACTCCGTCATCCATGGCGTTCACACTTCTGCAAACGGTAAGTCTGAACTTTTCGTTTTTAACCCTAAATGAAGAATTTTTGTTTTTCACGGTCGTTGTGTAAACGGTCATATCGACATAGCAACAGCCGTTTGTGACATTGAATGAATTAAGCTTTGACACACCTCTGTACTTGATGTCAACAATATCCCCGAAAGGATTTTTCATCGGGTTGCCCTCATAAACCGCAAGGTTGGTGTAATCATCGCTGAAAATCATAATTTTGAGCAGAGCAAGCACCTTGCCGATAAAGTATTCATATGAGAAGTTAGGATTAACCTCTTTCATAAGCCACGGAAGTCTTTTCTGACAATTGAAGTGCGGACCTATCATAGGAACGCTCTTTGCCGCACCGACAAAAAGTCCGAAAAGCGTTTTAAATGCCCATGCAAGATAGCCTGCAACAAGTCCACCAATAACAACGGGGATTACTCTTATGCCGATTTCATAAAGCATATTTGCGGTTGCGGGATCAAAAGCTCCGTCCTTTACAACCACCCATACCGTAAATGCCGCAACGGCGGCAATTCCGCCGAGAAGGTACGGAGCAAGCACTTTTTTCGTTGACTTGTTCGCAAGCGAATAGGTTTTTACAAAGTAGAAGTTTGTAACCTTCGGGAACAAATCGTCCATAATAAAGCGAGTTTTGCAGTTTTTACAACCGTTGAGAAGCTCTCTTACACTGCTTACCGCACCGCAGTTCGGACACGAACACGCAACCTCGGAATTTTGGTTTTCAAGCCTTGTAATCATTGTGTAGAAGAAAAATCTGTCCTTGATTTTCTTCTTTTGCTTTCCGTCTTTGAAGTACTTTTCGGTAACTTCATAGGTCTTTGACGAAACATTACTTTTACATTCACCCATATCGTAGGCAGTATAAGCGTTGACGGGAGCTTCATCTTTTACTGTTTCCTTGTCGGTAAAAGCGGTCTGAATTTTTACACCCTTTTCGTCAAGTCTTTTCTTCTGCAAATCAAGTGCAAAGTCGAGGTTGATTGACGCAATATCCGGATTTTTGCCCTCATTGCACCACAATTCGTACTCATCGACAAAGCGGTTCATTATTTTGTTATCTGAATCGGAGCCGTAAACTATACCAAACAAAATTAAATCACCCTCACATATTGTACCGTTTTATCCCTGAAAAATTTGCAGTAAAACAGCGAAATGGCGGGTTAGTTAAAACCCGCCTGTTTAATTACATAATTAAATTGTTCGCCTATCAACCGAAAGCAGCTGTGAATGGCTTGTCGTTGTAAATTCTTGCAATAGCCTCTGCAAATGTAGGAGCAACAGGAAGAATTGTGAACTTGTCAATCATCTTTTCCTTTGGAACAGGGATTGTGTCAAGAAGAACAACTTCTTTGATTGCGCTGTTCTGGATTCTCTCGATTGCAGGACCTGAAAGAACTGCGTGAGTAGCACAAGCGTAAACTTCTGTTGCACCGCCCTTTTCAACGATAGCGTTGGCAGCGTTGCAGAGAGTACCTGCTGTGTCGATCATATCGTCAACAAGGATAACCTTCTTACCCTTAGCATCACCGATGATGTTCATAACCTCACAAACATTAGCCTTTGGTCTTCTCTTGTCGATAATAGCAAGACCTGTGCCGATTTTTGATGCAAAGTTTCTTGAACGGGTTACAGAACCGAGGTCGGGAGATACAACGATATAATCATCATTGTTGCCGCCGATTTTCTCTCTCATATGGTTTGCGAGAAGAGATGCACCCTGAAGGTGGTCAACAGGAATGTTGAAGAAACCCTGAATCTGATTTGCGTGAAGATCCATTGTAAGCACACGGTCAGCACCTGCACAGGTGATGATGTCTGCACAAAGCTTAGCTGAGATCGGATCTCTTGCCTTAGCTTTTCTGTCCTGTCTTGCATAGCCGAAGTATGGCATAACAACTGTGATTCTTGCAGCAGATGCACGCTTCATGGCATCAATCATTATGAGCATTTCCATAAGATTGTCGTTGACGGGAGCGCAGGTTGACTGAACAATAAAGCAGTCGCTGCCACGAACAGATTCGTGAAGAGAAACAGAGATTTCGCCGTCTGAGAACTGTGTACAGTCACTCTTACCAAGCGGCAGACCAAGACAGCCTGCAATTCCCTGAGCTACATCAACATTTGAACTGCCGGTGAAAATTTTAATGTCCTTACCGTGAAAATTCATTGCAATAACTCCTTTGAATTTTAATGTGTGTAGTATATGTTTACCAATGATTAACCGAGCAATTAACAGCTGTAACCCTTTGCCCTTGCAATTTCGTTAAGCTGTTCAAGCTGAGCCGGATCATTTGCACCCAGAACCGTATCACTGCACTGAGCCGTGAATGCTCCGACCTTTCTTCCGTCCTCAAGCAAAAGCTTGATTGCGTCGGGAAGATAATATTCCTTTGCACTGTTGTCTGATTTGATTCTGTCGAGAACCGAAAGAAGAAGCTGACAGTCAAACCAGAAACCGCCCGAATTCACTTCATTTATTTTGAGAGTTTCCTCATCAGCATCTTTCTGCTCAACAATTGCACGCAGGTTTCCGTTTTCGTCACGGACAATTCTGCCGTAACCTGTCGGGTCGTCAACCTTTGCGGAAATAACCGTTGCGGCACAACCGTTTTCGATGTGAGCCTTTAAAGAATCCTCAATAGTCTTGCTGTCCATAAACGGAGCGTCACCGTTGAGAATAACCACATTGCCGCTGTGCTTTTTAAGAAAATCTTTTGCCATCATCACAGCGTGACCCGTGCCGAGTCTTTCTGCCTGAAACACACTTTCAACGGAAAAGTCGAGAGTTGAAAGATACTCCTCGATACACTCTTTTTTAAAGCCCTTGACAACACAGATGTCATCAACGCCCGCTTTTCTTAAAGCCGACATAACCCAATAGAGCATCGGCTTGCCGAGTACCTCCGACAATGTTTTCGGCTTGTCGGATTTCATTCTTTTGCCCTCGCCGCCTGCGAGGATAACGGCACAATTCTTCATTTTTTCTCCTTTTATCTGCAACAGAACAACAAAGATGCAGACAGTCCTGTCACAAGACACTCGTTCATACCATAATATTATCTCACAAAAATTACAAAATTCAAGAGAAAATTACAAAAATCGGGCAAAAAAAGGCATTTTAAACGATTTATACAATATTGACGAAAATAAAACCCGTTTTTTATAAGAAAAAAGTTTGAAAAAAATATAGCTATTTTGACCAAAGTTTGTTATAATATTCGATAGGCTTATACAAGCAGGCAGGTTTTACCAAGGGGTAAGTCTGCCACAGCCGTATATCTTAATTTATTTTTAGGAGGATTACCAGTTATGGCAAACAAATGGGTTTACCTTTTTACAGAAGGTAATGCTAACATGCGTGAGCTCCTCGGCGGTAAGGGTGCCAACCTTGCAGAAATGACAGGTCTTGGACTTCCTGTACCACAGGGCTTCACAATTACAACAGAAGCTTGTACTCAGTACTATGAGGACGGCAGAGAAATCAACGCTGAAATCCAGGGCCAGATCAACGAGTACATCGTAAAGATGGAAGAGATCACAGGCAAGAAGTTCGGCGACAAGGAGAATCCACTCCTCGTTTCAGTTCGTTCAGGTGCTCGTGCTTCAATGCCGGGTATGATGGATACAATCCTTAACCTCGGTCTTAACGAAGATGTTGTTGAAGTAATCGCTAAGAAGTCAAACAACCCTCGTTGGGCTTGGGACTGCTACAGAAGATTCATTCAGATGTATTCTGATGTAGTTATGGAAGTTGGTAAGAAATATTTTGAAGAGCTCATCGACAAGATGAAGGCTGAAAGAGGCGTTACTTATGACGTAGAGCTTACAGCTGACGATCTTAAGGAGCTTGCAGGCCAGTTTAAGGCTGAATACAAAGAGAAAATCGGTCAGGACTTCCCTGACGATCCTAAGGAACAGCTCATGGGCGCAGTTAAGGCTGTATTCCGTTCATGGGACAACCCTCGTGCAAATGTTTACCGTCGTGACAACGATATCCCTTATTCATGGGGTACTGCTGTTAATGTACAGTCAATGGCATTCGGTAACATGGGTGACGATTGCGGTACAGGTGTTGCATTTACAAGAGATCCTGCTACAGGTGAGAAGAAGCTCATGGGTGAGTTCCTCATCAATGCACAGGGCGAAGATGTAGTTGCAGGTGTTCGTACTCCTATGCCAATCGCTAAGATGGCTGAAGAGTTCCCTGAAGCTTTCGAGCAGTTCCAGAATGTTTGTCAGACACTCGAAAACCACTACAGAGATATGCAGGATATGGAGTTCACTGTTGAAAACAAGAAGCTCTATATGCTCCAGACAAGAAACGGTAAGAGAACAGCTCAGGCTGCTCTTAAAATTGCTTGTGACCTCGTTGACGAGGGCATGAGAACAGAAGAAGAAGCTGTTGCAATGATCGATCCTCGTAACCTTGACACACTTCTTCACCCACAGTTTGATGCTGCTGCTCTTAAGGCTGCTACACCAATCGGCAAGGGCCTCGGTGCTTCTCCTGGTGCTGCTTGCGGTAAAATCGTATTCACAGCTGAAGATGCTGAAAACTGGAACGCTAACGGCGAAAAGGTTGTTCTCGTTCGTCTTGAAACTTCACCTGAGGACATCACAGGTATGAAGGCTTCACAGGGTATCCTCACAGTTCGTGGCGGTATGACATCACACGCTGCCGTTGTTGCTCGTGGTATGGGTACATGCTGCGTATCTGGTTGCGGTGACATCGCAATGGACGAGGCTAACAAGAAGTTCACACTCGCTGGCAAGGAATTCCACGAGGGTGACTACATTTCAATCGACGGTTCTACAGGTAACATCTACGACGGCGTTATCCCAACAGTTGACGCTACAATCGCAGGCGAGTTCGGCAGAATTATGGCTTGGGCTGACAAGTACAGAACTCTTAAGGTTAGAACAAACGCTGATACACCTGCTGACGCTAAGAAGGCTCGTGA
>ERZ1026772.1233-NODE-1233-length-14611-cov-6.844051_pt1 | contig 14611 bp, 10 predicted proteins | sample MGYA00380124_ERZ1026772 | MGnify/ENA primary metagenome ERZ1026772 (study PRJEB33269, sample SAMEA4719760) | human gut metagenome | biome: human-associated habitat; feature: organic feature; material: feces | place: Cameroon | collected 2013-10 ...
AGGTCTCTGCAAAGTCAATCGCGACGAAAACGGCGATCCTCTCCGCGACGATGATGGCAATATCGTCGTCGCCGAATCGTGCAAACCATTCACTCTCAATGGCGTCGTCGTCAAATCGGCCGACGGCATCCCGCTTTCCGATACCGATGGCGACACCATCCCCGATTTCCAATCATACGACAACGACGGCGACGGCCTCCACGACGTTCAAGAAATCGCCGGTCTCACCCTCGTTCGCGACGGGCAAATCATTCCAGGGCGCTTGTGCGGAACCGCTCCTTGCGAACCTGGTACCCCCGATAATCCTTGGGATTCCGATGGCGACACCATCCCCGACTATAACTCACTCGACTCCGATGGCGACACCATCCCCGACTCCACCGAACTCAAAATCGATACCGATGGCGACGGAAACCTCGACATCTACGACCTCGACTCCGATGGCGACACCATCCCCGACGCCGAAGAAAAAGACCTCTTCTACACCACGCCCGAAGGCGTCAAGACGTTGTGCGTCATATCGCCCGACTGCGACGGCGACGGCCTACCCGACGGCGACGAAGTCAACTGCGACCCCCAAAAATACCCATTCGCCGCTACCAATACGCGCCTGTCGCCCGATTCCGATGGCGACGGCGGTTCCGACGCCGCCGAATACGCGGCCGCTCAATTCGCCATCGAACAAAACAAAAATTGCGACAATGAGACGAAGAAGTGCTACGTAGTCCCATCGTTGACCCAAATCGGACAATCTGAACGCATCACATCACCTGAACAAGTCATTTGCGATGCTGCCGTCGAAGTCAAAGACATCTTCGACTTCTATTTCGAATTGCCCAAAAACGGCCCAGAAAAATCCGACAACCTCATCTTCTCGCCATCGGTTTCAAAACTCGACGTCGTCATCAATCTCGACGTCACCGGCTCGATGCAAGCAGAAATCGACGATATCAAAAGTAAGCTAGGGAGCACGATCATTCCCAAAACGAAAGAGCGCGTCTCCGACTCCGCTTTCGGCATTAGCGCTTTCGCCGATTTCCCCATCACTCTCGGGAACAATTCTGGTGTTCACTACGGATACCCAACTGATCGTACCAAATACCAAGCCGATAAGCCTTGGAACATGCTCGCCAATGTTACGACAGAGCAAGGTGTTTTGACGGGTGCTGTGAATAATTATGCCCTCACCGACGGCGCCGATTACCCCGAAGCTGGCTACGAATCGCTCTGGCAAATCGCCGGCGCCGATACCGTTACAAGCGAAACGCAGACGAAATACGCCACCATGGCTAACAACGGAACGTATTGCACAGGCGCCCCAACAGGATGGACGCCACTCGAAGCCATCGCGCCCACGGCCGATCGCTGGGGCGGCGCTCGATTCCGAAACGAATCGTTGCCCGTCGTCGTCCACGTCACCGACGCACCTTCGCACAGCTCAACGCTCGCCACAGGTTTCAGCCTCCAAGCGTATCCCTACAACGCTACATATATCCAAAACCCGCACACCGACGTGGCAGTGCACCAACTCTACAAAGACAAGGGCGCGCGAATCATCTCCGTCTATCGCCGCAGCGGCGACGACGCAAAAGCCGATAAAGACCAAGAACACATCGCCGCCGGCGCACAACATCCCGTCTTGCTCAACACGTCGACCGAAACAAACGCCATCGTCCCCGCGTGCGCGTTCAAAAAGTCCGATAGCACTTGGACTTGCGGCGAAAACAAATGCTGCACCGTCACGACAACCGCCGGTAGCGTCGATCCAAACGACGGCAAGTGCACACTCAGCTACGGCATCGTCAACGGCGCATCGCTTTCAGAAACGCTCGTCGACGGCATCGACGCCCTCGTCAAATACGGCACAAACGAAGTCGCCACGCGCGTCATCGGCTCGCCCATCCCCGGCTCCGACAAAACGACCGCCTGCTTCATCAAACGCGTCGTCGCCAACAAATACGTCGCGCCGCCCCAAGAGCCCGAAGCCTCGTGCAACCCCGTCGCCACTAAAGAAAAATTCAAAGCCAACCCCACCGACCCCGATCTCGACTACTTCAACGGCTTCAGCAACTTTGCCGCCGGCACGTCGAGCATCAACCGCGAAGGCGCAAAACTCCACTTCGACGTCATCGCACAAAACGACGATTGCGTCGCCCCCAAACGCACCGCCCAAGCATTCTCGGCGCAAATCGAACTCTACAACCCGACGACAAACCTCTCGCTCGGCAAACGCGAAGTCTACATCATCGTACCTGGCGAAATCCACGTCGACGTCGTCAACTAACCCCTTGTTTTGATTGACGTTTTGCCTTGTCCCCCCCATCGGGGGGGCGGGGGGCAATACGCTTTTGCTGGCTACGCTATTGCCCCCCACCGGGGGGCAATACACTCCGCCGCTACGGCTATGTGCTCGCTTCGCTGCGCGCATACGCCTACGCCGCACGGCTATCTCGCCCTGCGGGCTCAATACGCCGTGCCTTTTGGCTACGCTATTGCCCCCCACCGGGGGGCAATACACTCCGCTGCTACGGCTATGTGCTCGCTTCGCTGCGCGCATACGCCTACGCCGCACGGCTATTTCGCCCTACGGGCTCAATACGCCGCGCCTTTTGGCTACGCTAGAGCGCCCCAAATCCCGCTTCGATGGCGTTCCAATGATCGGCTAATAATTTCATACTTTCATTTGCCCGAAAGCCCGATAAATCGGCGCCAACGCATTTCAAAAATGCCCCCAATAAGGCGAAATTGGCACTCTTGGGCTCGCCAGCTTGCGTCGCAATTTGCGTCGCGCAAATGCCATATTTCTTCGCCGCCGTCGATCGCGATGCAACGTCGCCCAAGCGATCGATATCGAAGAAAATTGCACCATTTTTACTTACTTTCGAAGAAAATTTCTCGAAAGCCGGTGCATTCATTGCGATGAGATAATCGGGAACGTCGACAATCGGGGCGGCGATCGGATCTTGCGATATGCGAACGAAACAATTGGCGGCTCCGCCGCGCATTTCGGGGCCATACGAGGGCATCCACGTCGTTTCGTAGCCCGAAGCAAGTGCGATTTGCGACAGCGCACGCCCAAGCGTCATAATGCCTTGGCCGCCAAACCCCGAACAACAAATCGACACATCGCCAGCAATTGGCAAAAGGCGTTTGTTGCTCGGTTTTATCGGTTGAGCGAGTCGTGCAAACGCCTCGGCAGTGCCTGCTGGCGTATAAGGTTCTGGGCAATGGCGAGCCTCGATCCAGGCGCGGCGCGATTCGTCGCGAAAGATGCCGAGCGGATACGTCTTTACCATCGTATCGGCGATGCGTTGCCGCGCCGCGCCGGGCGAGCAATGCCAATTCGATGGGCAAGGCGACAATATTTCGACAAAACTATAGCCGTGACCGTCGATTTGGTTGCGAATCGCCTTCCGAATAATATTCTTCGTTTCGATAATTTGCTTGCATGTTCCAATGGCGCAACGCGCAATAAATGCAGGGCCTTCGATCTGATTGAGTATTTCACAAATTTTGAGCGGAGCCCCGTGCTCGTGCAAAACCCGGCCATTGGGCGATGTCGCAGTTTGTTGCCCAATCCACGACGTCGGAGCGAGCTGCCCACCAGTCATGGCAAAATTGGCATTATTGATAAATAAGACGGTGATATTTTCGCCGCGATTGGCGGCGTGAATCGCCTCAAGCAAGCCTATCGATGCCAAGTCGCCATCGCCTTGCGACGCTACGACAATCGCCTGCCGATGCAACCGCTTGACCGCCGTGGCGACGGCCGAGGCTCGCCCGTGCGCCGCCAATATATGCGACACCGACATATAAGAATCGGTCAAACCGCCGCATCCGACGGGCGAAACCCATATCGCCCTATCGGCAACGCCAAACTCGCAGAGTGCCTCGTCGGCAAACTTCAATATATTGCCGTGCCCACAACCGGGGCAAAAGTGCGTCTGCTGTGGGGTTTGGGCCTTGCGATACGTCGCTAAAAAAGTCGTTTTAGGGTTGGAGTGCATCGCTAAATTTTGCCGATATGGCTTTGCAAAGCGGGAGTTTATCGGCGGCAGCGAGGTCTGTTTCGCAGACGCCGACGATTTGCATCACAGTCGTATCGAATTCGACCATCGTTTGATTAAACGTATCGACGTCGCCTTGGCGATTGAGCGCAATGGCGGCCGATCGCGCTTTTTTGAAAAACGCCTTCGCCGTTTGAGCTGGCATGAGATAGCGGTCGTAAAGCGCGAGTAGTGCGTCGTCATTTTTGGCAGCTTTGAGCGCATCTTTGCAAGCGGTCTCGTGGCTATCGGCTGCTTTGAAGAACATTTCGCCAGTTTTGGTGAGTATTTTAATCCCCTCGTAGAGATCGGTGAGGTAGGCAGTTTCGTCGTTTGTGCCGTCGAAGAGTTTCGAGAGCGCAGCCGCTTCTTCTTGGGCGGCGGTGATTTCGCGATCGAGGGCTTGGCAGGCGTCGATCGTTTCGTAAGTTTGGGCGACGGCGGGGAGTGGTATTAAAAACAAAAGCAAGCTGAGTATGCGAATTTTCATCGAAGAAAAGCTCTTAGGAACGAATTATAGTCAAAAAAATGGAGGGCGTATGCCGCTTGCCGGCATAGCCCGACGAGCGCGGCGTATTTGCCGCAGGCAAATAGCTGCGCAAAGCGTGGCGTATTGAGCCATAGGCGAAATAGCACCGCCAAGCTAAAAATTACAAATATAAAGACGATTCGACGATGCCCATATCGGCGAATAGCTTGAGGTAGCTGTGTTTTGGGGCAAAGCGGGCGGCGTGAATCCAGGCGTTTTTGAGCGCGGGATCGAGGTCATCGGCCGCGGGGTCGTCGGCAGCGATGGCGCGCATGACGTCGGCAATGGCGCGTAGGTGTGCACAAAATTCATCCCAATTGAGTAAAACCGAATTGAGTTCGTTGCGCATAGCAATACGGTCGGAAAAATTCGCCTCCGCGCGTTTGAGCCAGGCAAAATTGACGCCGTCTTCGAGGAGCGTTTGTTGGAGTGTGCGCGTGAGGATTTCTTTGGGCGGCTGGCGGCTGGCGCAGGCGTCGGGGTCGATTTCGAGCGATTCGATTTCGAGGGCGGCATCGAAAACTTGCGCCAAAAGACGCGCGTGCTGCGTGTGGGTAAATGTAGGCATATCGGCGGCTGCTCGCACATAATCGGCGACGGTCTCGAACGACGTCTCTTGCATTTCGTGGAAAATTCGACAACTGACAGCAAACCACGAATATGATTCAGCGAGTTGTGCAAGCGAATCTTCATCGGGAGCGTATTTGGCGAGGCTTCGGTCGGGGGCAGATTGTTCGACGGCGTCGAGTAATATTTTACTCACAGGCTTATTGAACGAATTGATCGCAAGCATGTCGGCCTTGAGCGAATAAAGTTCGGTTTCGAGCGCACAAATGGCGTCGTCCGTGCGCCCTTTGAGTCGTTCGGCGATGGCGTCGATGTCGAAGAAGATAGCCGAGGCAAACGGGATGTTTTCGGCGATGGCGTCGAAGGCGTGGGGGTCGGCAAATTCGTCGAGGAGCGCGCCACAAGGAATCCCGACGATCGACGACTGCTCGCGGACGTATTTGAATAAAATATTGTCGCCAAGCGAAAATATTGCAGAAAGTTTTTCGAGAACGCCATCCGAGAGCGACTCTTGGATTTGTTGTAGCGGCGTGACGCCGGGCTGTTCGAGGCAGAGGCAGTAGGGGGCGTCGACGCCTTGTGCGCGCAATTCGGCGATGAGTTTGCGCTCGCAATACTCGCGATAACGCGGCTGTGCCACGATGAGAACGCGACCGTTGGGCCAAATCTGGCGGATAAACGCTCCGAGGTGGTCGGCGATTCCGGCTTGAAAGGCGATCGTCGCGCGTTGTTGGGGCAAGAAGTTGGCAAACAGGAAATCGGCAATGCGCATGGCAACCTCACTTTTTAATCGCGTGAAAAGTGCCGCCAAGGCGGTGCAACGGCGAACTGCAACGCCAGACGCACACGGTAACTCGGGCCGAGGCGGCAAAACACTACTCATTGGCCGTTCAGCATAGCGCAAAACGGGCTACTTTTGAATAGTTCATTGCCAATTGAGGAATTTGTTCCACTCGAAGGGGAATGTCGGCGATTTGGTCGAGGTGGTGCGCAAAAGCCAGAGTTGACCGAAGGTAAACGGATCGGCCCATTGCCATTGGCTCGTTTTCGACGACTCGAAATCGCCGTTTTCGTGGATATCGTGCTGTATGAGGCTCATGCCAACGCCCTGAGGACCGGCGATTTTTTGCATCGATTGGGCGCCAAAAAACGAGGCCGGTATTTGAACATCGACGGCGTAGCCGCTCGGCGTCGGCTTGACCTGTGCGATCGGCAAGCCGCGCCAATAGTCGCGCATCGGGTGGATCGGGACGATGCAACTGTTTGCCGTGATGGCAAAGGCGTAGACGTCGGCATCGATTTCGTGGCGATAGGGCGATTGATTGTAGGATTTTTCGTATTCCGCTTGCCACGTTTGCGGCGCGTTGCGGTCGATTTGAAGGGCAGGCGCCAAATCGAGCCAAACTTCGACGTGATCGTTCGTCTGAAGCGCCATCGTTTCGCTGCACATCGGCGACTGCGTTCGAGCGACGTCGTGCGCCATGTCGTCGATCATCGCGCGTAACGTCGGCTTTGAATATTGTTTCGCACTCTGATGATTCGATTGTATATTATTCTGAATCCCATTTATCGAACCGAATACATCGTCATCATGCGCCTCGATGGCGATATGGAGTGCATCGTCGTTCCAAGAAACGGCATACGAAAGCGGGGTCGATTTCGTGCCGTATTTGGCGCTTCGATTGGGCGACAAAGCGATCGATTTCGTTTCGTCGTATGGAGCAAAGACCATTTCGTAATCGGCAGATTGGGCACGGGCAGGCAAAAACGATCCATTGGGAAGATGGGAGTATGTGCGCGTTGCCGTCATTTGTTCGAAATCGAATCGATTGTATTGCGCCGCGTGCGCCTGCGGCTCGCGCGTCGTGATTTCGTAGGCTTGCACGCGAGCCCTCCATTGTGCATCGAAGAAGAGGTCGTGGCATTCGTGGAATTGCCACGAAGCAATGCGCCAATCTTCGCAAAAGGCAAATCCGCGGTTGGCAGGCGAATCGCCGATTGTTCGCGTGTAGTTCGCAACCGTCGAGGCGATGTTTTGGTGGTGTTCGAAGCGCAAGATGGGCGCCAAATCGTCGTCGAAAGAGTAGATGGCGAGGCTTTGGCGTAGCGTGCCGCGTCGCTCGGTCTGCGCTAAGACGATGGCTTCGTAGGCGCCGTCGTCGTTGACATCGTGAAATGTATAGCTCAAGAGCGACTGTTTCCGCCGATGGACTTTGTTGACGACGGCCCAAGCGGCTTTGAGAAACCAGCCATCGAAATTTTGGAGTCGCTTGAGATCGGCAATGGCGAGTTTGTCGCGATAGACGAATCGCTCGCTCGATGAGTGCGGCGTAGAGGCGCTTGCCGAATGCTTCGCTTTAGGGCTTTTGGCAGGCGTCTCGGGATCTGTTTGTTTGATGGCGTTTGTCGTCTCTTCGTGCGCCATTTGGCGCAAAGACGGCGTTGGAGACGGGGGCATTTGCGCTTCGGGCGTCGAATTCGACGGCGCACCGACGTCGTCTTGCGCCGCAAGGGGAAGAGCAAATAACGGCGATGGAGCGCATAAAATGCCCCAGATCGCCACAGTTTGAATCCGTATCGTAGATATATAATTTGCCATCGCACACGCCTTTCGCACAAAAGCCGAACGACGATTTTATGACTTCTCGGAGATATGTCGAATTTTTGAGGTTTGCGACGAATGAGATCGATGACAAATAAACCGCCCAATTGGGCGGCTTTGCTCGACAAACCATATTTGATGTTTGCGACGAATGAGATCGACGACAAAAAAACCGCCCAAAATGGGCGGCTTTGCTCGACAAATCATATTTGATGTTTGCGACGAATGAGATCGATGACAAAAAAACCGCCCAATTGGGCGGCTTTGCTCGACAAATCATATTTGATGTTTGCGACAAATGAGATCGATGACAAAAAACCGCCCTAAATGGGCGGCTTTGCTCGACAAATCAAAAAATAAAACTTCGCAAACGAAACAAACGTCTACTTCTGCGCGATGACCTCGTCGAGATCGATGCATTGTTCGATGCTCGAGGCGACGGCTTCGAGTTCGACGGCGTGCTCGCGAGCTTTTTGCGCGTCTTCGCGAGCGGCAATCGCTTGCGATTCGGCATTTTCGGCATCGGCTTTTGCCACGGCTGCTTCGTGATCGGTCGTGGCGCTATCGGCAATGGCTCGGGCGTCGAGGGCTTTTTTGTCGGCGATTTGCGCGGCGAGTTCGGCGCGAATAGCGGCTTGTGCAGCCTGTGCCGCGGCCTCGGCCGCCTCGCGTTTTTGGACATTCTTGAGGAACTTGAGATCGACTTCTTCGCGGCTTCGGAATCCCTCGCCCAAGACTTCGTGCACGTTTTCGACGATTAAGAAGGCATTCGGATCGAGCTCGCGGATATGCGGTGCCAACTCGCGGGCATCGCGCGGACTGACGACCGTCATCAGAACGTCTTTATCTTTCTTCGTATACATACCGCGAGCATAGAACGACGTCACGCCGCGATCGAGGTGCTTCATGATGAAATCGGAGATTTCGTCGACTTTCGTACTGAATATGATGATCTTTTTCGCATAATCGAAGCCATAGACGACGCGATCGATGAGCCAACTCGACAAATAAAGCGATATGAGCGCATAGAACGCTAGCGCAATCGCTGGGATCTCGGATGTGCCTTTTTGATAGAGCACGACGGTGGCGATGGCGATGACGAAGAAATCGACGATCATCATCGAAAGCCCCGGCGATATTCCAAAGCGCTTCTTGAGAATCGCACAGACGATTTCGGTCCCCGCCGTCGTGCCCTTGAACTTGAAGACGAGACCAAGCCCAATGCCGATGAAAAGGCTGCCGATGAAGATGAAGAAAAAGAAATCGTGTGTGAGCAAGTACTGGATTGTCGCCGAATCTTGGAGATGAAGCCAACGAAATCCGGGCACGTCGCCGCGTAGCAAGTCGATAAAAAAGGCATTGCTAAAGAAGCCATAAAACGTCCGAATCCCAAAGGCGCTCCCGAGTTCGACGACGCCCCAAATGAAAAGCGGGATATTGAGGAGGATGATGAGCTGACCGACGGTGAGATAATCAAAGACGAAGTTTATCGTCATCGAAAGGCCCGTCACGCCGCCGGGAACGACGTCTGCCTCGATGTTGAATAGAGCTAGACCGATGGCTGAGATAAAACTCCCCAACGTGATCATGAAATAGTCAAAGACGACTTGAATTTTTTTCGACAGAAGCACTCGATCCTCCGATTAAAAGCATCGCGATATTCGTTACTCTTGGATGGGATTCGCGCCGAGTTTGCACTGCATGAATGAAATTCATGATTTTGCACTCAAAACGCAATTTCTATGAAATACATTCGAGATTACCACAGATATCGTGAATTTTATTCACAACACGGCGATTCTCGACGAACTTTTGCGATGAGCACATCGCAAAAATCCAAAAATCTAGCGTATCTACAAGGGAAATCATGAGCATGGCGACAAAAAAATGCACGAAAAAGTCGAAAAAGCATATTTTTCTTGCCATTGCAAAGCGAGTTGACCATTTGATGCGCCGCTCCGACGTATGACGATATGGGTCGAATAGACGATGTCTGAGTAGATGCGGCACAGATTTTGGATTCGTTCGGCGCAAGGGCTCCTCGCCCGGGTTGTGCGTTCGCAATGCATTCGCAACGCAATAGATTGAGTAAAATACACGATGATGGGGATAGACAAATGAAAAAGAGCATAGGATTGATATTCGCAGCAGCCCTGTTCGCACTCACGCCGATGTCTTTGTATGCTCAAGATAGCTCAAAGACAGCTCAAGATAGCTCAAAATCGGCTAAAGACAGCTCCAAAACGGCTCAAGACAGCTCCAAAACAGCTCAAGACAGCTCTAAATCGGCTCAAGACAGCTCAAAGACGGCTCAAGACAGCTCCAAAACAGCTCAAGACAGCTCAAAATCGGCTAAAGGCAGCTCAAAAACCGCTCAAGACAGCTCAAAATCGGCTAAAGACAGCTCAAAGACGGCTCAAGACAGCTCCAAAACAGCTCAAGACAGCTCAAAATCGGCTAAAGGCAGCTCAAAAACCGCTCAAGACAGCTCAAAATCGGCTAAAGACAGCTCAAAGACGGCTCAAGATAGCTCCAAAACGGGTTCTAACCCGAAATCGTATGCGTCGGTTTCGAGCCTCATCGCCAACGCGATGCACGCCGCCAAAGACGATCACGCCGTCGAAACGTCAAAAGGCGGCATCGAAACGTCGAAAGGCGGCATCGTCGCCGACGACGCTCGCGTCTACGTCGATGCCGTTCAAGCATACTACGATGCGGCAAAGACGTTTTCGGCATCGTTCGATCAGAGCTTCGAAACGGTCGACGGCGTCAAAAAAGCTTCGTCGGGCGTCGTCTGGTTCAAAAAACCTGGGCTCATGCGCTGGGACTACGAAAAACCCGAATCGCGATTCCTACTCAGCGACGGCAGCTTTTTCTGGTCGTGGGAACCCGTCTATCGCCAGTTCTGCAAACAAAACCTCGCGACGTCGCAATTGCCCACGGCGCTCACGTTTTTGGCAGGCACCGGGCGCATCGAAGACGATTTTTCGATCAAATTGGGCAAAGTCAAAGGCGATCAAGTCGAGCTCTTGCTCACACCACTCACCCCTTCGCTCGCTTTTGAAAGCATCCGATTCGACATTCTCATGCCGACGGCCAAAGTTTATCGCGTGACGATTTACGACGCGATGGGCAATATCAATAAGATAACGTTCAAATCGCCCGAGATAAATGCACCTCTCGACGACGCCTCGTTCAAATTCGTACCGCCAGCCGACGCAAAGCAGATTTGCGACTAAATCATCGCGCCCCCATCGCAATACATCATACACTGCCCCATCATAGATGATGCCGCCGCCGACGCCGCATCGGGCAACATGAAATAGTTGCGTCGCAAGCCCCAATTCGATACGATGCAGAGTTGTTTCGTGTTTTGGGGCAATGCATCCTAGGAGGTAAGCATGACTCGGCTATGTCAACGATGTGGAAAGCCCGTCCACGTCGGTTTTAAGTTTTGCAATGTCTGCGGCGAACCCGTCAACGACGATGGTGCTTCGGCGGGCGACGTCGTGTCGTACTCGCCGCTATTGGGTATTCGCGGCCGCACGCTGCGCGTGCTCACCGGCGATCATGCTGGCCAGTTCTACGATGCGTTCCCCGCTGTCACAGTTGGGCGCAACAACGCCGATATCGTCTCAGCCGACCCGACGGTTTCCCCTGTCCACGCTCGACTCGATGCCACCGAATCCGGCGCCCAAATTCAAGACATGGACTCGCTCAACGGCGTGTTCGTGCGCACAAAAGACGAAAAAACGCTTCTTCACGATAACGATATCATCCGCGCCGGCGATCACTTGTTCCTGTTCGAAGTCATCGCACTCGACCGCTATAGCGAAGAATCGGGCACCGAATTCTATGCCGCTCCGCTACGCGGCGAAAACTTCCGACTCGTCGAAATACTCGCAGGCGGCATGCGCGGCCGCGCATGTGTCGCCACCGACGGATGCATCACCGTCGGACGCTCCGAAGGCGACTTCGTCTTCCCCGACGACGAAAAAATGAGCCCCCGACACTTCTCCATCCGATGGAGCCAACGCGGCGGACTCCTCATCGACGTCGCATTTAACGGGACTTTCGTCCAAATTCACGACGTCGAAGCTATCGCGCGCGGCGACATATTTTTTATCGGGAACGAACTCTACGAAATGATGTAAAGGAGCAAACAATGAAAAAACTACTTCTCTCTTCTGCACTTTGCCTACTCCCACTCGCCATCACCTCGTGCGGGCTCGAAGAAGTCTGCGAAAACGAAGCCCAACAAGTCCGCATCACGTCGTCGACTGGCTCGGCCTTCCTCATCGATAAATTCGAAGCATCGCGAACGAATGCAACAGCACAAACCGCCGGCACTGGCGTCACCATGGCTTGCAACCTGCAAAACACGATTCCTTGGGGCAACGTCACCTACGAAGACGCCCGAAACGCCTGCCTCGACGCCGGAAAACGACTCTGCACAAAAGCCGAATGGATGGCCGCCTGCGGGAGCAATTATTACCCCTATGGCCAAAAGTTCGATAACACGGCATGCGCCAGCTCGGGCGTCGAAAGTAGCCCAACCGGCTCAAAATCCAATTGCAAATCGAACGCTAACGTCTTCGATATGTCGGGCAATTTGCGCGAATGGGTCGAAGAAGGCATCTTGATGGGCGGCGCCTATAGCTCCGGCCAAGAAGAATTGCGATGTACATCGTCCCTACCTCCCCAAAACGGTGCGCTCCTATACAGCCCCAGCGCGGCCGACGGCTTCCGTTGCTGCCAAGATATCGCGCTTCAATAGCCCCCCAGCATCTACCGGCGACAATTCGCAACGACATCGAACCAAGCCCGCGCCACGCTCGGCAAAAGCGGCGCGGCCGAAGTCGCCAAACCAATCACGCCACACCATGGGCAACACAATGGCATCTTAGCATGGAAGCAACCACAAAAAACCGGCAAGGATGGCGCGATACGTTGTCGGTCTACCTTCAAATGCCCATCTTGTGGGTCTTTCTGCTCGGCATTGCCAGCGGCTTCCCCCTCCTACTCACCGCCTCGACACTCGCCGCTCGACTCACAGAATCGGGCGTCGACATCAAGACTATCGGCCTATTCGCCCTCATCGGCCTGCCCTACACGCTCAAATTCCTCGTCGCCCCCATCGTCGACGCGCTCCACATTACGCGCAAAAAAAGCCACCTCGCCCACCGAAAATCGTGGTGCCTACTCACGCAATGCGCCCTCGCCGCCTCCCTTTGCGGCATGGCACTCTGCGACCCAGCAACACAAACGATGGCCATCGCCGTCTGCGCCCTACTCACGGCGACTTTCTCGGCCATGCAAGACATCGTCATCGACGCCCTGCGCATCGAAATCCTCTCACCCGACGCACAAGGCGCGGGCGCTGCCGCCTCGGTCGCCGGGTACCGAACCGGAATGCTACTCGCCGGCGCCGGCGCTCTCATCCTCGCCGTATACCTCCCGTGGAACGTCGTCTATTTCATCGCCGCTGGCGTCATGGCTTGCGCCACTATCGTCACGATGTCGATCACACGACTCTACCAAAAACCAAACACCGACGACAATTCCATCGACGATATTACTATCGATTACTCTATAAATATTAAAAACGACTCTACAAACGACGATCTTGTCAACAATTTTGTCAACGACAACGCCTCACCAAATAACACAAATAACAAAAACAACCCCACAAACGACGATCTTATATACAATTTTGTCAACAACAACGCCGACAATCCCACAAAAAAAGACATTGCAAACGCACCAATTGTCAATAACGCGCACGCCAACGAAGAGATTGCAAACGACGAATATACAACAAAACTTTCAACACAATCGTTACTACAAAAGTTTATAACGCAATTCAAACAAGCCGTCATTGCTCCACTCAAAGACTTCTGCTCGCGCCCTGCCCCACTCACGACGCTACTCTTTATTGCAACGTTTAAACTCAGCGATGCCATGGCAGGCACGCTCTCGGTCCCTTTCTATCTCATGCTCGGCTTTTCAAAAGTCGACATCGCCGCCGTCACAAAAGTCGTCGGCGTCATCGCCGTCCTCATCGGCACTTTCATCGGCGGGCTACTCGTCAAACGCCGCCCAATGTTTCAATGCCTCGTCATCGCCGGAATACTCCAAATCGTCTCAAACTTCGTCTTCGTCTGGCTCGCTCACATCGGCGCCCACACATCGGCTCTCACCGCATGCATCCTCATCGAAAATATTACAGGCGGCATGGGCACCGCGGCATTCGTCGCCTTCATGGCACAACTATGCAATATTCGTTTCACAGCCACGCAATACGCACTTCTTTCATCACTTTCAAGCGTCGGCCGCACGTTCATTTCGTCGAGCGCTGGCTTCCTCGTCGACCAATTCGGATGGGCACAATTCTACATCATCAGCGCCGCTCTCGGCCTCCCCGGCATGTTCTTCCTATGGCGCATGTATCGCACAACACCAGAACAATCCTCCATACAATAACTCCCCCACTTTAATACATATATTTATTGAAATACTCATTCTTCCTCTTTCCCATCACCGCACCCATTCTCACACATATATTGACATTCAACACCATCCACTCTTGCCACACACTCCACACCTCCACACTTGTTCATATATATTAACTTTCAAGGCCATCCACTTTTGCCACACACTCTCCAGTCCCCATCCTCACATATATATTGACATTCAAGACCATCCACTTTTGCCACACACTCTCCAGCCCCATCCTCGTGCATATATATTGACTTTCCACCATTTATTTATGACTTTTTGATAATGACGGGGGGAAGTGTCCCCCCGCGCGGCTTGATCTATCCCTTGTTTGGTTTACAGTTCAAACACAGGAGAACAGAAGTGATT
>ERZ1026772.1235-NODE-1235-length-14575-cov-5.054752_pt1 | contig 14575 bp, 17 predicted proteins | sample MGYA00380124_ERZ1026772 | MGnify/ENA primary metagenome ERZ1026772 (study PRJEB33269, sample SAMEA4719760) | human gut metagenome | biome: human-associated habitat; feature: organic feature; material: feces | place: Cameroon | collected 2013-10 ...
GTCGTATGTAACTATACTAATAAAATAGTTGCAAAAAAGTAAAAGATAGTGTAATATAATAGATGAAAGGAGCAATAACAATATGATAATAGTATTAAGCAAAGGAGATATTAAAACAAGAGTAACATTAAAATGTCTTGATGATGTGGAAAGAAGATTAAAAGCAGGTATTTTAAAGCCAATAATTATGTTAAATGTAGATTATTACATAGATATAATAAATGAAATGTATGCTTACTGGTACGAATTAACACCATCAAAGAAAACAATTTCTGAAATATTAAAGCGCATTAAACAGTACGTAGATGAATACTAGCCTACAAGCACAACCCAGCTTTGCAACTGGGTAGGCTACTAGCCAGCAACACACTTGACGTAGTGCAAACAAGGCTAAAAGAAACAATAAACATTTATAAAAGAAAGGAAACAGAAACAATGAGAAAAGAACAGTTTACAAGAACAATCGAAAGCAAAGAGGTCGAGTGTTTATTATTAAACATTCAGACAGCAGAACCACACAATGAAGTATTCGTTGTGTCAGCAAAAATATCAGATGATAAGATGTTATCATTCTTACGTGATAATTATGAAACAGAAACAGAACGTATCTGTGACATAGTGGCTACAAAGGTAACATCTGAGAGATATGCACTCTCACTTGAAGACTTTATGAAGTATGCACATAAGATTGAGCCAGCTGATACAGCAGAAGACGAAACAGAAGACACAGACAGCAACACAATAACAGAATAATATTAAAGTAAAGAGAGGTAAAATAATATGAATATCACTAACACAAGCAGAGAGTTAACAGCAGAGGAAAAGTACAGACTTACAATGTCACCAGAGATTTTATCGTTACACAAGATTGAAGACAACGCTACACTCAAGGTATCAGCTTTCTTAGAGTTTGATGATGTAGACAACAAGGGTGAGGAAACACACGTCTTAAGTATTCTTGGTAACAATGGTGAAGTATGGTGTATGCAGTCCGCAACAGCAAAGCGCTCATTCTTAGATATGGTTACAATATTTGGAAATGAGGAGTTCACAATCAAGAAAATATCGGGCACAACAAAAGCAGGTCGTGAGTACGTAAATCTCACACTTGCATAGTAACAAATCTAATTATCTGAATAATGTCAACAAACATTTACAACTGAATATAGATGAATTAATAATTATATTATCTTAGAACAATAGGTAGGGAGCTTGAGCAACTCCCTACCATTACTAATAGGGGGTATTCACTTATGGCAAAGAAAAGAAAAAAGAAACAACCTACACAAATAGTTATAGAATACAGAAAAGCAAGAAGAAACTTACAAGCGCGTGTACGCAGGTTAGAGAAAAAAGGTATCTGGGTAGAACCAATCCCTGCTATTCCAAAACACATTACACAAGCTTCAATAAATAGATTAAACAAATTAACTACAAAGAAACTAAAGGAAACTAAAGAAACATTAAAATTTGACCCAGAAACAGGCGAAATATTTGAAGAAATAACAAGACCAAAAAGAAAGAAAATAACACAGGAAACGCCACAAACACAGGTACTTACACAAATAGCAGAAGAAACGCAGACACAGCCAGAACCAACAACAGAAATTGAAGCACAGGGCTATATATCCTACGATAGAATGACAGACATAATAATATCAAACGTAATGTCTGACCTATCAAGCGTAAAGTCGTACATATCCCGTCCAGAAGCACGAAACAACGTAGATAAAATAGAACACACAATAAATTCACTAATATCGCAATATGGTAAACGTGAAGTAGCAACAGCCCTAAACAAAGCTAACGCAGAAGACAAAATAACCCTACCTCTTATGTATGATGATGAGGCGACAGCACGTTTCTTAATAGACATAATGTCTTTCTTATCTGAAATAGGTGCTGAGTTTGCAGAAAGTGAATACGATAATATAATGAATGAATTTGAAAGTATCTGAGTAAGTATGAAATATGAAAAGAAGTATGTTTATTATGTAGGTGATTTTGAAACAACAGTATACAAAGGACAGAAGTTTACAGAAGTCTGGGCTAGCGCAATAGTCCCTCTATACAGTGAAGATGTTACAATACATCACAGTATAGACGAAACATTTGACTATTTAGTTACACTAACCAAAACACACAAATCAAACATCTGTATATACTATCACAACTTAAAATTTGACGGTTCATTTTGGTTAGATTTTTTAATAAATAAGCTTAAATACACACAAGCTATAGAACAAATAGGAAAAACTCAATATCAATCTGAGTGGCTACGTGATAAAGATATGCCAAACCACGCCATTAAATATAGCATATCTGATATGGGACAATGGTATACAATCTTAATAAAGGTAGGACGTTACTACATAGAATTACGTGATAGCTTAAAACTATTGCCATTTAGTGTTAAGCAAATAGGTAGTTCTTTTGGAACTAAGCACAAAAAGCTTGAAATGGAGTACAAAGGACTACGCTACGCGGGTTGTCCTATCACAGATAAAGAACGAGAATATATCGCAAATGATGTCCTTGTTGTAAAAGAAGCTCTTGAGATAATGTTTAATGACGGTCATAATAAACTTACAATAGGCAGCTGCTGTATGGCAGAATTTAAAAGTCACTATGATAAACAGGACTGGAATATATTCTTTCCAGTCCTTTACGATATCCCTCTATCAGATAACTTTGGCAGTCCAACAGCAGGCGATTACATTAAACGTAGCTATAGAGGTGGTTGGTGTTATGTAGTACCAGAAAAGACAAATCGTATATTCAAACACGGTACAACAGCAGACGTAAACAGCTTATACCCTAGTATGATGTCATCTGAGAGTGGCAATCGCTTTCCAGTCGGTAAACCTACTTTCTGGAGTGGCAATTTCATACCAGACAAGGCAATAGGTGATAACAAATATTACTTTGTTAGAATAAGGACACGCTTTAATATTAAAGACAACTACTTACCATTTATTCAGATTAAAAATAACTACAGTTACAAAGGTAATGAATGTCTTAAGACCTCTGACATATACAACCCAGATACAGGACGTTATTGTAAATACGTAGAGAACGCTAATGGTGAGATAGAACTCAATCGTGTAACATTAACTCTTACAATGACAGATTTTGAGCTTATAAAAGAACACTACAACTTAGAGGACTTTGAGATATTAGACGGCTGCTGGTTTTTTAGTCAGATAGGAATATTTGACGATTATATGGAAAAGTACAAACAAATTAAAATGAATAGTAAAGGGGCTAAGCGTTCACTTGCAAAGTTATATCTTAACAACCTCTATGGTAAATTTGCAACTAATACAAATAGTTCATTTAAAGTCGCTTTTACAAAGGAAGACGGCTCATTAGGTTTCTATTGTGTGAGAGAAAATAATAAAAAAGCAGGATACATAGCAATAGGCAGTGCAATTACATCATACGCAAGAAACTTTACAATTCGTGCCGCACAGAAAAACTATCACGGTATAGACAAACCTGGCTTTATATACGCAGACACAGACAGCATACATTGTGACTTAGAACCAGAAAACTTTATCGGAGTACCAGTTCATCCTACAGACTTCTGTCACTGGAAACTTGAGAGTAGTTGGGATGAGGGAATATTTGTACGTCAGAAGACCTATATTGAGCACGTTATTGCGGAAGACTTAGAACCAATATCAGAACCATACTACAATATTAAATGCGCTGGTATGCCCCCAACTTGTAAAAATTTATTTGATTTATCAATGAGAAAAGACAAAACAGAACTTGACATAGACAAATACAATAAAGACGAAAAAGAATTCATACTTAAAGACAGAACATTAAACGATTTTAAAGTTGGTCTTGTAGTACCATCCAAACTTTTACCTAAGCGTATTCGTGGTGGCATAGTACTTGAAGACTGCTGTTATTCTATGAGGTGATTATATGATATTAATAACAATAAAAGACATAATACTGCTAATATGGTTAGCATTTGTAGTAATATTTGGAATAATATACATTATATACGTAATGATTAAGGATAGAAAGGAATGATAATATGAATACTGTACAAATAATTACAGCTACTTTGCATATAATAACAGCAATAATACAGATAGCAACAGTAACTTATATGATACGAACTGAAATAAAGATAAGTAGGAGGAATAAAGACAATGAATAGTTGGTTTTATACAATGATGTTATTTGTAGCGTTAATTCCAATAAATGGCTACAACTTTCCATTCACAAAACAGGATAAGCACAATGCTTTAATAATTCTTATAGGCGGGACAATAATTATTCTCTTTAACGTTTACAGAGAGGTACAGTGCCTATGGTAAAACTTCTAAAGCGCCTACTCCGTTTCTTTCACCGTCAGTACCTAAAATACATAAAGCACCAATGCCACAGCTCTTGTCACACTTGCAAAGAACGTATAGAATGTTGGTCGAACGACACGTTCCTTAAGACAGGCAACTGGTATGACCCTTACTAATGTATAAAGTGAACTCAGTTCAAAAATAAAAGGCAGGATGAATAATCATCTTGCCTTTTTATATATCTATAACTTATAAATAAACAAAGCGGTATGCGCACCGATTTTCTATCTGGTAGTATCTTTCAACTATGCATATCCAGACATAAACAGTATTTATATTATAAGTAGATACCAATGAAATAAATTTCATAGCCTAATAGCTTAAAGCTTTCAATATACATTCCTTAGCGCTTAAGTCCTTAAATCTGAAACAACCTCTATCAAAGAAATATCTCATAGCAGATAATAAAGTGCTGTTAGCCTTAAGCATAACATAATTAACATTGTGGTCTTCTGTTGTAACACTAATCTTAATAGGATTACTCATATCGGGTCTGTTATCACAATACACAATACCCATTTCTGGGTACTCCCTAACAGCATAATTAATACCTTTATAATTCATAGTACAAACATAAGTACTTTTACCCTGTGGGCTTTCTATAAAAGCAACACTATCATTCAAATAACATTTCTGAGTAGTAAACTTTAGATAATCTTCATCTTTACTAAACGCACGCATAAAGGCGCTTTGCTGTATAGCTTTACTAGCAGTATCATTGTACCCTTGCTCAAGTACGAAACCGTCACCTCTCAAATAATTAGTATCACTTCTCAGCCTATTAGATATATTCATTTCTATATAATAAGGATTAAGTAAGCTTACAAAGTTAGCCAGCATATAAACGGGTACATATCTACTCTGTTTTCCCTGCCCTCTGGCAATAGATGTATGAATACTTTTAAACTTTCTAACCTCATCACTACAATAGTGGTTACTTTCACTCTGGAACTCATCAAATATAATCATATCTACATCGCTGAAAAAGTGACTGTACTTCTTAAGGGTATCAGCGTCATTTAAAGCCATAGCGTACCCACAAGGTTCCTCATTTAACATTAACTCATAAAATAAGCCATTAGCATGTCTTTCAGCTGTCATATCATCTGTCTTAAAGAACAACCCTTTAATATCCTTAAAGAATTTATCTTGACATTCGCAAAGTTCGTACTTAAATCTATACAATAGACAAAACTTACTACCCGTCTTCTTAAAACGATTAACAGCTAATCTATTAAAATAAGTAGTTTTACCTGCTGACCTATTGGAAGTACTAATATAAATCTCTGGCTTATTTCCATTCACGTCCATAAGGCTTAAAAGCTTAGTACCATCATAAAACATAAAGTTCACTCCAATCTTAATATTTTGAACTGAGTTCAATACTAAAAGTATAGTGATTTACATATTAGAATTGAACTCAGTTCCTCTTCTTTAAATTTATTATAACAAAACGCTTGACAAATTGCAACACTAAAACTATAATAAATATATCAATTAATAAGTGAGGTGATTACTATTGTAGTGTTAATCGTTTCAGCCTTTATAGTCTTAGACATTTTATCGGGACTTATCAAGGCACTTAAGAATAATGAGTTTAAAAGCAGCATAATGAGACAGGGACTTTATTCTAAAGCAGGAAGTTTTCTTATAATCTTTCTTGCCTACTTAGGTGAATATGCTTGTACCTACCTTAATTTAGGCTTTGAACTTCCACTAGTTGAGGCTGTCGCAATCTACATCTGTATTATGGAACTTGGCAGTATCCTTGAAAATGCAGTTGCAATAAACCCAGAACTTGACAGCAACACATTACTTAAAATCTTTAAAAGAAAGGAGTAAATATACAATATGGACTTTCCAGTTATAAACAGCAACAGACAGTGGGTAAACAATTTCATCAATGGCATAGCCCCTCTTGTCTGTGAGGAATATCTCAAGCGTAAAGCTGCTGGCGAAAAGGTAGTCACACCAGCAACAGTAATTGCACAGGCTAGCCTTGAGAGTGGATATAATCTTAATGCTAGTACATTATTTGGCATTAAGGGCAGCGGCGTTACAAGTTCTACAACAGAGTTTGTTAATGGTAATTACGTTGATATTACAGCTAGTTTCCAGTATTATCCTAATATTGCAGCAGCAGTTGCAGGCTACTATGATTTAATGCAGTGGGATAACTATGATGATGTTACAAGCGCTACAACAGTGCAGGCTGAGGTTGAGGGTCTCACAAATGATATAGGCTATGCCTACGCAACAGACCCAGACTACTACGATAAGATTATGTCTATAGTCGAAACAAACAACCTTTATGTGTTTAATGACTATGTACATTCTTATAACTATGAAGCAGCACAGGATGAAAATGAATTTAACTCTATGGTCACAGTTACTAAAACAGATGAGGAGTTGGCTGATGAGGTATACCTCGGCTTATGGGGTGTTATGCCAGAGCGCAAGGAAAGACTTGAAGCAGGTGGCAGAGACTATGAAGCTATTCGTACTATTGTTAATTCTAAGTACTATGGTATTGAGAATAAGAAGACTGTAGATGAATTAGCAGATGAGATATGGCGTGGTGAATGGGGTGATAACCCAGAAAGGCGTGAACGTCTTGAAGCTGACGGCTACGACTATGAAGCTGTGCAGGCAAGAGTAATGGAAAAGTATTACAATGGCTGATTGGGAATACGGTCAAGACATCTGGAACGGCTTGATGTCTGATATTAAAAATGAATATGGTGTAGCTGGTTTAATGGGTAATCTTGTTAATGAAAGTGGTTTAATTCCATTTCGTGTGCAGGGCGACTTTTCAACTGGCTACGCTAATTCAAAAAGTTATACAGAACAAGTTGATAGTGGTGCAATAAGTGAGTATACTTTCGTACACACTGAACAAGGTTATGGTTTAGCTCAGTGGACTTATTATTCAAGAAAGCAGGGCTTATATGATGAGCACGTAACCTTAGGAAAAAGTATCGGCTCAGTTGATGTAGGTGTTTCATATCTCTTATGGGAACTTAAAAACAACTACTCTAATGTGTATGACGTTCTTGTAAGTACAGACAGTATACTTGAAGCAAGCAACATAGTCCTACATCAATTTGAAAGTCCTAAAGACCAGTCAGAAGAGGTTGAGCTGGCAAGATATAAATCTGGACTTGAAGTATATACAACTTATACAGGAAGTGAACCAGCACCACCTACACCGACACCTACAACTAAAAAGCGAACAAAAAGGCTTTTACCATATGCACCATTATGGTTTTTCTATAAAGGATAAAAGGATGTGATAATATGGCAGTAGTAAGCAGAGAAGATTTATTTACACGCATTAAAACAAGAATAGGTGACGACACGTCAGACGAAGCAATCGCACTCATTGAAGATTTTTCTGATACGTTCGACAGTATGTCTAATGCTGAGAATGAAGAGTGGCGTACAAAGTATGAAGAGAATGATAGACAGTGGAGGGAACGTTATATCAGCAGGTTTGAGAACTCTATTGAAGATAGCAGCACAGAAACAGTGCATATCCCAGAAGAGGAAACAGAGGAAAAGGAAGTCACTATTGACGATTTATTTGAATAAAGAAAGAGAGGTAATTATAATATGGCAAGTAGACCAACCGTAAAAACACTTGTAAACAACACAACTGACATTCTTAATGCTATAAGGAATAGCGCAAGTGTTAATTATCAGAATTATGTTCCAGCAGCTGAGGCAAACAGTGATAGTGTAAGAAGTATCGGCTCAGTAATTATGGCTTATCCTCAGTTACAGAACGAATTTCTTACAAACTTAGTTAATCGTATAGGAAGAGTTATTGTTACGTCTAAGATGTACTCTAATCCTATTGCTATGTTCAAGAAAGGTATTCTTGAGTATGGCGAAACTATTGAAGATATTTTTGTTGAGATTGCAAAGCCATTTGACTTTGACCCAGATACAGCAGAGAAAGAAGTATTCAAGCGTGAGATACCAGATGTCCGTACAGCTTTCTACAATATGAACTTCCAGAAGTTCTACAAGGCTACTGTTACAACTAACCAGCTTAAGCAGGCTTTCTTAAGTATGGACGGCGTTACAGACCTTATAGCAAGAATTGTAGACAGTCTTTACACAGGTGCTGCCTATGATGAGTTCCAGACTATGAAGTATATGCTTGCAAGAAGAATGTTACAGGGTCTTATGTATCCAGTTACTGTCCCTACTACAAGCACAGCTGCTATGCCTGAGATAGTTGCTACTATTAAGGGTGTAAGCAATGATATGGAATTTATGAAAACGCAGTATAACTTAGCAGGTGTTCACAATCATACGCTTAAGCCTAACCAGTATATCTTAATTGATAGTAGGTTTGAGGCTAAAATGGACGTTGATGTATTAGCAGCAGCCTTTAATATGGATAAGGCAGAATTTATGGGTCACAGGGTGCTTATAGACAGCTTTGGTAGTCTTGATATTGAAAGATTAGGTCAGCTTTTCGCTAATGACCCTAACTATATTGAGCCAAGCGAGGCAGACTTACAGGCACTTAATGCTATCCCAGCTTGTATTGTTGATGACAACTTCTTTATGGTCATTGACAATATGAATGAGTTTACAGAGATATATAATTCACAGGGATTATACTGGAATTATTTCTACCACTGCTGGAAGACTTTCGCAGTGAGCCCATTCGCTAATAACGCATTATTTGTAGCAGGTACGCCTGCTGTGACTGCTGTTACTGTTACCCCAAGTGCTGCTAATGTAAGTGTCGGTCAGACATTACAGCTTACTGCTAATGTTACTACTGAATACTTTGCCCCACAGGCAGTTAATTGGAGTAGTGATAATGAAAATGTTGAGGTTAGTGCTACAGGTATGGTTACTGTTAAGCAGGGAGCGACTGGTACTGCTAAGATAACTGCTACGTCTGTGTTTGATGGGACTAAGAGTGCTAAGTGTGAGCTTACTATTGCGTAGAGTAGTAGGTGCGAGCGTGAGATAATGTGAACTGAGTTCAATAGTATTGGTATAATTTGTATATTAATTAAATTGAACTCAGTTCAATATATGTGAGGTGAGTTGATGTATATTGAACCTAATACGGTTGTAAAGTTATGTGCTAATACTGGGTTGAATAATAGGTATACTGATACAATGGACTTTAGTGGTGTTGACACTCAAGCTGACTGGTTTAATGATAAAGTGAGATTTACGCTTGATAATAATTCTTATCAGAGAGTTAATAAGGGTGTCTTTCGTGCGGCTTTAAGTGCTGATGAATGTATGTATTGCGATTATATGATGTTTCAGAATACAAGTTATAGTGGAAAGTGGTTTTACGCTTTCATTAATAGAGTTGAATATGTTGCGAATGATAGATGTGACATTTATTTTGAAATAGATGTATTGCAGACATTCTGGTTTAACTGGGACTTTCTTGATTGTTTCGTTGAAAGGGAGCACGTTGAAGATGATACTGTCGGAGCTAATACTACAGATGAGGGATTGACTACTGGTAATGAGTATGTTATCGTTAGTACTAACTCTGTGGAATGTGGTAGTATGCAGGTACAGATGATTGCTACAGATACACCCGATGATATTAGCACAGCTTACTGGACTAATAAAAATCATACAAGGAATAATATTTTTGCTGGCGTTGAAGAGTTTAGTGGTGTTAGTGCTAATGCAGCGGATACTATTGGAGCTGAATTAAACAAGTTTGCTACAGCTGGCAAGAGTGACGCTATTATTCAAATGGGCGAATATCCAAGTATACTGGATGAATGTAACGAAAGTAATAATTGGACTTTGACTAAAGCTTACTCTTTTACAAGAAATAATGAGCTTGGTGCTGATAATTATGGTGGCAAGTATACACCTAAGAATAATAAGTTATATTGCTATCCTTATAATATCTTAGTTGGCACTAATTTACAGGGTGAAACACATAACTTTAAATGGGAAGAGTTTAAAGACCCTGCTACAGCTGAGTTTGCTATGCTGGGTGTTAGGTTTCCTACTCCACAACTTGCCTTATATCCTACAGCTTATAGAGGAATTGCTGCTGATTATGATAGTGCGTTGAATTTGGCTAGTTTTCCCGTTTGTGCTTGGAGTAATGACTATTACGCTAACTGGCTGGCTCAAAATCAGTATAGGATAAGTAATGCACTTGTGACTGCTGGGATAAGTGGTGTTAGTAGCATAGTTAGCGGTACGGTGCAGGGAGCTGTTAAGGGTGGTAGTGTTGGCGCAGCTGTTGGTGCAGCTGGGGGTGTTGCAGAAGCTGGCTTAAATGCTTTTAACACTATTAGAGATTTGAATACAGAGAGTAAGAGTGCAAGTATTATGCCAGATAACTTAGGCGGTGGACTTGCAAGAAGTACTCTTAATGCTGTATATACTTTTCAGTATCATTTTAGAATTTATCAGATGTCTTGTAGGGCTGAATATCTTAAGATTATTGACGATTACTTTGAAATGTTTGGATATAAGGTTAATAGAGTTAAAAAGCCTATTCATACCAGACCGCATTGGAATTTTATCAAGACTGTCGGTTGTAGGATAAGAGGTAATCTACCTGCTATGATACAGGCTCAGATATGCGATATATTTGATAAGGGTGTTACCTTATGGAAAGACGGTACTGTTATTGGTGACTATAGCCAGAATAATCATTAGATAGGTGGTGAGAATGTGAAAAGAAAAACTGAGATTGAGAATAGTATGATTGATAACAATTATACGTGGATGTATTACTATGACAGGTTGACTGAAATGGCATTAAGTTGCTTTAACTGGAAAGGTTTGCCTGCTGAGTGTGACAGTAGGTTTTTAGAATTAGCCTGCTTTGGCAAGGGGTGGTGTTTATTCTTTAAGGATGATGTTATGGATAAGTATTTAACGCTTAATGCTATGTTAGGCGGACAGCTGGATGTCTATAATATACCTATTACAAGAACAGCTTATGCACCTAATGGTTATAGTAATGTACTGGATAAGAGTAATAGTGTTATTATTTTCAATAACTATTTGCATAACAATACTGCGTATTATATTGAAATGTTTGCTAAAAGATTATGGAACTTGGATAGAATTATTGATGTTAATAGCAACGCACAGAAAACGCCTATTCTGATAACGTGTAATGAAAAGAAGAGGTTCAGTCTTAAGAACTTATTTATGAAGTATGACGGTAATGCACCTGTTATTTATGGTGACAGTAATCTGTTGAATGGTGATGAGTTTAAGGTACTTAAGACAGACGCACCTTATATAAGTGATAGGATATATGAGCTTAAGACAAAGTACTGGAATGAAGCATTGACGTTTTTAGGTATTGCTAATATGCAGGAAACTAAAAAGAGTAGGCTTGTGACTGATGAGGTTGACAGGTCTATGGGTGGAACTATTGCTAGCAGGAATTCAAGGATGTTAGCAAGAAAACAAGCTTGTCAGCAGATTAACGATATGTTTGGATTAAATGTTGATGTTGAGTTTAATGATAGCTTTGAGGATAGTTATAGAGAGATTACTGATAGTGTTCTTAATCATAGTGTAAGTGAGGTGAGTGATATTGAGTAAGTATACGACAGAGGTGAGATATATTTGCGAAACAGCAGCTGGATTACTTGAGAGTAAGGGTTACAATGATGTTGAGAGTATTATTGATAAGGCTGTTGGTAGTATATTTGAAAGTGATATACCATTCTTTGATAATGATTATGGTGTAAAGCTGGAAAAGAAGATATTGAGGCATTATTATACAAGAGAAATTGGTTTTGAAACTGTGGGCTTGTGGAAATTGCAGTTGAATACTACAATGAAAGAGATAATGCCTTACTATAATAAGCTTTATCAGACTGAATTGTATAAATATGACCCTTTAACTGATTTTGATTATACTGTTAAGACTGACAGTAATGATACAAGAACGGATGATTTGACAAAGAGTAATACAGGAACACAGGAAAACAAACTTACAAATGACTTAAAACGTAAGAATACAGGTACACAGGAAGTTAAGACAGATGATAAGAATGTTAATAAGTTCAGTGATACACCACAAGGCGGTCTTGATGATGTTGAGAGCGGTGCTTATCTGACTAATGCCACTATTGATAATAGTGAGGGTAGCAGTACCAGAACGGATAATTTAGTACAGGCTGATACGGGTACTGCTGATAATGTCAGAACTGATAATTTGACTGAAAAGAATAGAGGTACTGTTGAAAATGTCATTAATAGAACTGAGCGTAGATTTGGAAAGCAGGGCAGCAAGAGTTATGCTGAAATGATTATGTTAGAAAGAGATAGTTTTCTTAATATTGATATGCAGGTTATTGAGGAACTTAGTGATTTATTTATGTTAGTATGGTAAAGAAAGTGAGGCAATGTAATATGTTAGATTTTAAACCTTTTCGTTTTTGGTGTCAGAAAGTGTTACCTGCTGTTTATGATGACAGCTTAAGTTATTATGAGTTATTGTGTAAGGTTGTTGCTTATCTTAATGATATGAGTAGCCAGACGGAAACTCAATTTAATAACTTGGAAAAAGAGTTCAATGAACTTAAGAGTTTCGTTGATACTTATTTCGATAATTTGGATGTGCAGGATGAAATTGATAAAAAGCTGGATGACCTCATTATGAATGGAAGTTTTGGCCTTTATTTACGTGATTATTTGGGTTATATAACACCTAAAATGTTCGGCGCAACTGGTAATGGGTTAACAGATGATTATCAAAAAATAATGGATTGCTTTAATTATGCAGTTGAAAATAATGTAGGATTAATAATGTTTCCAGCTGGTAGTTATTATATCTCACAGGAATTAAAAATTCCATATAACTCTGATACAACACGTCCTTATTTTGATATTAAGGGCACTGATAGCACCTTAACAGAAATTAAGGGTGGTGGTGATAATGTTATATCTTATACAGGCACAGCAAGACAAAATTTGATAAGACCTAAACTTGAAAGTATTAAAATAAACGGTAATAATAAGGCTAAAAATTGCATATATGCCATTTTTACAGGTCAAATAAATTTTAATGACGTTATTTGTACTGGCTCAACTGAAAAAGGTGTTTTCTTAGATAGTGGTTGCTGGATGTTTAATCTAAAAAATATGTATATTGTAAGTTGTGGTCATTATGGTTTATATATAGCTGATAATTGTGCTGGTAGTAATATGGAATTAGTTGTGTGCGAATTAAATGGAATTAATTGTAGAATTGGTTATTCAAGAATGATTAACATTAAAAGTTGTACTTTTCAACAGTATACAGAACACGGAAATGTTTTAGTACAGGCTGGTTGGGATATTACTTTCAATACTAACTGGTTTGAGGGTAGTGCTTATTTACACACGTATAACAGCTATGACCTTAAAATGGAACGCCAATCTGGTAATGACGTAGGTCATATGATACGAATTATAAATAATAGTTTCCACGCAAGAGGGCAAAATGCTAGTTACACGTATTGGGGAATTTATGAAGATTATTCTGATACGCTTATATGTGGAAATTATTTTGATGAAAACAATGGGTACAGGTCTAATCACTGGTATACTGGAATATATGAAAAAGCTAGGACATTTGGTTATCAAAATACGGCCACTAATACTACACCCTCTATTTTATCTTATGTGTTATGGCAGTATGTTATAGGTACACCAAACGATTTAACATTAATGACTAATAATGTTAGAATAGCGGATAGACTTACTTTAATACCAAACACAGGTAGAGCCTACACATATGATAGTCAGATTTATTCAAACAAAGATACGCACCGTATAGAGTGGTCTGATAATGGACGTTATTGGAGCTTATTGCCAGTTGTATATGCTGGAACTCCACCAACAACAGGGTCTTGGAGATTAGGTGATATTGTTTTGTCAAATAATCCCTTAGCTGGTAGTTATATTGGATGGGTATGTACATCACCATCACCTTTGACTTGGAAAGCATTCGGTGCTATTAATTCATAAATTATACAATTACTAGCCACTCAGCAGCACATACTGCTAGTGGCTTTTCTGTACTCACGTTTAACGATAGTTTGATTATCAAAGTATAGTGCAAACTGATAGCTAGTTCGTTTATACGAATTGAGAGAAAATGTAAGCGCTTACATCTGGTGCAAACTGAGAGTGGTATACTGGTTCAAATTGAGAGCCGCGCGGTGGGGCAA
>ERZ1026772.1236-NODE-1236-length-14569-cov-6.451220_pt1 | contig 14569 bp, 7 predicted proteins | sample MGYA00380124_ERZ1026772 | MGnify/ENA primary metagenome ERZ1026772 (study PRJEB33269, sample SAMEA4719760) | human gut metagenome | biome: human-associated habitat; feature: organic feature; material: feces | place: Cameroon | collected 2013-10 ...
GGCTGTCGCCTGCCACCCATTCACAAGGTCATGGGCGACCATGCCTCCAGAGGCCCCACCCCCGCCGGGGCTTCTCTGCCACATGGTCTTTTCAGTTATGGAAATATGCTCGTGCCAGGCCTCATAAAATTCGGGTGAGTAAGCGGTTATCCTCGTTGGGCCGAGGAGAGCCCTTTGCGGCAGCTCCCCGCAGGCCCGGCGGGAGATAACCGCGCGTTTCCCCATCACCGTCTTTCCTCATTGCCTTTTTTCCACTATGCCAGACTCACCTCTATGCCACTTGGTCTTTCCATGATGTATATTTACGCGGCATGAACATCGCGAAAGTCAGTCGGGACGCGGCCACGGGTATTTTTGTAACTTGTTGATAATCAGATACTATAATAACGAGGGCGTGGAAACGTGGCCAAAAAAAGGCTACGTTTCCACGCCCTGTTTTATAACTCATTGAAAATCAGTCTCTCTAAAAATCGCCCGTGGCCGCGTCCCGCCAGAATGATTTGCACGTGACCAAAGACCCTACAGCCCCCAGTCGGAGGCTTTGAAAGTGTTCTTCGGGGCGTTCGGTACGTTTACGAAATACTTGAATCCTGTGAGTTTTTCGAGGTCTGAGATTGACATCAGATCCTTGGCGGTGAGCTTGTAATTATTTCCTTTCTGCTTGGCAGCGGTTTCGTGGCGGAGGACATAAGCCACGCACATCAGTTCGTCTGCCGAACAATCTATTACTGATTTTCCGAGGTTTCCTTTCTTTGTGCGGAGAAGGGCATAGTAGAACATTGTAGGCATACTTACGTCGGAACGGCCTCCGAACGAGATTCTCTTTGCCTTCTGTGTCTTGCCGTATACATCAGTGTAATCGTCGAAGTAACAGCCGATTACCATGTACAAACTGTCTTGTGGGACAATTTTGTCTACATAGCCTTCCAGTGTATTCCAAGGTGCTCCGCCGGTATTGAATCCGTCAGAATCCTGCGGGGCGATATTGGAATAGTAGAATACTTGGCGGTTCGTGGCGGTGGAGGAAGTCCTCTCGTTGGAACCGAGCATATGCCCTTTGTTGCATCCTCCTCCGATAGCTTTAGAATTGTACTGAATGCTGGTAGGAATATCAGGGTCCTGCCTGTATGAATTGGTCCTGTCTACCTTCCCTATCGGATGCAGACTGTTATGCCTGATCGCCGCAACCCATACCGGACAATGATGGCTTGCGCTGAAACATACAGTATAGTTTCTCGCTCTCTTTCCATTGTGGGCATATTTTTCTGGGCCGTTGCAGAGGTGATAAGCATAGTATAAGTCGCTGTTTTCCTTGTCAACTAGGTATCTGGTTCCCTTTTTCATGGAATTGATGGCTGGGAGCTCGAACCATTTTGCACCTGTCGTAACTGACGGCTCAGATGGTTCCGGTTCAGGCTCCGGTTCAGGCTTAGGCTCCGGCTCCGGTTCTGGCTCTGGGTTTGGCTCCGGTTCCGGTTTATTTCCGCCGCCGATTTCCCCGTCAGAAACGCTGCGCATGAACATCTTCAACATCTTCTGCCCGGAAGTGTAGAATCGGAAACATGATGCACTGACATTATACTGAAGCGTCTTGTCTTGATTCACCGGTTTAAGGTTCACAAAACCCTTGTCAAAAGTAATTGTCCACCTATAATCCACATTTCCAGCAACGTCACTTTTTGAGAAAATTATCCTTTTGTCTCCGGAACTGCCGATATATCCAATCCCGGCGATATTGATGATATATCCCTCGCCATCTTTCTTGAATACTGCCTTGTATTTGTCACCGATTTCAGTCGGAATCTCACTCGATGGAGTATAGCCGTCAATTTTCTTGGCATAACACATCCCTTTCTCCGCATCTCCGCTATTTAGTGCATATATTTCATCGCCATCTATATAGGAAATAATCCAATCGCCCTCCCAGTCAGTGCGTGCAGATGTCAACAAAGTATAGCAACATGTCTCAGGACTAGGCTCCGGCTCTTCCGGCCCTTCCGGTTTATCTGGTGTATCGATTTCTGTTTTGTTGTCATCCGGCGAACATGCCACGAAAGCCGGTGTCATTAACAGTGCAAATGCTAGCGCTGCTGAAAGTGTTCTTTTCAGATTCATTTCTAATATTATCGTATTAATTATTCTCTGGTGATTTTTGCCCCTAAAGCATTGAGCCTCTGCTCGATATTCTCGTAGCCGCGGTCTATCTGGCCGACATTGCTGATGGTGCTCGTACCCTTCGCCGACATTGCAGCAAGCAGCAGGGCGATACCCGCGCGGATATCAGGCGAAAGCAGATTGCCGGCCTTCAGGCGGAAACGGTGGTCGTGACCGATCACCACGGCCCTGTGAGGATCGCACAATATGATCTGCGCACCCATCTCGATAAGCTTGTCCACGAAGAAGAGGCGGCTCTCGAACATCTTCTGGTGAATCAGCACGCTGCCCTTGCATTGCGTCGCCACCACCAGCATGACACTCAGAAGGTCAGGCGTCAGGCCGGGCCAAGGCGCATCCGCGATGGTCATGATGGACCCGTCCATGAACGAATCGATGGTATAGCTCTCCTGTGCAGGAATGAAAATGTCATCCCCGCGCTGCTCCAGATGCACTCCAAGCCTCCGGAAACTCTCGGGTATGATACCCAGATTCTGCCACGACACATCCTTGATCGTTATCGAACTTCTTGTCAATGCTGCCATGCCGATGAAGCTGCCGACCTCGATCATGTCAGGAAGAATCTTGTGCGTAGCGCCATGCAATGCCTCCACGCCCGTAATTGTGAGCAGATTCGAACCGATACCTTCAATGCTTGCACCCATGGCCTTGAGCAATCTGCAAAGCTGCTGGACATACGGCTCGCAGGCCGCATTGTAAATCACGGTCTTGCCCTCCGCCAGCGCCGCCGCCATGAGAATATTCGCGGTACCTGTCACGGAAGCCTCATCCAGAAGCATATACGTGCCCTGCAGATGGCCGGACTCCGGCGCATGCAGATGGAAAGCCTTGCGTTTTTCATCATATCTGTGTGAAGCACCGAGATTTATCATTCCCTGGATATGCGTATCCACGCGACGCCTGCCGATACGGTCTCCGCCCGGCTTCGGGAACCACGCCTCGCCGAACCTCGCGAGCAGCGGGCCTACGACCAGGACCGAACCGCGCAATGATGCGCATTTCTTCACGAAATCTTCGCTTTCAATGTATTCAGTATCAATGTTATCCGCCATGAAGCTATATATTCCCCGCTCGATGCGCTTTACCTTGACACCCATGCCTTGCAGCAGGTTTATCAAGTTCTTGACATCCAGAATTTCAGGGACATTGCTTATGATAACTTCCTCTTTGGTCAGAAGCACTGCACTGATCACTTCGAGGGCCTCGTTCTTCGCTCCCTGCGGCATGATTTCGCCATGGAGCTCATGGCCGCCTTCTACTATGAATGTACTGTTGTCCATCTTGTTGTGTTATTATATGATTTCAGTCTCAGGATGCAGCTCGATGCCGAACCTCTCTCTGACTGAATCGGTTATGTGATTTTTCAGGTCAATGATTTCCCGTGGGGAAGCCTTCCCGGTGGCATTGATGAGCACAAGAGGCTGCTTGCCGTAGACACCGGCATTGCCGACCGTGCGCCCCTTCCATCCGCATTGCTCTATCAGCCAGGCGGCAGGGATTTTTATGCCCTTGTCCGTCACGTAGTGAGGAACTTCGGCGCCGTCAGCCGCCGCCTTGACATTGAGGAATACCTCCTCCGGCACGACGGGATTCTTGAAAAAGCTTCCTGCGCTGCCGATTTCCGAAACCTCCGGCAATTTCCCCTTGCGGATGCCGATTACGGTCTCTCTTACCAATTCCGGCGTAAGTGCCTCACAATCATCTACTTTATTGCCCGGAATGCCAAGTGCCTCGCCAAGCGCCGTGCGGATATGTCCGTATTCCAGCCTTGGACGTCGCTCGCGGGACAATGCCATTATCACATTGGTGACGATATACCTGTCCCTGGCCTCCGGTGACTTGAACATGGACTCCCTGTAGCCGTATTTGCATTCATCGGCATTGAAATGAACGAACTCTTCCTCGACGGTGTCGTAGCAGTAGACCTGACGTATTATATCCCCGATTTCCGCGCCGTATGCCCCGATGTTCTGGACTGCCGCGGCACCGGTTTCACCCGGGATATAGGACAGATTTTCCGCGCCCCAGAATCCGTTTTCAGCTGCCCATTTGCAGAAATCATCGAAGACCACGCCGGCCCCTACCGATACAAGCACTTCATTCTCAGAAGAATACATCGGATCGTCTTCCGGGAGGATGTATATGAATTTTATGGCGGAATGAAGAATCGTTCCACCGAAATTTCCGCTGAAAAGCAGGTTGCTTCCGCCGCCGATGTGCTTTACAGGCTTCGGAAGTGTATCGAAATCTATGTCAATGAGATCCGCGACAGAATCATATTCGATGAAAGTATGACATTTTACCCTCATCCTGAATGTATTGTATGCCGTGAGATCCTGGTTTGCCGTCTTCTTGATCATCAGTAGTTTGCAAAATATTTACAAACTTAATCAAAAACAGCGTCTTAGACAAACGGAATTCAGGAAGAAAACACGACATTGATGCTCACCGATACCTGTCGTCCGGCATTGTCCACGGCTGTGATGCTGTGTCTGCCGGCCTCGGGGCGGATACGCATCTGGTGGATGAATCTTGTCGTCCCGATAAACTCCTGGTCAATGTGCCAGTAGACCGTGGCGTCCTTGTCGTGATGCGCCAGGTTCAGCACGATGCCTTCGATGGACCCGTCCAGCTGGCGCGGAATCGTTATGCGGCTTCCGTTTTCCGGATAAATGAACTCCATGACCGGCGCCGAATCACTGCTTTTCGATGTCGCCGCGTCATATTCCGGGTGCTTCAGCCTGTAGAACCACTCCATCGCAGGAGTCAGGCGGAAGACATTGCGTCCGTCTTCCATGGCGTGATAAGGGCAGGTCGCGCTCCGTACGGCCGTCTTCGGAAGGAGCAGAGTATCAATGCTTTCGCAATATGGACCTGCAATATAGCCTGACTTCCGGCACACTTCCAGTCTGGTGCCCTCCGTGATGTCCGGCTCGGAAAACCAAGACCGTGGACCGGCAGGAAGAAGATTGAAAATCTCGAACATCACAGGCCCGGCGGTTCTGGCTCCCAAAAGTCCCGGAGCCCCTGCACCTGAAGCGTTTCCGGCCCAGACGCCGACAGCGTAAGCAGGCGTCACGCCCACTGCCCAGGCATCCCTGTAACCATAGCTGGTCCCCGTTTTCCATGCGACTTTCCGGACGGAACGTATCATGTGCCAGTCGATTTCATCCGGCCGGTTCACATCTTTCAGCGCATCGAAAGTGTAATACAATGCTATTTTGTCATCCCTGCCGGCCTTCTCCGACAGATACTCCCTCGCCATCTCCGCGTACGCCGCCGTGACCTCGTCCAGCCTGCATTCCCCACCGCCCAGAATCAGCGAAAGTCCATAGTCTGAGGCGCTTCGGGTCAATGTCGTCAGCCCTCTTGCCTTCAGGTTTTCCATGAATTTCTCTACCCCGTAAGACTTCAGCAGATGCACGCACGGAACATTCAGCGAACGGCTCAATGCCTCTGCCGCCGGAACAGCACCCTCGTATGTCATATTATAGTTCTGCGGAGTGAAACCATTGATATTCACCGGAGTATCGGCAATGAGCGAGTAGGGGAGCAGCGCTCCGTCACCCAATGCGTCGCAATACAGGAACGGCTTCAATATGCTGCCCGAACTGCGCGGAGCCCTGGCTACATCGACATTGACACCGGGCCGTTTTCTCTCGGGCGCAGCATTGCCGCAGTACGCAATCACCTTGCCTTCAGATACTTCCATCACGATAGCCGCCAGGTCTCCGATGCCCTCAGCCGCCAGCTCCGCATTTTTCCGCGCCAGAATCTCCTCGATCCGCCGCTGCAGATTCAGGTCAATGTCTGTCCGTATGTATTTCCCTTTGTTTTCCGCCGCCAGCTTGTCCACGAGGTGCATTGCATGAGAAGGCAGCGGAACAGGGGCGGACGGAAGAGGCTCCGAACAAGCCAGGCTGCATTCGTCAGGGGATAATTTCCCTGCCGCCATAAGCTTGTGCAGCAGCCTGTTACGCTTGTCCAGAAGCTTTTCCCTGTTCTTTTCCAATCTGATGCTGGACGGCGAATTCGGGAGGACTGCCAATGTCGCTGCCTCTCCCCACGAAAGTTCGGTCGAAGGCCTTCCGTAATAGCGCCATGATGCAGCATCCAGGCCTACGACATTGCCCCCGAACGGAGCGTGTGCGGCATAGAGTTCCAGGATTTCATCTTTGGAACAACGGAGCTCCAGCCTCGTCGCCAGAATCGCCTCGATAATCTTCTGTCCTACAGTCCTTTGCTTGCCTCTGGACATTCGTATCACCTGCATTGTCAATGTGCTTCCGCCCCTCACTACATGTCCAGCTTTCATATTGGAAATGAATGCTTTGCATATCGAGACCGGATTCACGCCGGGATGCCATCTGAACCACCTGTCCTCGAACTCCGTCAGGGCTGTGAAATATTTTTCCTTTCCTGATGATGAAACATCGGACCTTTCCGCACTGTAGGCTTCAGGCGGAAAGGTCCATTGTCCATCTTTAGAAATCCGTGCACCGAGCAATTCCCCGTGTCTGTCCACGACTACCGTCGAATAATCCGTTCCACTGAACAGATCTTCCGGCAGGCACAATGCGTACCATATCAGGAGTCCGGCACCTGCCGCGATCAGACCGTAACGGAGTATTGCCCTGAAATTCATGACGTTACCTTGTGACTTCGGCTACTCCGGATGCAGTGCAGGCGAAGACACGTGAATCGTACATTGCCTCGCAAGTCACTGAAGGCAATACGAATTTGCCCTCGTATGCGGCGCGCAACCTTACGCGGAACTCCTTGTAAGAGCCTGCGGCAATGCTGAAATAGAACACGTTGCGGTCGTCCCTGATGTCCAGATAATCATATTTTCCGGCAGACGGTATGTCCTCTCCGGTCATCCTCTCATTGATGATTTCCCATCCTGAAGGAATCATTTCCGTGAGTGCCATGTTGTGGATTCCTTCCGAAATGTTAGGATTCGAAACCCTTATGACGGCCGTGAATTCCGAGCCCTGCCTTATGGCTGTAGGTGAAATTGCCGAGCCGTCCGCGCCTATATATCTGACATTCAGGGCTATACCTGTAGCTTTGGCCGGTATTGAAGCGCTCGGTTCCGCTTGCGAAACCACCGTCATTCTTACGTAAGCCGGGCCGTCCGAGGTATTCTGTACGGTCACGCTGCCGAACTCGGAATTCAGGACGGCATTGACGATACCATTGCCTGATGGCTTCGTGTCGAGAGTCTTTTCTCCCTCATTGACATTGACGGAAACATTGCCGCCGGTCACGTTCTTCGCGAGCTGGTTCATCGCGCCGGAAATGAAGGCTGATTCCTGCGTGGACATTGACCACGGCTCGAGTCCCGATGCGCTGCGGTTGATGTCTGTCGCGTACGTCATGGCCTCCAGGATGTTGCCGGTGCGGACCATCGCCTCCAGCACTATCGCCTTGTTCCTCAATGGAGTACCGTATGTAGGGACATTGAATCCGTCCTCTTCTTGTGTGTTGAATATGCTGTTCAGCAGCTCCGTTCCCACGGTCTTCTTTCCGCAGACCGCGTAAGTCGAAGCGAGCATCGCCGTTGCCTGCCATGAGAGGTTTCCGCCCTCCTTCATCCTGTTCATCGCCGACTCTTCCGCGTTTCCTGCCAATGCCATGGTGAACAGCCTGTAGGCCTGGGTGAGGTCGCTCAATGCGTAGACTTTCGCTGTCCTATAATTCTGGATGCAGCGTTTCTGGAACTTCGCCCAGGAGTCGAGGACACCCTTGTTCACTTCATATCCGGCATTGCGTGCCAATGTCATGAATTGTCCTGCCATGGATGTCACCCACTCGTCGGCATGTGTGTCGCCGCGCCAGTAAGCGAATCCGCCGTCAGGAAGCTGGCGTACGTACAGTTCCGTGAGCATTTCCGGAACCATGGCCTTGACCTTGGCTGCATTGTCCTCGGAAAGCATTGACATTGAATTGATCATGCTGATTCCTCTCGCGGAAATCTGCTCCGTGCAGGAGTGCCGGTAGCTGTACATGTAGCTGAACAGGGAGTTCCAGCCGATGGACGGGTAACCGCTGGCCTCTATCCCTGCCGAGCGGCCGCCTTCGGTCTTGAACGGATTGTAGTCGAATGTCTTGCTTTCTCCCTTTCCGAGCATTGTCTCGCTTATGGATGTGATGAGAGGGGACGGGTTGCGGACTTCGATGTTGATGGTCTCCGTCATCTTGTGGCCCTTTCCGTCCGCCGTGACAGTCACTTTCGCGAAACTGCCGCCGTCCGGGACGTAAGAAGCCGCTGTCAATGCGAACCTTGTCATCTTGTCACCCTTGCCGTTGAATGTCACTGTGGACGTGGACTGTCCCTCGATGGAAAGCGGACCTTCGCAGCTCACTGATACATTGACCTTGTCGATGCCGTCCTCCATTACGAAGACATTGACCGGAAGCGTGATGCATTCTCCGCAGGCTGCGAAACGCGGCAGGGTAGGGAGAATCATGACAGGCGAGGTGACAGGGACGGTCTTTTCTGCATTGCCATAAGCGCCGTCATTGCCGGCCACAACCATTGCCCTCACGCTGCCGACGTACATCGGAAGCGTGATCTTGTGCGTTTTCGAGCCGGATTTCAGGGTGAACGGTCCCAGAACTTTCACGATAGGGTTGAACCTGTTTTCCTTGCGCGCTCCCTTGACCAGACCTTCGTCGCCTCCGATGCTGAACATTGCCGACAATGCTCCTCCGGCGGCACCGAATACGTCATCGTACATGTCCCATGTCTTCACTCCGAGAGCTTCGCGCCTGAACATGAAGTTCCACGGGTCAGGCGTGCGGAAAGCTGTCAGGTCCAGCAGGCCTTCATCCACGATTGCCACCGTGTAAGTCATAGGCTTGCCGTTCTTTTCGCTGATCTTTATGCTGAACGGCTCTTCCGGATGGAGCTTGTCAGGCATGCTGATCTGCGGCTCCAGACGTGACGCGGGGTTCTCCACCATGACCGGCTGGACTCCGTACATCCTGAGAGGCAGGTCGTTGGCGGAATTCATGTAAGGCTGAACCAGCGTGATATGCACGTAGAAGTTCGGTGCCATGTCGCCGGTAATCTTGATCTTGTATGGAGTCTCTCCGCTGCCGGAGGTCTTCACCCATTCTCCCGAAAGCACATTGCATCCTTTCTCTATGGATACCAATGCCATACCGTTTTCTGCGGCAGGGATGAACACCGTGGCTGTCTCTCCAGCCTGATATTTCTTCTTGTCGGTGGAGAAACTGAGCATTGCCGGTGCGTCAGGGTCGTTCTTGTCCGACCTGCCCCTGTATGCCGGCCAGTCCGCGTAGACGATGCCTCCCGTGGCATGTCCGCTCTCCAGATCCTTCACGTAGATGAGGTATCTTCCCCAATCCTTGTCGTCCGCACTGAACGATATGCTTGTCTCCCCGTTTCCGGAAACGACGGTGCCGGAACTGTAAGCACTTGCAGCTGATGCGTTTATATATGAGTCCAATGCCTCGCTGCGGGACTCCCACCACCAGCTCCATTTGAGCTTGAATATGCGCCATTCCAGTCTGTGCCCGCTGACTTTCCTGCCGTCAGCATCCACAGTCACTACTGGAATCTGGTGCGTCTTTCCGGTTTCCAGGTAGCTGCCGTCCGCCGGAAGCTTGATGCCCGCGTATGCGCTGAACGGCGAGAACGGCATTGTCATGACCGTGTAACTCTCGTCGCCGCCTTCCTCCAATACGCTTCCGAGAATGTTCGCCGTCAGCATTCCTGGTGCTTGTGCAGCCTTCGGCAATGTTATTGAGGCAGAAGCTTTTCCGTCAGCGTTCAGTCTTGTGCTGACAATCTCCGTCGTGTAGGATTCGAATTGGCTCGCCGGGTCGCAGAATGTGAATCCGTCGTAGCCCTTGAAGGTCTGGCGTCCAGGTTTCAATGTCATTGAAACTTTCGCCTGAAGGCCTGAGGCCGCAGGGCCTGTCAGCCAGTTGGAAGATATGCTGGCATTGGTCCTGGCACCTCCGCGGAGAATGCCTTGGCCCATATTGACGTTGACCTTCAGCCTGTTAGGCTTGATTGATTCGATTCTCAACGGCTTGTGGAATGCCGCGCCGCCGACTTTTATGTATGCGTTCCACAGTCCTGTAGGGCTGTCCTGGCCGGTAGGGATTTCAAATGTGTAGAAACCGTTTTCCGACTTTCGGCACACTTTTCTGGTGAAGAACTGTCCCTGCGGAGTGTAGACGTCGATCGTGGCAGGGTGGGTGTCAGGAATTTTGTTCTCGCCGTGCAGGATCATTGTCAGGTGCAGGGTGTCTCCGGGACGCCAGACTCCGCGCTCCCCGTAGACGAAGCCCTTCATTCCTTTCTGCAATGTCTCGCCTCCGGTGTCGAAACGGCTCAATGACTTCTCGCTGCCGTCTGTCACTTTCAGGTAAGTGATTGAGTCACCCTTCTTTACGGTAACGATGAACGGCTTGCCGCTGAGGTCTATGGATGCCGTTCCGTTGCCGTTGCTCTTGCCTTTCCCGATATTCTGGAGCTGGAAATCGTACACCTTGATTTCCGCTCCGGCCATCGGCTCGGCAGAAATGATGTCGCTTGCCGCTATCCAGATCTGCTTCCCTCCGCTGTATTTGGCGATTGCTCCGATGCCGGAAGCCATGATGTTGCGAGCCGGATATGAATAATTCATGTAATATGAAGGCGTGAGCGGATTGTTCCTGTCGCGCCAGCTGTACACGTTCCAGTCATAATCGCCACCCTCGTAATAATATGTGTCAGGAACGTCCCAGACCGCGCTTTCTTCTTCGGTCAATGAGCCTGCGGAGATGCTTGTCAGGCTGCCGGAACTGCTGCTTCTGTCACCTTTATAATATATATAGTATTCCGGCTTGAAGGACAGGCGCATCCTGTAGATCGCCCCCGGTTCCTTCTTGAACAGATTGTCCAGGCCGACGGTGAAGATGTTCTGCTGCGTCAGGTCCTTTGACGGGTCGCTGTCCAGCCTCATTGTGGTTTTGTAAACCAGTCTTCCTGCACGCCTGAGTCCGGAATTTCCCTTCAGGTCATTCTCCTGGAGGAACATGAGGATGTTGTTCGGATATATCTTTACTATGCTGATGTCCACCGCGTTGAGGTATGCCGCCTTGAACGGGATCGTGAGCTGTCCCGTGTTCGGGAGGATGTTGCCGTCCACCGGGAAGGACACTTCCGGCTTCGGATTGGAAGCATTGAAAACCTTCGTCCATCTGTCGCCGAGGGTGTTCCCGTGCATGTCTCTCAATGCTCCGTCGACGGACAGTTCTATCGTGGTCGCGTCGCACGGCTCGTAATAAAGCCGCAGGATATTGCCATTGACCTTGGAAGTGAAGTTCAGACGGTATCTGTCGGTCGAACCGTATTCCGTGCGGGTATAGCTCAATTCCACCAGTCCGACGAGGTTCTGCGCCTTGCTGAGCGGCTCGGAGAACGTGATGTCGATGCTCTGGCGGTTGTCGCCGGAAAGCTCCGCGCCCATTACCGAGAAAATGCCGGCGGCAGGGATGTCGATGTAGAGATTGTCGCAAGCCGGGAATCCTGTGTTGCCCGGTTTGAACTTGACTGTCAATACTTTAGCCTGCACATCTCTCTCCAGTCCCGAGGCCGTGAACGTGTATTTCTGCCTGCCGGTCTCCTTGACTTCGAACGTCGCGTTTCCGCTCCATCCGAATTCCAGCAGTTCCTCCGGATTCTCGATGTCAATGCTTTCGCTCAGGGTCAATGTTCCCGTGACAGTCGCCTTTCCGGGGTCGTCCATGCTGATTTCCAATGAGTTCCTTTCCAGAAGGGCTTCCTTGCGGGCCGTCGTGAAACTGAACGTGAATTCCTCATGCCCGCTGTCGGTGGACATGACTTTGCCAAGCTTGAATGTGCATTTGTAGGTCTTTCCCGCCTTCAACGCGCCGTATTCGGGGATGAATTCCACCCTTTGGGCGCTGCTCCATCTGGCTGTTCCCTTGATGGAAGGCGAAAATTTGAACAGGTCTGCCGCAGCCTTGTTGATTTCAGCCTCGTTTCCCTGCAGTCCGTCGGCCGGCGCTGCAAGTTCTATGACAATGCTGTTGTCGCTGGAGACAATGCCTCCCGTGTAGGCTTCGATGTATTCTGCAAAACTGTTGTCAGGAGTTGTCGCGACGTTTCCGCATCCGTATAGGAAAACAGCCGATGCAGCTGTCGCAATGATACTTTTCAAGATGTGGTTAAAGGTCTTCATGGTGTAATGTGTTTTTCCAATTCGTAAATATAGTAATAATATCCGCACTGACAAATTGTCATTGTCGATTTGATGGCACGGCAGTTGATTCATTGTGTCCGGTCTCCGATGGAGACGGTTATTGACAAAAACATTAAAAATTTATAATTATGATCAGACCATTAGCGGATAGAGTAGTTCTTGAGCCTAAAGAGGCCGAGACGAAGACAGCTGCAGGACTTTATATTCCTGATACAGCCAAGGAGAAACCCCAGCAGGGTAAAGTAGTCGCTTGCGGACCTGGCAAGAAGGATGAACCTATGGAGGTCAAAGTAGGTGACGAGGTTCTTTATGGCAAATATGCCGGAACGGAGGTGACTGTAGAGGATAAGAAATATCTTATCGTACGTCAGTCAGACATTATGGCAATATTATAATTTATAGGAGAACAGCATTATGGCAAAAGATATCAAATTCGATGTAGATGTACGCGCCAAGATGAAGAAAGGCGCTGACATTCTCGCAAATTCAGTTAAGGTTACACTTGGTCCTAAAGGACGTAACGTAGTCATTGACAAGAAATTCGGAGCTCCTCAGGTAACCAAGGACGGTGTTACCGTGGCTAAGGAAGTCGAGCTGAAGGACAGGTTCGAGAACATGGGTGCGCAGATGGTCAAGGAAGTCGCTGCCAAGACTAACGAACAGGCAGGTGACGGTACCACCACAGCTACTGTTCTCGCACAGGCCATCATCAATGTCGGTCTGAAGAACGTGACCGCAGGTGCCAGCCCTATGAGCCTGAAGAAAGGTATTGACAAGGCTGTCGCTGCCGTTGTAGCAGAGCTCAAGGCTCACAGCCGTGCAGTCGGTGACGACTACTCCAAGGTCGAGCAGGTAGGTACGATTTCAGCCAACAATGATGCTGCAATCGGCAAGCTTATCGCTGACGCAATGTCCAAGGTAAAGAAAGACGGCGTCATCACCGTTGAGGAAGCCAAGGGTACGGAGACTGAGGTCAAGGTAGTAGAGGGTATGCAGTTCGACAGAGGTTACATCTCTCCATATTTCATGACCAATTCCGACAAGATGGAGGCCAGCCTCGACAGCCCTTACGTCCTCATCACTGACAAGAAGATTTCTTCAATGAAAGATCTGCTTCCTATCCTCGAACCTATCGCAAGGGATGGCAAGTCACTTCTCATCATTGCGGAAGATGTTGACGGCGAGGCTCTTACTACATTGGTAGTGAACAAGATCCGTGGTACCATCAAAGTTGCTGCCGTAAAGGCTCCGGGATTCGGCGACCGTCGTAAGGAGATGCTTCAGGATATCGCAACTCTTACAGGTGCGACACTTGTTTCAGAGGAAAGAGGCTTCACTCTTGAGAACACCACTCCTGAGATGCTCGGCAAGGCTGAGAAGGTTACCATCACCAAGGAGAACACCACTATCGTAGGCGGTGCAGGCAACAAGGATGATATCGCTGAGCGTGTGGAACTTATCAGGAAGCAGATTGCTGCATCTACCTCTGATTATGACAAGGAGAAACTTCAGGAGCGTCTCGGCAAACTCGCCGGCGGTGTCGCTGTCCTCTATGTCGGTGCGACTACCGAGGTGGAGATGAAAGAGAAGAAAGACCGTGTCGAGGATGCATTGAACGCAACCCGCGCAGCAGTCGAGGAAGGTTATCTTCCAGGTGGCGGCGTAGCTTACATCCGTGCTGCAGAGGTGCTCAAGAATATGGTCGGCGACAATGAAGACGAGACCACAGGTATCGCTATCGTTGCCCGCGCCATCGAGGAGCCGCTTCGTCAGATTGCTGCCAATGCAGGTGTCGACGGAAGCGTGATCATCCAGAAACTTCGTGAAGGCAAGGAGGATTTCGGTTACAATGCCCGTACTGATGAGTACGTGAACATGTTCGAGGCAGGTGTCATCGATCCTACCAAGGTAAGCCGTGTGGCTCTCGAGAACGCCGCATCAGTAGCCGGCATGTTCCTCACCACCGAGTGCGGTATCGTCGACATCCCTGAACCGACTCCGGCAGTTCCTGCAATGCCAGAAGGCGGTATGATGTAATATCTTGCAGATAAATATCTTAAAGCCCCGGAACCGTAATCGCTGCGGTTCCGGGGTTTTTGGTTCGTCCAGCACGAACATGCTCTAATGGGTGCAAGTCCCTAAACCGC
>ERZ1026772.1244-NODE-1244-length-14490-cov-5.246138_pt1 | contig 14490 bp, 11 predicted proteins | sample MGYA00380124_ERZ1026772 | MGnify/ENA primary metagenome ERZ1026772 (study PRJEB33269, sample SAMEA4719760) | human gut metagenome | biome: human-associated habitat; feature: organic feature; material: feces | place: Cameroon | collected 2013-10 ...
GGATGAAAAACCTTGCCAGATAACCGAAAACCCTTGATATACGGGGCTTTTCCGGCTTGTCGTAATTATACCGTAAGGGCACACATTTGCAACCCTGGCTTTGCAGAACGGTGTGGACATCAAAACGGTCTCTGGGATGCTCGGTCACTACTCCGCAGGCTTCACGCTCGACACATACACCCACGTCACAACGCTCGCGCAGGCCAAAGCCGCCGAAACGATGGGCGGACTACTTGCGAATGCGGTGAGATAAAACACAGAGGAAAAGATGCAGAGCGGTACAAATCGCTCTGCATTTCAGTTTTCTCGAAAAATTCTTCCCGCCACTGCGCAGTTTTGCCCTCAATTACCACATCTAATCCTTTCCCGTCCTATCCGCTGATATCCGCATCTGGGTCACGGTTTGGGTCAGCGCGATTTTGACGAAAACCGCCCGAACTTTTTAACCCCATAAGCACGGAAAAAGTCCTGAAATCTTGCGATTTCAGGACTTTGGTGGTTGCGGGGGAAGGATTTGAACCAACGACCTCCGGGTTATGAGCCCGACGAGCTACCAGCTGCTCTACCCCGCGATATTTCTTTAGCTTGTATATATTAGCACACCGGACGTACAAAGTCAATAGCAATGTACGTTTTTACTCAAATTATTTTCAGCGCCGGTTTCACATTTGATGGCGGCATTTCACCGCCATCAAATGTGTTTTTATTGTATGCAATATATGACACTGCGCTCAATCGCCGCCCCACGGTTCATCACAGCAGAGCGCGTAGCAGCGGAAGACGACGAAAACCATGAGTGCGGCAGAGAGCGTCTGGATGCTGCGGTAGAGCATGAACATGCCGGTGAAGCGCTGTACCAGATACTCCGACGCACCGACGCCGGCGAGCGAAACGATGTAGCCCGCGAGCAGCGGGGCGGGGCGGCCTGTACCGTTCCGCTTGACTGCCTTGAAATAGCGCAGGAACACGCAAAGGATGCAGACGGCGCAGACAAACATCGTCACGCTTATGAAGCCCACATACTTATTGAACATGGTAAGAAACGCGAAATGGATGGAGACGGGGTCACTCCGCGTGCTGTCAAGGACGATCTCGATTGCGGCAAAGAGCACCAGTCCGAGCCGCGCGACGTTGCCCGTGCGGCTCATGCCGCGCAGCATCGGGACATCCCGCCGGTGTACGCACAGCCGCGCCAGCACCAGCGACAGCAGCGCAAGCAGCAGGAAGGACACAAAGAAGGTCGCAAACTTATACGACACATTCCCGGCAGAGTCAGTCGAGGCAACGGCGAAGGGGAGCCGCTGGAGCAGCGGAGCCGTCACGGATATCTTGCTGCGGCAGATGTTGCCGAAGCTCTCCGACAGGCGCAGAATGGCGACGCTCAGGACAACGCCGGGCAGGACCGTATCAAACAGCGAACCGATGCGCCCGACGAGCCCTGCCCAACGGACTACCGCGCCTGCGAGCAGCACACCGAGGACGACACCGGAGACGCAGTAGCCGCCGGCGGAATAATCCGTTACGGCAGCGACGAAGGAGGCATACTGCTCCATGTAGCTATACCAATGGATAAGGCGGCTGAAGAACACGGAGAACAGGATCGCGGGCGGGTAAAAGCAGAGCACCGCCGATGCGCGGCACTTATCGTCCCGGCACAGTGAAAGCCCCATTACGAGCCCGGCGAGGACGCCGAGCGCGATGATAAGCGAGCTCCAATAGACGGTGATGCTGCCGGCGGAAATGGCTATTGCGTTCATCAGCCCACCTCCTGTTCGGGTATCGCAGTCGCGAAGTACAGTATATCGCTGACCTCGCGCTCATTGTCCCAGTCGACATAGTTATAGCGCTCGTTATTTATGAGCACCTCGCTGGTCTGGCCGCCGTCGAAGTTATAGGCGTTCTGCACCCCCTTGCCGTAGATGATCTCGGCAAACTGGTTGACGGTCGCTCTCGGTGTGCCGTCCTGAGAATGGTTGACGGTCGCTATAAGGTAGTGCAGCTTATCATACTGGCCGATACCGGAGCGGGAATACTGCTCCTGCATCTCACCGATGCCCCCGGCGTAGCTGCCGGTGAGCTGCTGGAGCTCACCATCGCGCACGAGTATCGGGCCGAAGGACATGCTGAACTGGATGTTGTTGTCCGCAATATACTGCTCGACATCCTCACGGCTGCCAAGCTCCGAAGCGCTGAGCATGCGGAAGTCGCCGTTCGAGTCGATGAACAGCACGTCGCACGAGGTCTCATAGCGGCAGAGCTGCCCCTGATACACGCACACGCCGAGGTCGCGGTACTTATAATAATCGGCGTTCATGGCGATGACGGCGTTCGCGCTTCTCGACAGCTCGGACGCCACAGCCTTCTCGTTCGAACCGAAGGTGTCGTTCACGAGCTTGCGGCGTATCTGTGAGCCGTCGGCAAGCTTCACCTCGACGAAGGAGCAGACGCGGTCATTGATCTTTTCCTTCCAGCAGATCGCGAGTATAGTCTCGTCGCAGTAGCAGCGGATGTCCGAATCCCAATAGAACTCAACGCTCGGATCAAAGATCACATCCTGCCCGTCGAGCAGACCGAAGGTACGCGCCTGCTCTATGACGTCCATGACCTTATCCGCCTCATCGATGCTGTAGGTAACGAACCTGCTCTCATCGGGCTTCGGGGCGGAGGTCGCGGAATAGTCGATGGTGTACTGCTTCTTGATATACGCAAGCTCGCCGAGCGCGTCGCTCGCGGCATTGTTCATATAGACATTCAGCCTGCCGACAAGGTCGGACTTCGCGCTTCCCGCGGCGGCGCTGACCGCCTCGGAACCGGGGTGAACATTCAGCGACACGAACAGCAGCAGCACGACCGCCAGCAGCAGCGAGAGCGCGCTCAGCAGCACACGCAGCGACGGGGAAACAGCAGCTTCCTCGTCAAGCTCCGGTTCGGGCTCGGGTTCTCGCATCACCGGTGCGCGGCGCACGGCGGGCTTTGGCGGACGCTGCTGCTTTTCGGTTTCGGGTCCGTACCTGAAAAACTCAGGATCAAATTCTCTTGCGTTCGTTTTTTTAGGCTCCGTCCGTACCGTGGCAGGTGCGGGAGCCGCAGGGCGCGCCGGTTCGGCTGCGCGCCGTACCGGCTGCGTGGGACGCGGCGCAGACGCAGAAACGGGGTCGGGTGCGGGAGTCTTCACAGGCTCCACAGGTCTTGCGGGGCGCGCCGGTTTGGGCGGCTCGGTATCCTGCGTGCCGCTGTCCGACGAAAACTCCGCCAGTATAGAATCAAGGTCAAAGCCGTAATCGGTATTATCACTCATGGGAAATATCCTCTCGCTTCATTCATGCCGCGCCGCCCATCAGGGTGCTGAGCAGGGCGCTGTCCGCGTTTATGAGCCAGCGGCCGTCTACATAGTCGAGCGTTACCGTCAGCTCCGCAGCCGTGCGGTAGCTGTCCGCGTTCTTCAGCACGTTGGTGATCGCGGTCTTATACGCCTCGTCGGTTACGGCGGGGAGATAGTTGTCATCCGCGTCGTATACCTCTCTGCGCGGGCGGGAGCGGACGAGCGTTTCCAGAACCTTCTCCGTCTCTGCGGCGGCGTCCTCCTCCATCGCGGGGAGGTTGAGGTACGTAAAGCTCACCCTTTGCCGGGCGCTGAGCTTATCGACCTCGGCCTGCTCCAAAAGCTCATAAGCATAGCTCTCCCGGAGCGCCGCATACACAAGCTCTCCCGTCTCCGTCGAGGGGGAGTTTTCAAGGCCGAGGCTGCCGTAATTCTCAAGACAGTCGTAGGCGGAGGAATAGTCCCCGGCACATACGGCGTCGAAGAACTGCCGCACCGTCGCCTGCGGGTCACCGTCAGCCTTGGCGTAGACGGTGCCGTTCTCGCTGCCATAGGCGCAGAGCACCGCGGCAAAGCCCGCCAGCACCAGCGACAGCACCGCAAGCGCGGGCTTGATGCGCCCCTCGTTATCACGCAGAACGAAGGACGCGGCGGCTGAGACGGCGACTATAATGATTATAATAGAAACAATAACAGAGAAGCTCAAACGCGTGTCTCCTTTGCAGACTATATCTATGATATCATTTTACCACTATCTTCATCAAGTTCAAGTACAAAAATCTGACCGGCCTTTATTGGGTCGGTCAGAAACAAGCAGACAATCACATTTCCAGTATGCCTTCAAGCTCCTCGAAGGGCACAAAGCAGTCCGCATCAACAAGCTCACGCAGCTTTTCCGGGGACGCGTACATCGCTCCGCAGGTCTCGCCTTCCTGAAGCACGATATCGTTAAGGTCGAAGTCCTGCTCAAAAAGCCAGACGTCGCAGATATAATGCTCGCGGCTGTAGCGCCTGAGGCATTTCCCCTTTGCCGGATCGAGCGTCAGGCCGGTCTCCTCCTTAACTTCGCGCAGCACAGCCGTGAGGCTGTCCTCGCCCGCGAGTGCGGAGCCGCCGGTGCTCTCCCATCTGCCGCCGTAGCTCTTCTCGGGGCAGCGCCGGGTGAGCAGATACTCCCCGCGGCTGTTTCTCATCCAGCAGTGCATAACAAGATGAAACTCCCCTTCGCCGAGCTGTTCGCCGCGGCGGTGGCGCTTGCCGGTTTTCTGCCGCTGCGCGTCATACACATCCCAGATCTCGTCCGAATTGCAGCCGCGGTTGAGCCAGTGGTTCACCCACACGGTCGATTTTTGCAGTGCTTCAACGGTCTTCGTCTCCAACAGCACGCGGCAGCCCTGCTCCCCGGCAAGTTTCAGGAAGCGCTCCTTATCTATTTCCCCATCGCCGAGTGCGAGGTGGACGTTTTTCCCGAGCGCGTCATGCAGGTGCATATGATGGAGCCTTTCCCGGCGCGCAAGGATAAAGGCCTGATCGGCATTGCGGTTGAGATAGTCATGCCCGACGTCAAGCGTCAAGCCGAAGGCGGGGCTTTCAAGCAGCGTGTCAGCCGCGGCAGCGAGGAAGGGCAGCGCGAAGCAGTCGCCCCCGTCGGTATTCTCGACGCAGACCATCACGTCGCTGCTGCCTATCGCCTCGGTGACCCTGTCGCGGAACTCGCGCATTTTGCCGAGGTAGAAGTCCTGATTCTCGGCATAGATATATGTGCGCCGCTCCGGGAGCGTCACATACACGCCGCGCTGTAAGTGCATATTCAGCACCGGGATCCCGGCCTTCTTCGCAAGAGCCACGGTTTTGAGCATCGTGTCAAGATATGCCTGCGCAACACCGGCGTTGACGCAGGCCGGGTCAAGGCTCTCGTCGATATGCACGGTGAAGTATATCCCGTACTTTTCTTTCAGCTCAAGCAGCCTGTCTGCGTCCAGACACTCCGGCTGATACTGCGGAAAGCTCATGTTTATTTCCATGAACTTCAGGCCGAGCCTGCGGCAGAGCGCGGCGCTTTGCTCAAGGTCAGGTATTTCAATAAGGGTAGGCATGCCGAAATCCGTCATCGCCGTCTCCTCCCGTCAACAATCTGTTAATAAAAATTTCAATTCAGATTAGCAGATATGCGGCACTTTGTCAACATTTCCGAAAACATCTCAGGACATTTCAGAGTGTTTTGTTGCGATTGCTGATTGACAAAAAAATTGCCGCGGATATAATAGGTAGCACACTACTTATTATTTTTGTAGGGGGTGCTGCACGTTGAAAGAAGCGCCGCCGCGGGGAGTCCGGTTCTCGATACTCCACCGGGCGATGAAGAAACAGATAGACGATTATATGAGCAGTGAGGGGCTGACCGGCGTCCAGCTTTTTGTGCTGTGCGAGCTGCGCAAGCTGGAAAAAAGCGAGACGCGGGAGATAAACCAGCGCGACCTTGAGAATGTCAGCCATGTCTCCCACCCGACTATGACCGAGATCCTCAAGCGCCTTGAGAAAAAGGGCTATATCAGCTGCTGCCGCAGCGAGCAGGACCGGCGCTACAAATGCGTCCGCTCCGCCGAGAAGGCGCAGGGGCTGAGCCGGCGCATGGCCGAGGCCGACGAGATAGCCTTTGAGAGCCTCTGCGAGGGGCTGAGCGAGGAAGAGCGCGCCCAGCTCATTTCCATCACCGATGTGATGGTGAGCAACGCGCTCAAATATATAGACGGCAATACAGGCGGCAATGTATGTTGCGATGACGCCTTAAAGAAAGGATGCGAATGTGAAAGTGATAAAGAAGCTTGCGCAGAGTCTGCGGGAATATAAAAAGCCCACGATCCTGACGCTGATATTTATAACGGGCGAAGTGTTTTTTGAAGTGCTGATCCCGTTCTTCACGGCCGATCTCGTGAACGCGATAAAGGCCTTTTCCGCAGCCGGGCAGGAGGCTGCCGGGCTGCACGATGTTGTGAAGCAGGGTCTGCTGCTCGTGGCAATGGCGCTGGCCTCGCTCGGCTGCGGCTCCGTCGCCGCGATCACCTGCGCGAAGGCCTCCTCCGGCTACGCGAAGAACCTGCGGCACGATATGTTTGCGCGCATACAGAGCTTCTCATTTGAGAATATCGACCGCTTCTCCTCGGCCTCGCTCGTGACGCGTATGACCACGGATATAAGCAACGTCCAGATGACCTTCATGATGCTCATCCGCATGGCGGTGCGCTCGCCGCTGATGTTCCTGTTTGCGGTCATCATGGCGTTTATCATGGGCGGCAAGCTTGCGCTGACCTTTGTGATAGTCATACCCGTGCTGGTGTTCGGCCTTCTCCTCATCGCGAAAAAGGCCATGCCCGCGTTCCGCGCGGTGTTCAAGAAGTATGACCGGCTCAACGAGTCCATCGAAGAAAACGTGCGCGCGATGCGCGTGGTCAAGGGCTTTGCCCGCGAGGACTATGAGAAGGATAAGTTCGGCCATGCCTCGCGCGACATCTGCAAGGACTTCACGTATGCCGAACGCGTCGTCGCGCTCAACAACCCGCTCATGCAGCTGTGCATATACTTCAACATGATCTTCATCCTGACCGTCGGCTCAAAGCTCATCATCACGAGCGGCGGCACGCTCATCGACGTCGGCCAGATATCCGCCATGCTGACCTACGGCTTCCAGATACTCATGTCGCTTATGATGCTCTCGTTCGTCTATGTCATGTTGACGATGTCCGCAGAGTCCGCACGCCGTATCTGCGAGGTGCTGGATGAGACTCCGTCCCTGTCCTCACCGGAGGACGCGGTCACGGAGATAAAGGACGGCTCTGTTGATTTTGAGAACGTCTCTTTCAAATATTCCGCCAAGGCACAGAAGTTCGCCCTCGCCGGGATAAACCTGCATATCGACGCCGGCATGACCGTCGGCATCCTCGGCGGCACGGGTTCGAGCAAGTCGACACTGGTGCAGCTCATCCCACGCCTGTATGACACGACCGAGGGTACCGTCCGCGTCGGCGGCAGGGACGTGCGCGAGTACGACCTTGAAGCGCTGCGCTCGTCCGTGGCGGTCGTGCTGCAGAAGAACCTGCTCTTTTCCGGTACGATAAAGGAGAACCTGCGCTGGGGCAACCCCGACGCGACCGACGAAGATCTCATCGAAGCCTGCAGGCTTGCGCAGGCGGATGAGTTCGTCCGCTCCTTCCCGGACGGCTATGATTCCCACATCGAGCAGGGCGGCACGAACGTCTCCGGCGGTCAGAAGCAGAGGCTGTGCATCGCACGTGCGCTGCTCAAGAAGCCGAAGATACTCATCCTTGACGACTCCACCAGCGCCGTCGATACCCGCACCGACGCGATGATACGCGCGGGCTTCCGCGAATATATCCCGGAGACGACGAAGATCATCATTGCCCAGCGTATCGCCTCCGTGCAGGACGCGGACATGATAATCGTCATGGACAATGGGCGCATCGCCGACATGGGTACTCATGAGGAGCTCATGGCGCGCAGCCCGATATACCGCGAGACCTATGAACAGCAGACGAGCGGAGGTGAGGACGATGAGTAATATGCGCAAAGGCAGACCTCAGGGCGGCGCGATGGGCGCAGCCGACCCCAAGGCTCTCGGTCGGGCGGTAAAGAAGCTGTTCGAGTATTACCCCGTGATGGCGCCGCTCACAATGTTCTGCATACTGTTTTCTTCGGTCGTGTCCTCGATCCCGTCGCTGTTTGTGCAGAACGTGCTTTCTGTAATTGAAAAGTGGTACCTCAGCGGTGACTGGGCATCCGCCAAGGCGGAGATCATCCCGTACATCACTCTGCTTGCGGCGCTGTATGTGCTCTCGCTGATATCCATGACGGCCTATACCCAGCTCATGGCATACATGACCCAGGGCTACCTTGACAAGCTCCGCCGCGAGATGTTCGACGACATGCAGGATCTGCCCATCAGCTATTTCGACACCCATCAGCACGGCGATATCATGAGCCACTACACAAACGACATCGACACCCTGCGCATGCTTATCAGCCAGTCGCTGCCGACGCTTATACAGTCCGGCGCGATAGTACTGGTCGTGTTCGCGATCATGCTGTACTTCAGCGTATGGCTGACGCTTGTGCTGCTTGCAGGCGTAGTGCTTATGTTCTTCGTTGCCAAGCGCTTCGGCGGCGGCTCGGCGCGCTTCTTCGTGAAACAGCAGCGCTCCGTTGCCGATACCGAAGGCTTTGTGCAGGAGATGATGAATGGCCAGAAGGTCATCAAGGTGTTCTGCCACGAGGCGCAGAGCATTGAGGACTTTGACCGCATAAACGACAAGCTCTGTGACGACAGCTTCAAGGCGCACACCTACGCCGGCATCCTCGGTCCGATCATCGGCAACATAGGCAATATCCTCTATGTCGTGCTTGCGCTGGTCGGCGGCGTACTGCTGCTGACAGGTGCTCCGAATCTCAGTATTTCCGGCAAGGTTTTCGATATCACTATCCTTGTTCCGTTCCTTAATATGGCAAAGCAGTTCACCGGCAACGTCAATACCCTCTCCCAGCAGATAAACTCCATCGTCATGGCAGGTGCGGGTGCAGGGCGCGTCTTTGCCCTGATGGATCAGAAACCCGAGACAGACGACGGCTATGTCACTCTTGTAAACGTCACCGAGAACCCGGACGGCAGCCTGACCGAGACAACAGAGCGCACCGGCAAATGGGCATGGAAGCACCCGCACAGCGACGGCAGCCTGACCTATACTCCCCTGCGCGGCGACGTGCGCCTGACCGACGTCGACTTTGCCTACGTCGAGGGAAAGGACGTGCTGCATGACGTCAGCGTCTACGCAGAGCCCGGGCAGAAGGTCGCCTTTGTCGGCGCGACAGGCGCGGGCAAGACCACGATAACGAACCTCATCAACCGCTTCTATGACATTGCCGACGGCAAGATACGCTACGACGGCATAAACGTCAACAAGATAAAGAAAGCCGACCTGCGCCGCTCCCTCGGCCTCGTCCTTCAGGACACGAACCTCTTCACCGGTTCTGTCATGGACAACATCCGCTACGGACGTCTCGATGCGACAGACGACGAGTGCCGTGAGGCCGCAGTCCTCGCCGGTGCAGACGACTTCATCAGCCGCCTGCCCGACGGTTATGACACCATGCTCACCAACAACGGCGCGAACCTTTCTCAGGGGCAGCGCCAGCTGATCGCCATCGCGCGCGCCGCGGTCGCCGATCCCCCGGTCATGATCCTCGACGAGGCCACAAGCTCCATCGATACCCGTACTGAGGCCATCGTTCAGCGCGGCATGGATAAGCTCATGGAGGGCAGAACGGTGTTCGTCATTGCCCACCGTCTCTCAACTGTGCGCAATTCGGACGTCATCATGGTGCTCGACCACGGGCGCATCATCGAGCGCGGCAGCCATGAAAAGCTGCTTGAGGAAAAGGGCACCTACTACCAGCTCTACACCGGCGCGTTCGAGCTTGAATAAGCGCAAAAAATTCCCGGAACTGTCAGTTCCGGGAATTTTTTGATATATTGCTTTACTTCAGCATTTCCGCCTTGTCGATGATGAACTGGCGCAGCCATTCGCCGGCTTCCTCGTTCTTCAGCGCAAAGTCGATTATCGATTCCAGATAGCCCTTGAGGTTGCCGGTGTCGTAGCGCCGGCCCTCGAAGTCCACGGCGCACATCGGCTCGACATGGCACAGCTGCTTCATGCCGTCGGTGAGCTGGATCTCGTTGTTGCGGCCGGGGGCGGTGTTCGCGAGGATATCGAAGATCGCCGGGGTCAGAACGTAGCGCCCCATGATGGCGTAGTTTGAAAGGCGCTCTGCCATGGTCGGCTTCTCATTCATGTCGCCTATGCGGTATACGCGGTCGGAGAGCTTCTCTTCGAGCTTGACGGAAGAGTACTTGCATATCTCCTCGTCGGGGAACTCCCTGATGGCGATGGCGCTGCAATGGTTCGTCTCGGCAGCGTCAACAAGCTGCTTGAGTACCGGCGTTTCGCTGAGCATTATATCGTCGCCCAGCAGTATGCCGAAGGGCTCATCGCCGACAAAGCTCTTCGCGCGCCATATCGCGTGACCCAGTCCCTTTGTCTCCTTCTGGCGCAGGAAGTACACATCCGCCATGTCCGCGACCTCGCGCACCGTGCGGGCTTCTTTCTCCTTGCCGTCAGAGAGCAGACGCGCCTCAAGATCGGGGGCATAGTCAAAATAGTCCTCGATCGGGGACTTGCCGCGGTTGGTGATGATGAGGATCTCCTCAACGCCCGCCGCGACCGCTTCCTCTACGATGTACTGGAGGACGGGCTTGTCCACCAGCGGCAGCATCTCCTTGGGAATGCTCTTGGTGTTCGGCAGCAGTCTCGTCCCGAGACCGGCCGCCGGGATTATAGCTTTCCTTACTTTCATGTCCTTACCTCCTCGGTGTGATATTTCAGTCCTTGAATTTCTCTATAAAATCACGGAAAAACTTCTTTTCCGGAAGATACCTCATCAGCGGCAGACCGATCAGATACATCACCGCAGCCTCGCCTAAGAAGATATACAGCGCGTTGAGCGCGAATACCTCCGGGTGCGCAAACACCTTCTGGCCGTTATACGCCTCGGTTATCACCGCACCGATGACTACCGCGTTTATCACGACGTTTGCGCTGCACGCCAGAAACTCGCTGAGCAGGGTGTGCTTCCCCTGACCGAGACGCGCCGCGGCGAGCACCGCCGCAAGCGTCGCGAGCGACCCGAATATGATATCAAAGATGTTGCCCGTCAGAACATTTGCTATCGCGCAGCCGGCGAACAGTCCCCATGCCGTGCATGGCAGGAAGTACGGCAGTATGCACAGCGCCTCGGACACGCGCACCTGTATCGCGCCGTAGCTTATCGGGGCGAGCAGCATCGTGAGCGCCGCATACGCCGCGCCGACGACGGCGGCAGCGGTGATAGAGCGCGCAGTATTATTCATTTTCATTTGTCTTTTCCTCCCGGCCTTCCGCCATTTCACGCGCGACCTCCTCGCGGTGCCTGAGTGAAAACTCGCAGCCGCAATAGAGCTGGCGGTAAACATTGTACTTCTCGCACAGCTCTATAGATCGGTTCTCCCCGTCGCGCTTCTTGAAGTCGGACGGAAGCCAGCTCACGCCGACCATGCGCCCTACCTCTTCGCCGATCGTGTTTATCCTCACCGCGTCCTTATGGCGCGAGAGCGTCAGCGTTGAGCAGAAATAGTCAAAGCCGTAGTGCTTTGCAATTCTGCCCGCTTCGAGCAGACGCACACGGAAGCACTCGGTGCAGCGCTTGCCGCCCTCCGGTTCGTTCTCCAGCCCCTTTATGCGCGCGTAATAGTCCTCGCTCTTTCTCGGCTCGGCCAGTACGCTTACTTTATCTGCAAGGCCCATGTCCTCAATGAGCTTTACCTGAGTTCTGAAGCGGCGGTCAAACTCCTGCTGGGGGTAGATGTTCGGGTTATACCACAGCAAGGTCACGTCAAAATACTGCGTCAGATATTCAAGCACGGAGCTTGAGCACGGCCCGCAGCAGCTGTGGAGCAAAACACGCGGCAGCTTTTTGCCGCGCTTCTGGATGATCTTATCCAGTTCCTTTTGGTAGTTTCTGTTCATGTCCTGATAATAACACAGATATTCGGAAAAAGCTACTGTTTATGATATACGAAAGCGACGCTCCGCAAACCGCGGAGCATCGCCATACTGCCGTCCTTTTATTCGTCCGCTTTATCCGCGTCCGGAGTCTTTCCGCCTGATGCGCGGCGGCGTCCGCCGCGGCCCTTGCCGCTGGCCTCGCTGCCGTCAGTCCGCTGAAGCGTTATGCGCTCGCGAAACTCCGTCGGCGTCATTTCTTTGAACCGGTAAAAGTTCATATTGAAGGACTTGATGTTGCTGTACCCGACGGCTATCGCGACGTCGATCACAAGGTAATCCGTGGACACCAGCAGCTCACATGCCTTGTTGACGCGCGTGGAGTTGAGGAGCGTATCGAAGTTCATTTCATTATAATAGAGCAGCAGCCGGTTCATTTCCGGTACGGACACGTTGAACTCCGCCGCGACGCTTGCCGCGCTGAGCTTCTCCGTCTCGTAGTTTTTATAGATATAGTCCGTCAGCGCGAAGGCGACCGCCTTATCCGAGATATTGAACTTCGTGACGGCCTTGGAATATATCTTCCGGTACTGCATCGGCGTGATCCCGACGCGCTGCGCAAAGTGCTTGGACACGTGCGACGCGTCCACAAAGCCGCAGAGCTTGGCGATCTCGTCAAGCGTCAGGTCGGTGTAGATGAGGTAATCCGACGCTTTCTCCACGCGGATGCTGCTGAGGAGCTTTGAAAAGCTCGTGCCGGTCATGCCGGATATCTGCTTTGACAGCGCCGACTCCGACAGAAAGAACGCCTCGGCGACCTGCGAGAGCGTCAGCTTCTCAGCCGAGTGGGCATAGAGATAGCTCAGTATCGACTGCTCCTTGACGCTCGCCTCGTGCCCGGTATCGAGCTCGCCGCGGTGCGACATGATGTAACGCCGGTAGACGATGACAAGCTCAATGAGCTTATTGATGGTGTAGAGCTGCGAAAACGGCTTGTCCGGCGGCTTTACGCGCGTAGACTCGACGCCGAGCTCCGCCTTCAGGTTCTCCATGATGCCGTCTACATACTCCGCCTGTATGCTGTCAAGGTACGCGACCGGCTCCACGGTGAGAAAACGCAGCGGCTCGGCAGAGGCGTCGCCCGCGCCGGTGACGCTCTTGAACACGGAGTTGAGGTAGGCATAGTCGTAGATGACCTTGATGAATTGCAGCGTCTCCGTCACCTCGACCATGTCGGTTATCTTCCACGGCGTGATGGCGATGAGTGTGTTCGGGCGAAGGGGATATTCCTCGCCGTCTATGATGATTTTCCCGCCCCCCCGTTTTACATAAAGGAAGCGCGCCGCCTGATGGATGATCGCCCTTGTGGGCTTTTCTATCGCCTCATAGTCGAACGAGCAGATCACTGCCGGGTCTGAGGCGGAGGCGCGGGCGTCCTGAAGCATTGCGCGTCTTGGCATGGCCTGCACCGTCCTTTCATTTGTGAAATACCGGGTGTACGCATAAAGGTGCGTACACCCGGTATTTTAGATTAGTTCATTCGATAATTCAAGCTTAAAATCAGCTCAGCACTGCCATAGCTATCGTGAGGATAACGCCGACGACGACAAACAGAGTGACCAGAAGCTTCCATGCCCACTTGACCCAGGTCTCATAGGGGACACGTGCAAGTGCAAGCCCGCCCATGATGAAGCCGCAGGTAGGAGTAAAGAGGTTGACGAGGCCGTTTGCGGCAACGTTTATCATGACAGCAGTCTCTACGCTCCAGCCTATGCCCGCAACGATTGGGGATACGATTGGGCTGGACAGGCTCGCAAGGCCCGAGGAACTGGGAACGAGGAAGCTGAGGCCGACATGCAGTATGTAGTCAAGCATACCGAACACACCAGCGGAAACGCCGGACTGGCTCAGTGCGGTGACGGAAGCCTCAACGATCCAAGTGCCGAGGCCGGTGGTGCTCATGATAACGGTGGTGGCGCGCGCCATCGCGATGACGAGGTTAACGCCGACCATGTCGCCGAAGCCGGCGATGATGAGTTTCATGAGCTGACCCTTATCCTCAAGGCCGACAATGCCGATGATGATACCCATGAGCAGGAACCAAGTTGCCGCGTCATAGAACCACCAATCGCCGAAGCCGGAGCCGGTGAGCCAGGAGGAGATGGGGGCAAAGAAGTTGTAAGCGCCTTCGCTGAGATCGCCCCAAGGAATGAAGCCGAGGATCATGACGATGAAGGACAGGGCGAACAGCCACAGAACAGCCTTCTGACGGCCGGTGAGCTTGACATCGCCGATATCGTCCTTGCCGCCGTAGGCCAGCTTGCACTCGCTGAGCTGCTCAGCAGTGAGGATGGAGCCCTTATTGGCGCGGACTTTCTTTGCATAAGAGGTGACAAACAGTGCGGAGATAACATAGGCAACGAGCCAGAGGATGATGGCAATGACATAAGTGATGCCCATGTTGACCTCAACGCCGACGTCAGCCGCAGCGGAGACCGCCGCGCCGGTGGCGAAGGGGTTGATGGTGGAGCCGAGAACACCGGTGCCTGCGCCGAGCAGAAC
>ERZ1026772.1246-NODE-1246-length-14487-cov-4.157982_pt1 | contig 14487 bp, 7 predicted proteins | sample MGYA00380124_ERZ1026772 | MGnify/ENA primary metagenome ERZ1026772 (study PRJEB33269, sample SAMEA4719760) | human gut metagenome | biome: human-associated habitat; feature: organic feature; material: feces | place: Cameroon | collected 2013-10 ...
AAACAGGCTGTCTGCACCCTCGCCCGGCTGAATCAGCTCGCTTTCTTCCAGCATGGCCGCCCGTTTCAGCTCTGTCACCGTGGTTTTCGTGTACAGCCCCTTCAGATTCTCATACGGATACCGGTAAGAGAATCGCTTCTTCAGGGTGCCGGCAAGTGCCGGATCCGGAAGGGCCTCTGCTCCGCCGCCCTCCATCAGGTGAAGGGTCCGGAGAAGCTCTCCCTGGGCGGCCTGATTTTCCACCTCCGAAAGCCGAAGATCCGAAATCGCAACCTTGCGGAGCCGGATGGGCTCTTCCCCTTCTGCCTTCAGCGCCTCCATGCTGTCCAGAATCAAAGGAAGAAATCCTGAGGCGGACCGGATCAGCGAGGCCGGCAGGTGCTTCACAGGAAGACTTACCGAAGCCATGTCCATCGCAACCTTCTTCTCCGCGCGGGCGCCGTCACGGACAAAGCCGGTCAGAATCAGCTTTTCCTTCGCTCTTGTCATGGCAACATACAGAACGCGAAGCTCTTCTCCGAGTGCATCCCTTGTGATCTTGGAGGCCACCGCCTTCTGCCGGAGCGTCTGTCTGCTGCTCCGAAGCTCCGGCACCACAAAGCTGACGCCAAGCCCTGCATCGGTATCGGTAATCAAATCTCCCCGCACGTCGCGCGAGAACGGATGCCTTGCACCAAGACCGCAGACGAAGCAGATCGGATACTCCAGTCCTTTGCTCTTATGGATGGTTGTCAGACGCACAACATCTGCATTTTCATCCAGAACATTTGCTTCCCCGTAGTCCACGTTGTATTCATGCATCTGATCGATATAACGAAGAAAGCGAAACAGTCCGGCATAATCTCCCTGTTCAAAGGCCTCCGCCTTCACGAGCAGGGAATGGAGATTGGCCGCTCTTCTTGCTCCCGCGGGGAGTGCCCGGACATAATTCTCGTATCCCGTGCTGCGGATCAGCTCACTGATCAGCTCATGGATCGGAGTGGATGCCATCTTCTCCCGGTATCCGGAGAGCCAGGAAAGAAACTGCCTGCAGTGCTCCCGGAGAACCGGAGAAACCTTCATGGCAGCAGCACTTCCTGCCTCTTCCGAAGCCGGATCTCCTGCTGCCGCGAGCACGCAGTCGTACAGGAGCTTGTTTTCCCACGAATTCTTCTGCTCGTTCTGATCGTCCTCCCGGGGATAGAGGCTCCGCAGGCTTCCGATTTCATCCAGCGTAAAGCCGCCGAAATATCCGCGGAGCACGCCGTACAACGGGATATCCTGCCTTGGATTGTCGATGACGCGCAGCGCCTGCAGGACCGCACGCACCTCCTCCGCTGCAAAATATCCTCCCTTGTACTCCAGGTACAGAGGAATTCCCTCCTTCTCAAAAATCTCACGGAAGGCATCCTGCTTGCCGGAGGTCGATCGAAGCAGGATCACAATATCGCCGAATCTGGCAGGGCGAAGCTCTCCTGTCTCCTCGTCCGTGACAGGAAGGATGCCCACGATTTCCCGGATTCTCTGCGCCACCGCAAGGGCCTCCTTGCGCGCGGAAGGGAGCATGGCAATCTCTTCCTCCGCCTCGTTCTCTCCTCCATCCTCCGAACGAAAATCTCCGGAATCGGAATTCCCCGAGTCAAAATTCCCGGAGTCAGAAGCCCCGGAATCGGCATTTCCTGCATCGCCGGGTGCTCCGTCGACCAGAAGAAGCTCCGTCTGATACGCATTCTCCGACTGAGGGTAATGCGCGCCGACCTTTAAGGATACCGTCTCATCGTAGTCGACGCCCCCGATTTCACGCCGCATGAGCTTCGTAAAGACCGCGTTTGCCGCATCCAGACCCTCCTGTCTCGATCGGAAATTCTGATCCAGATCAATTCGCTCCGTCTGCGGATCGTCCTGCCGGTAGGTTTCAAACTTCTCCTCAAAGATCTCCGGTCTTGCATTCCGAAAGCGGTAGATGCTCTGCTTCACATCTCCCACCATGAAGCGGGCATAGCGGCAGCTTTCGCCTCCGCGTTCTCCCGCTATGGCCGACAGAAGAAGCTCCTGCACCTCATTGCTGTCCTGATATTCATCAATCAGAATTTCGTCAAAATAATTCCGGTACCCCTCGGCAGCTTTCCGGAGGACAAAGCTTCCATCCTCCCGTCTTTCCAGGAGAATCTCCAGTGCCATGTGCTCCAGATCCGAAAAATCAATGACATTTTTCTCCTTCTTGACCTGCTGCAGGAGCCTCCGGTAGCCGATGGTCAGAGAAATCAGTGTCGAAAGGGGCTTCTCCGCCCGCTGCATCTCGTACACCGTAAGAGACGGATCCTCTTCAATATGATCATGAAGCGTATCCAGCCTTTTCTTCAGCTGCTTGCGAAGCTCCTGTACGTCGCTCTTCCTCTCTTCGTTAATTCCCTGCTTCTCTGCGCCCCGGATCACAGGGAGCTTTGCCAGAGAATAAGAGGAAACCTCCAGAAGCTTCTCCCGAAGACGCTTCCGGTCCGTTTCGCTCTCTGCTTCCTTTGCGAGAGCATCCAGCTTCCCGAAAAGCTCACTTTCCTCCTTTTCCAGAAGCTCCAGGTACGGAAACGGACCGTCCGGAAGTCCGGCAATGCGGACCATTGCCTCGTGCAGCATGGACAGCTCCGGCAGATTTGCTGCTTCCTCCCGGAGAATCTCTCCATACCAGGAGCTTTGAAACAGCTCCTCCTCGCTTTCCACATGGTAATCTTCCCTTCGCTCCTCCAGCCACACCTCCGGATACGGATGTGAGTCCGCCGCCTCATACAGCATCCGGATCAGGTCCTCCAGATGCTCACTGTCCTTTGCCGGGCAGAAATACTCCACGCACGCTGCAAAATCCGGCTCCTTTTCCTCAAACTTCTCTTCCAGAAAGCGCTTCATCACATCCTTTTTCAGAAGTACATTCTGCGTATCATCCATCTGACGAAAGCCGGGATCCAGATCAATTTCACTGAAGTTGTTCCGAAGAAGAAAGGTGCAGAAGCTGTCGATGGTCGTAATCTGCGCATGGTGAAGGAGGGTCTCCTGCCGCTGCAGATGACGGTCTCCCGGATTTGCCTCAAGTCTTGCGGAAACGGCGCGGGCAATGCGCTCTCTCATCTGCGCCGCTGCCGCCCTTGTAAAGGTCACAACCAGAAGGCGGTCAATGTCAAGAGGATGCTCCCCCTCGCTGATCATCCGCACAATGCGCTCCACCAGAACAGCGGTTTTGCCGCTTCCTGCCGCTGCAGATACCAGGACATTGTGATTTCGTGCATTCAGGACTTTTTTCTGTTTTTCCGTAAATTCAATTGCCACGCCGCACTCCTTGTTTTGTCAAAGCTCTCTGTATTCGTACCCGGGAATTCTCACGTCGAAGCCGCACACATTCCGATACGGGCAATAGCTGCAGGCTGTATAGTCCGCACTCTGCCGGATCGGAGAAGCATCCACTCTTCCATCCAGAATATCCTGTGCAATCGTACAGAGCTTCTGCCGAAGCTCCTCCTGCAGTGCATCGTACTCCTCCTCCGTCAGCACCTTGCTGGACGAGGAAACGCCGCCCTTTTTCAGAAGCTTCACCGGAATCACGGAGGAGGACAGCGCTCCTTCCGAAAGATCATGATCGAGATGCTCCAGAACCTCCTGATCATTTCTTACCAGTCCGCTCGGACGAAGGCTGCTTCGAAGGCACTGCAGCTCCATGTCTCTTGCAGCTTCCTCCCGTCCGGAGAGCAGCTCGGAAAGGACCCCCTCCGCCTCTTTTGTCTTCAGCATCGGATCGTCAAAATGATAATAGAGCATGGCCGCAGGAATCACGGCTGTCCCCGGCCTTTGCTTCTCCAGAAACCGGACCTGCGCATCCATATACAGCATCAGCTGAACCCGGATTCCGGCCCTTATTTTCTCAGGGTCCAGATCCTGCAGACCGGACTTGTAATCCACAATTTTAACCAGAAGCTTCCCGTCCGCACGGCACAGATCCACCCGGTCAATCCGCCCCTGCAGAACAAGAATTCCCCCTCCGGGAAGCGTATAGGTCAGTTCTCCGTTTCTTCCAAAGGCCTGCTCCAGATAGGCAGGCTCAAAGTCTCCCTTCTTCAGCTGGTACTGAAGCGTATCCACTGTCCGCTCCAGAATCTGCTGCAGGCGTTTTACCTGATAGCTGCTGCGCGCCGTGGCATACAGAATCTGGTCATGGTAGCCGCCCGCCGTCTCGGTAAAGGCCTGTTTTGCCAGCGTATGCCCTTCCTCCTCGGAATATTCGGACCACCGGATTCCTTTTTCCTTAAGGAGCTGACCGAACCTCTGAATGCTCTCATGAAGGATCGTTCCGGAGTCCCTGGCTTCAAAGGTATATTCCTCTCTCTCCTGAAGCCGCAGCGCATACCGAAGGTACTGGCGAAGATAGCACTGTGCGGCGGTTTCCAGCCGCGTCACAGAGCCCTGTATTTTCTTCTGGTACAAAAGCTCTGCCGTCTTCTCCGTGATCGGGACCGGGCGGTAATGAAGAAAGGCCGCCTCCCGAAGCTTTCTGGTTTCCTCTCCTGCAAGAAGCCCGTAAATTGTCAGGAATTCCCGCTCCTTTTCGCGCTCCCTCAGGTACCGTCCGTCCGCATAATCGCGAATGGCGCCTGCCAAGTACGTCCCGGCATCCGCAGCAGAAGCAAGCTGCATCGACGCAGGAAGCTCCTCCGGGATCTCAACCGGAGCCTCCGGAAACATCTGCCGGAGAAGCCCGATGAGATAGGACGGCCGAAGGCTCCCTCCGTCCTCCGCCGTCTTCACATAGGAGACGTAAAGGAGATCCCTGGGCTTCGTCAGGTTCATATACAAATACAGCCGCTGGATGTACATCTGCTGTCTCGGCGTCGGGGCAAGCTCCGACCCGCTTCCGGAGAGCACATTGGTTTCCTGAAGAAATTCGCGGTCCAGATCGGAAATCAGTCCGCCCTTGGAGGATCCCTGCGGGATGTTTCCATCGTTCACCCCGAGGAAAAACAAAACCTTCACCTCCGACAGTCTGGTCCGCACCATATCCCCGGCAAGAATCCGGTCCACCTGCTGCGGAAGCGTCCCCAGGCGGATCTCTTCAAAGCCGGCTTCCACCAGCTCCAGAAAATCCGCAGCCGAAATCCTCTCATCCCCGAGAAGGTCATGCAGCTCCTCCAGAAGGTGAAGGATCGCATCATAGATCTGACGGTACTCCATGGCAGCCGCCGTCTCTCCCCGCTTCTCCAGCTCCTGCGCCCGCTCCTCCATCTGCTCTCCCGCATCGATGGCAGAAAGGAAGTCGTAAAGCGCCTTTGTCCGTTCCATAGCGCTTGCTCTTCCCAGGCTCTGAAGAGAGGAAAGCTGTGCAAGAACCCGGGTCCGCATCGGCTCGTACGCATCATCGAAGGCGGTCTCCCAGCGCTTTCTGGAAGCAATTCCTCTTGCAAGGCAGTAATTCTCGAGACGATCCACCTCGTCCTCCGAGAGCCCGGTCAGGCCGCTTCGAAGATACCGGAACACGTTTTCATAGGAATAATCCCCGCCTCCGATTTCCAGTGCCCCGCGGATGGTCTCTGTCAGCGGATTCTGCAAAACAGAACGGTTTGTATCCAGATACACCGGAATTCCCATCCCTGCAGCACAGATTCGGATGTCATCCTCATAGGCCGACAGATTGCCGCTGACAATTGCAAAATCCCGGTAATGATATCCCTTTTCGGCAATCAGCGCATGAATCTTCCGGAACATCTGGCGAACCTCTGCCGCCGGATTGCTCGCAAGCACCAGGTGCACCGGAAACTCCGCTTCGTCCTTCCGGTATGCGCGGACCGGATAGCGAAACAGCGATTTTTCCAGATGCGCCAGAGCAGAGTTTCCCGCAAAGCGGGGAGGCACCGTTCTACCCGTCTCATCCCCGATATACCAGTCTTCCTCATGCGGGATCCCGCTCTGCCCTGCCATTTTGCAGATCTGGGCGACGGTCTTCCTTGTCAGATAGAAAAGATCCTGCTCCTCATAGGCCTCTCCCTGCATCACGCTGCGGATCGGCGTTCCGCCGTCTTCCGCATAGTCCAGAGAGAAAACCACCTCTCTGGCATTCTGCATCAGTGCAAGAAGAACACGGTTCTGCACCGGAGTAAAGCCGGTAAACCCGTCAAAAATAACAATGCTCCTGCGGATCAGTCCGGAGCGCGGAATGGCCTCCGCAAGAAGGTCAAGCGTTTCTTCACCGGTGATATAACGGTTCTTCCGCTCCTCCAGAAAGGCCTCGTACAAAAGCTTCAGATCGAGAAGCCTTGCCGCAAGACCTCCCTGCCCTCCTGCTGCCGCACCCGCCGCAAGGGTTCCTGCCCCCTCCGGGGTAATCCCGTACTGCATGAATTCCGAAATGACCGACTTGATCTCCGCAATCATGCCGGGCCTCTCAACGCCGTTCCCAAGAACCGTCAGATCCTTCCTGCAGCGCGACACCAGTCTCCGAAGAAGGAGTGTTTTGCCCATGTCGTCCAGAACGCCCCGCTCGTCTGCACCCACCTCCTCGAAGATGCGGTGCGACAGACGGCCGAAGGAAAGCACGTCCACATTCAGGATTCCGCCGCACGCCCCCGCCGCCAGAACCATTTCCTTCTGTGTCTGCATCGTGTACTGATCCGGCACGACCACCAGAAAATTCACAGAAAAATCCTGCCGCGCCAGTGCATCCCGCGCGTACTGCGTCACCCGCTTATGAAGCTCACTGCTTTTTCCGGCGCCGGAAGCACCCAGACAGAATCGATAACCCATGGCATCCTCTCCCGGCCGCAGTCCTCTGCTCTGCGGCCCTTTTCATATCTCTTTATCTTATCGCAGATCCCCCCGTCCTGCACGAATTGTCCGATCAAAAAAGCGTCCCCTGATCTGCACACTGTGCAAACCAGGAAACGCTCTGTTTTTCATTTCTGCCCCGCAATCCGGTGCAGCTTTCGTGCCCGGACGGCTTTTTTATGCCTTGCGGTTCTTCTTATACCTTGCAGATTTTCTTATGCCTTGCGGTTTTTCTTCTCTGCTTCGTCAGCGAAGTTCTCACCCTGATGAATCTGAAGGTCCACGCCGGTTGCGTTGGGTCCTTCCTCCTCGAAGTTGTAATCCTTACCGGGCAGAATTGCATTCAGCAGGATACCAACGAGAGATCCGGTTGCAAGACCGGAGAAGCTGACTGCGCCGAAGGTGATGGCGCCTGCAGCGGAGTAGTTGATACCGATGGACAGCACCAGGATCAGAGCTGCGATCAGAACGTTGCGGCTCTTGGAGAAATCAACATGGGTCTCAACCAGGTTCCGGACTCCGACTGCGGAAATCATTCCGTAAAGGACCAGGGAAATGCCGCCGATTGTTGCGGAGGGCATCACCTCAATGATTGCTGCAAACTTCGGGCAGAAGGAAAGGACTGCCGCAATGACTGCTGCCAGACGAATGATTGCCGGATCGAAAACCTTGGTCAGTGTCAGAACACCGGTGTTCTCACCATAGGTTGTGTTTGCCGGAGCTCCGAACAGAGAAGCCAGTGTGGTTGCAAGACCATCGCCGCACAAAGTTCTGTGAAGTCCGGGATCCTTGATATAGTTCTTTCCGACGGTGGAGGAGATGGCGGAAATATCACCGATGTGCTCCATCATCGTAGCAAACGCGATCGGAACAATCGTAACAACGGAAGCAAACAGCAGTCCGCCGTCCAGCTTTCCGCTGGTGAAGATTGAGAATACCGTGTTCTCATAGTGAATCGGGAAGCCGATCCATGCTGCCTCGCGAACCGGTGTAAAGTCGATGTTTCCGGTAACTGCCGCAACAAAATAGGATGCGATAACACCAAGAAGGATCGGGATGATCTTGACCATTCCCTTACCCCAGATGTTGCAGACAATAACCACAACGATGGCAACCAGTGCAATCAGCCAGTTGGTTTCGCAGTTTGAGATCGCCGACTGGGAAAGATTCAGTCCGATGGCAATGATGATCGGTCCGGTGACAACCGGAGGGAAGAACTTCATAACCTTGTTTGCCCCGAATACCCGGAACAGACCTGCCAGAACCAGATAGACCAGACCTGCGCAGGCAACGCCGAAGCATGCATACGGCAGAAGCGGGCTTGCGCTTCCATCTGCATTCAGCGGAGCGATGGCTGCGTATCCGCCAAGGAATGCGAAGGATGATCCCAGGAAAGCAGGAACCTTACGCTTCGTAAGGAAATGGAACAGAAGTGTTCCAAGACCAGCAAACAGCAGTGTGCTGGAAACGTCCAGGCCCGTCAGAAGCGGTACCAGAACGGTTGCGCCGAACATTGCGAACACATGCTGAAAGCCAAGGATTGCAATCTTGGGTGCTCCCAGCGAGGATGCGTCGTAAATCGGCTGATCTCCGACTACAATTTTCTTCTTTGTATCACTCATATTTCTCCCTCTACCCGTTACTCAGTAACAGGATTTCATAACAAGGGCCGGGGAAGAACCATTCTTCCCTGGCCTTTGGAATGCCCTCATATAAAACTGAAAATTACGCCTCATCGTCGAAGAACTGCTCGACCTTCGGTGCTTCGCTCTCTGCAGACGCTTCTGCCGGAGCAGCCTCTGCTGCCTCGTCGTAAAGTGCTTCCTCCTCGTTCTTCTCACGGAGGATCTCACGGATCTTCGTAGCCGAATCCTTTACGGTCTTACCAACCTCGGTTGCAGCAGCCTCCACGGTGTTCAGAACTTCCTCTCCCTTGGGGCCGACCGCTTCCTTCATCCGATCCACTGCCTGCTGCGATCCATGCTGAATCGTTGTGTAAGCACGGTTCGCCGCCTGCTTGATCGTCTCCGCGGTCACGTCAAAATCATCCTCTTCAAAATCCTCTTCGGCCTCTGCCTCCTCATCGGAAGGAGCACCCTCGAGCTTCTCAATGTCCTCCAGATCGGAGTCCATATAATCCTCATCCTCTTCCACCTTCGTCAGATAGCTGTATAACCCATACGCAGCTGCCCCAACCAGAGCTGTTCCGAAAATAAGCTTACTGATTTTCCCCATTTCAAACCTCCACGCATAAAAACGCGATAAGCCACCTGTGGCTTATCCTCCATCGCAACGGTTCTGCTTTGTTAACATTTGTACCAGTGTATACCACCTCTGTATAAAAAGGAAGTAATTATTGTGCATAAATTTATTTTGTGTTAGTCTAATTGATAGACTGATTCAGTCAATTTCAATGGATACCGGGAACTCTTCCCGGACTTTTCACAGAGGAAGCATCCGAAGCAGCATGAACGAGAAATTCTACGATCTGAAAAAGGAAAAACAGGACCGCATGATCAATGCAGGCCTTCGCATTTTCGCGCTGAACGGGTATCACCATGCCAGCACGGATGAAATTGTGAAGGAAGCAAAGATCAGCAAGGGACTTCTGTTCCACTACTTCGGCAGTAAGGCCGGCTATTACGGCTTTTTGTACAGCTATGTCTCCCGCTATGTCATTCTCGAGCTTCGCAGCGCAATCCGCGAGCCCGGCATCGACTTCTGGGAGCTGCAGAGCCAGATTCTGGAAACAGAAAGCCGCCTGATGGAGCAGTATCCTGCTGTTTTCCTGTTCTTCGAATCTGTGAAAATGGAAGATGACAGCGAAGGTCTGTCCGTTCTTGAAGAGCTCGATGCCACGGTTCCGGACATCTACGATTCCATGCAGGCCAAGGCTCTCATCGGCGGTTACCCGCGCATTCGCGACCTTGAGCTCGTCTGCGGCACAATTCATTACATCAAAATTGGCCTGATGCGGGAGCTGTTATACGATCCCACAACCCCCATTTCCATGTACACTGCGCATGTAGAACAGTATCTGGAGATGCTGAAAGCCCTGACCAAGGGCTGAATTTCCTCCCCCCGCCGGCCCTATGCCTTTGAGGATGCTGTTTCAGGCAGAGATGTATCCTTAATAATTTGAGTCTTGCGCTTTGGGATGCTGTTTCCCGTTACAAATGCATCCTTGGACAGAATTTTTGCCGCTCAGGGATGATTCCACCACTGAAAAAGCATCCCTGCAAAGAATTTCTGCCGTCCAGAGATGATTTCTCCACTGGAAAATAATCCCTGCAAAGCATTTCTTCCGATCAAAGATGATTCCTCCGCTGGAAAATAATCCCTGCAAAGAATTTCTTCCGTCCAAGGATGATTTCTCCACTGGAAAAGCATCCCTGCAAAGAATTTCTTCCGTTTAGGGATGATTTCTCCGGCGAAAATGCATCCCTGCACAGAATTTTCCCCGATTTAGGATGATTCCTCCACTGGAAAATAATCTCTGCAAAGAATTTCTGCCATATTAAGATACATCACGAATCAGAATTATCTTCCCGATCTCCCGCTTCTCTCCGCAACGGTTCCGTAACCTCCCCCGCAACAGCTTCAGAATCTTCCCCGCAGCAGCCCCGTAGCCTCACCTATAACAATTCCATAGGATTTATCTCTGCTCTTTCGATAATGTGCTATCATAGTTTTATGAATTCTTGCAGTTTTTCCATTACTTTTGATTATTTAGTTTTCAACTTTTACCATGGAGGAAAGCAAAAATGAAAAGGTTATGTATTGCACTCGTAAGCGCTCTTCTTTGTATTTCTATGATTACCCCGGTTACTGTTATGGCGGCAGAAAATGACGTTGTGTACATTACAAACACCGGTAAAAAATACCATGCTGCAAACTGCAGTTCTCTGAGGAAAAGCAAGCATGCAATCACTCTTGCCAATGCAAAGGCGAGCGGGTACACACCTTGTTCAAAGTGCCTCGGCGGCACTTCAGTATCTGCAGGCACTTCCACATCCACAGGGACCCCTGCAGCTTCTGCGAACGCGGCTTCTGTTCCCGTAATGACCCCTGCAGCTTCTGCTAATGTGGCTGCTGTTCCCGCAGGAATAACAGCGGAACAGGCGGTACAGAATGCATATGCATTGTATGTTCAAAATGGTCTGACATCAGAAGCGGCAATGAGCAGGGTACAGGCGGTCCTGGCTAAGCTTACAGCTCAGCCCTCCGAATATCTGAGGATCGTTCAGGAGGATCTTGCTCTTCTGAATCAGTCTGGTACCGGCAGTACAGCTTCCGCAGAGCAGCTGGTTCAACAGATGTACGCAGCATTGGTGGCGCAGGGAATGAGTTCTGACCAGGCTCTGGCTCAGGTTCAGGCCAATTTACCGGCAATTATGGCACAGGCCGGACGATAATATCGTTTCCAGTCAGCTGCTCATGATTCCCCACTGATTCTGTACCCGGCATTTTATAACATAATCTCTGCGAGGCAGGCGTGATATCCATTGCATCACGCCTGCCTCGCCTTTTCTTTCCGCTCACGGGAACATCTTTTTATTTTCCCGTCCAAGAACACCATTTTCTTTCCTCTCCCGGAAGCATCAATATCTGTATCAAATCCGGCAACAGCCGAATCGCAATTAAACACATCCTTCTTTAAGATAATGACCTGGGTTGATCCCCATTCGTTTGCGAAAAGCGGCCGCAAAGCGGCTAGCGTTGCTGAAGCCGCACAGCTCCGCGACCTGGCTGATGGAGTAGCGGCCGCTGCGGATCAGGGGAAGGCTCTGCGTGACCCTGTATTCCTGCAGATATTCTGTTATGGATTTCCCGGTCATCCTGCGAAAGCTCCGGCAGCAGGCCTCTCTTGAGAGATGCGTCAGGTCGGCAAGCTCCTGAAGAGAAACAACGGAATCATAGTGCTGATGAAGATAATCCAGTGTAAGCTGCAGGCGTTCAAGCTCCGCAGAGCTTGCGGGCACAGACTGCAGTCTCTTATTTACCGGATTCCTGTATGCTTCCGGCAGAAGAGCAGCGAGAATCTCACAGAGAAGTCCCTTGATCCGAAGCTCGTGGCAGAGGGGCTTTTCCGTGTAGAGCCGGTCGATCTCATCCAGCATTTGAAGAAGCCGTCTGGACTCCGCTCCGGTTCTGTCCACTCCGGTTCTGTCCACCTCGGTTCGGTCCGCTCCGATCCCATTCGATTCGGTTCCGTCCGCTTCACCCCCATCGATCCGGATGCAGGGGCCGGCACTGCCCTCCAGGAACGGGCGCATGCACTTGCGCTCCACATCACCGCCGATTTCTCCGCTGATGAATTCCGGCGCAGCGATGATGCTGCTGTACAGAACACTCTCTCCCGTCAGAGAATGGCAGCTGTGCGGGACATTGCTCCCGATCAGAATAGCCGATCCCGCAGGAATCGTATAGCTTTCCTGATAAATCTGACAGACCGCAGTTCCCTTTCGCGGAAGACAGAATTCAATTTCATTATGCCAGTGGATAGGGACGTTTCTTCCCTCGAACATCCACAGATCATCGTGATTGACCGTGACCGGAAATGTCTCCGTGCCATGCGCAGAAAGCTCGCGGTTATGATCGTCCACATATATTTTCTTTGTTCCCATGACTGCCTCTTCTGCAATGAGCCAGAACACCCTCCTCTGCAGCTTGCCGGTAGCCACGTAAAGCATGAAAGGAGCGCCGCACTATGGCCACACAGAACAATATGGATCTCACACAGGGAAAGCCTTTTTCCGTCCTTCTGAAATTTGCCATTCCCGTCATTCTCGGAAACCTGTTTCAGCTGTTTTACACGCTGGCAGACTCCGTTATTGTCGGTAAAACAATGGGAGCCGAGGCTCTCGCCGCCGTCGGCTCCACCAGTATCATCATATACTTCATCTTCTGCTTCATCAACGGATTCACCGGCGGCTTCGGAATCTGCCTCGGTCAGCGTTTCGGTGCCCGCGATCAGAAGGGCATGACAAAAAGCATAGCCGTGTCTGCCGTCCTGTGCGTGCTCTTTACCATCCTTCTGACTGCGGTCTGCTGCCTGCTCGCACATCCGATTCTTCGCTGGATGCAGATTCCGGCGGATATCTATGACGGTGCCTATACCTACATGTTTATTGTCCTTGCCGGCACCGGAGCGACCATCTACTACAACATGATTTCCAATATGCTCCGCGCTCTGGGAGACAGCAAAACACCGCTGTATTTTCTTGTTTTCTCATCTCTTCTGAATATCGTTCTGGATGTGGTTTTCATTCTTCCCCTGCAGATGGGCGTGGCCGGTGCGGCACTTGCTACCATTCTGGCGCAGCTTCTCTCTGCCGTCCTCAGCAACGTGGTCGGATGGAAGAAATTTTCCACTCTGCACCTGCGGAAGGAGGATTTTCGTAACCTGAAGGATCCCGCCATCAAGCATCTGCAGGTTGGCTTTCCCATGGGCTTTCAGATGTCTGTCATGTGCATCGGGCAGCTTGCCATGCAGGCAGTTGTCAATTCCATGGGAACTGCTGCCGTTGCCGGGTACACTGCGGCCACCAAGGCAGATCAGCTCTCGGTTCTTGTCAACAATGCCATGATGACCGCCATCTCAAATTATGTAGCGCAGAACTACGGCGCCGGGCTGCCGCAGCGAATCCAAAAGGGCGTGCGGGCCTGCCTGATTCAGCTCGAAGTAATGAATCTTGTGATGTGCGTTGGTCTTCTCCTTCTTCGCCATCCGATTGTCCGGCTGTTTCTGGATTCCCCGTCCGCAGAAATCTATGCCTATTCCGACGGATATCTGTGGGGCGTTGCACCCTTCTACTTTATTCTCGGATTGCTCGCCATTTACCGGACCGCCATCCAGAGCATGCAGAACAGCTGGGCTCCGTTTTCTGCCTGCATGATTGAACTGATCATGCGGCTCGTTGCAACGCTGATCCTGCCCTCCTTCATCGGCTATACTGCCGTTTGTATCGCAAGTCCGCTTGCTTGGGCAGGAGCCTGCATTCTTCTGATTCCCGTGTATTATCACATGATGCGAAAGGGAAACACGATGCGTCAGCTCCAGGCCTGAATGAGCTTTTGCGTTCCCTCCCGGATTTCTTCCTCCGTCAGGGCCGCATAGCCAAGGAGAATCGCAGGAGAGACCTGTCGCCGGGAGGACGAATTTTCCCGAGGATGCTGCCGGGAGCAAGGATTCTCCGGCAAAATTGCCTGCGAGGAAAACTCCTCCGGAAGCTTCTGCTCGGACAGTGGGTAGACAATCACTCCCTGCGCTCTTGCTGCATCCGCCAGCTTTTGCTCGATCTCGTCTTGTCCGATCTTTTCCTGTCCTCCTGCGGCATCCGCGCAGGCAACAGAATTTTTGAGATGAAGCACCAGATGAAGTCCTGCTCCCTGACCGCGGATATCGAATTTCTTTTCCAGTGGTTTCAGAAGCTCCAGCATCCGGTCGTGCTTGCTCCGGTAATGATTTCTCATCCGGTTGAGGTATCGTTCAAAATATCCCTCCTGAATAAACTCATTCAGAATCGCCTGATCCAGCCGCGGAACGGTGCAGGAGAGAAAACCGGCCTTTTCATGAAATGCCGGCAGCAGATCCTTCGGCAGAATCAGATAGCTGACACGGATCGCCGGTGCAATCGACTTGGAGAAGGTCCCCAGATAAATCACCTTCCCTCCCGCATCCATCGATTGCAGTGACGGAACAGGGCG
>ERZ1026772.1254-NODE-1254-length-14448-cov-7.861321_pt1 | contig 14448 bp, 15 predicted proteins | sample MGYA00380124_ERZ1026772 | MGnify/ENA primary metagenome ERZ1026772 (study PRJEB33269, sample SAMEA4719760) | human gut metagenome | biome: human-associated habitat; feature: organic feature; material: feces | place: Cameroon | collected 2013-10 ...
GCGCCTGGGGCATGATGACATTCACCATGGTCTGCACATGGGTCATACCGATGGCTTTCGCGCCTTCGGTCTGGCCGGGGTCAATGGAGATGATGCCGCCCCGGACGGACTCGGCCATGTACGCGCCGGTGTTGATGGACACCACGATGATGGCCGCCGCCCAGATGCCGCTCATCCCCCTGAAGGCCACCGCGCCGTCGGTGAAATAAGGCAGACCGAAGAAGATGAACACCGCCTGCAGCACCATGGGCGTTCCCCGGAACACCTCCACGTAGATGCGGATCAGCGCCCGCAGCAGCTTCAGAAAGAAGCGCTTGACCGGCGGATCCTGCCGGGTGTAGGGAATGGTGTTGAGAATGCCGCACATCAGGCCGATCACGCAGCCGATCAGGGTGGCAACCACCGCCAGCACCAGCGTGTTCCGGATGCCGGTAAAGTAAGCGCCGGAGTAGGTTTCCCAGAGCCTGCCGATGTCGGCTGTCAGCTTTGCAAGCTTATCCATGAGGCACCTCAGATTGCGGGCTGAACGGCAATCGCGTCATTCATGATCTGGTTCATGTCATCCACGGTCATTTCGCTTAAAACCGCGTTCATGGCGTCCAGCAGAGTGGTGTTGCCCTTGACCACGGAGATGCCGATGTTGATCTCACCGGCGTCCACCTTAAAATTGTCCTCGCTTCCGGAGAAGTCCAGAATCACCAGATTGTCGTAGGTGGCGCAGGCGCCCATGGCGGTGGGCATGTCGGTGCAGATAAAGTCAACGGTGCCGGAGGTGACGGCCATGACCATGGCGGGAGCCGTCTCGGACGCGGGCATCAGCTGAGCGCCCTCGATCTGGGGCAGGCAGCTGTCATACCAGATGGTGCCGGTCTGCGCGGTGCAGGAGCCGGAAAGCTGGGAAATGCCGGTGGCGGACGCCAGGGGGCTATCCTTCCGGGTGACGCAGACGATGGAAGCGTAGAAATAGGGGCCGGCCATGTCAACTTCCTGAAGCCGCGTCTCGGTCATGGACTGACCGGCGATGACGGCGTCCAGCTGCCCGGCGTTCAGGGCGGGAACCAGACCGTCCCAGCCGATGGCCATGATCTCCAGCTCCCAGCCGTTGGCCTCGCAGATCTTCTTGGCGATCATGACGTCATAGCCGTTGGCATAAGCGCCGGGGTTGTTGGCAATGGGAACGGCGCCGTTGGAGTCGTCCATCTGGGTCCAGTTGTAGGGGGCGTAGGCACATTCCATGCCCACGGTGAGCACGCCGTCCTCCACACCGGTGAGCGCCGCAGCCGGAGCCGCGGTGGGTACGTCGGACGCGGCGGGGGCGGTGGAACCGGAGCTTGCGCAGGCGGTCATGGACAGAATCATAAGCAGGGACAGGATAACGGATATGAGCTTCTTCATTTTGAGATCAACCTTTCTTTTTGCGTTTTCGCATTTTTGGAATAAAAAATGAACCGCTTTGGAAAGCGGTCCATGGAAATGCGGAAAACCCAAACAAGAAAAAGGATGATCCGAACAGCCAATGATAGCGCTTCACAAAGATTTTTGTGACAGTCCGGCAGATATTCTCTGACGACCCAGCATGAAAAACCCGGGCAGATTTCCCACACTTCGGCGGTGATCCCTTTCCCCTTCGGCGGCTGCACGACCTTGCCGGAGGGTACTGATGAGTACCGCGCCTCTATCAAGCGATTCAATTTTGAGTGTATCCTAGCATTGCGCTCCCGGGTTGTCAATAGCTTTTTCAGGGTATCCGGTTTTTTTGTATAATCTTCCAAAACGAATGGCAATATCACGGCATCGTTTCGGCGAATCCGGCACCTGTCGCCGTCAAAACAGACGACTGTCGTCCGATCGGGGACGAATCCCGGCTTGACATTTGCCCCTTCTCCCGGTAAACTGGTAGTATCATACGATTTCCCGATAAAATGGTTCGCACCATTTTATCCTGCGAATCCTTCGCAGGCCGCCGGCAGCGGCGAGAAATGGATGGACTTACGTTTTTTGCGGCTGCGCCGCCGGCTGCTGAAACAGCAGCCGAATAAAACCCTAGTATCAAAACTGCGGAGGAATCGGCAATGGATCACAGAGAATTGGCAGCGGAACTCTTTTTATCCGACAGCAACTGCGCCCAGGCGGTGCTGGAGGCCTTCGGCGACGTAACGGGGCTTGAGAAGAGCCTCGCGGCGAAGCTCGCCTCCTCCTTCGGCGGCGGCATGGGGCGGATGCGGGAGGTCTGCGGCGCGGTCAGCGGGATGCTGATGGTGGCGGGGCTTCTGTACGGCTACGACGACCCCGGCGAGAACGACGTGAACAAAAAAGCCCATTACCGGCTGGTGCAGACCCTGGCCGGACAGTTCCGGGAGGAGATCGGCAGCATTATCTGCCGGGAAATTCTGAGCAACCCGCCCTCCGACCCCAACCCCACGCCACGCACGGCGGAATTTTACAAAACCCGCCCCTGCGTCCGGATGGTCATGACGGCGGCGGGCATTCTGGACGATTACATTGCGGAGCATCCGGTCGGCACGCCGACAAAGCCGGATATGGAACAGCTATGAACGAGTTTATCTACAACCAGCACGATATCCCCAGGGAGCGGTACCGCTACGGCCTGCGCGCCTCGGCGGACGTGGGCTGCGGATGGGTCGCCACCTGGAATGCCCTGCAAATTCTGGGCTACAAGACGGACATCCCGGCGCTGATCCGCTATTACGAATGGCAGCTGCCCCTGATCCACGGCAATACCGGCACCTCCTTCTGGGGGCCTGCCGTGTGCTTCCGGAAATGGGGTTTCCCGGTGAAGACCGTCGTGGACGTCCGCCGCTTTGACGAAGCGGCCAAAAACGCGGACGCCTGCATCCTGTTCTACCACTGGCGGAGCAAGTGCCGCCTGGGCGCCCATTTCGCAGCGCTGCACCACACGGAGAAAGGCTTCATCGGCTACAACACCTACCGCAACTCCACCGGCGCGGACAATTACGGCAGCAGCCTTGCGGAGTTCCTCCGCAAACGCAAGTATTTTGGCGCCGTCCTGCTGGCCATCAACCGAAAATGAGCAGAAGCACCTGGGCAAAACGTAGAAGAAACCGGCGAAAATTTGTGAACATTTCACAGTTCACCCCGAACGTCCCATGGGACTTCCCTTTTCCCGGAAATCCGCCGCTTGCATTCGGCGGGAAAGTGTGATATCCTTATCAAAAGGAGATGAGCCGAATGACTGTCCGGGAATCGGGTGAAATGTATCTTGAGGCCATACTGGTGCTGGCGAAGAAAAGCGGGTATGTCCGCTCCATTGACGTCAGCGAATATCTGGGATATTCCAAGCCCAGCGTTTCCCGCGCGATGGGCATTCTCCGGGAGGGCGGGTATATCCTGGTGGAAAAAGACGGCGCCATCACGCTGACGGATTCCGGAAAAAAGCTGGCGGAGACGATCTACGAGCGCCACACGGTGCTCTCAGAGCTGCTGATCCGTCTGGGCGTGGACGAAAAGACCGCCACCGACGACGCATGCCGGATCGAGCACGTCATCAGCGACGAGTCCTTCCAGGCCATCAAGCAGTACTATTACCAGCACAAAAAGTAAAAGTCCAGGCGGCGCTTTCAAGCGCCGCCTGCGTTCTTTTATCCCAGCAGTTCCTCGATCTCCGCCTTCGGCATGTAGCCGATGGCCTTGTTCATGACCTTGCCGTGTTCCACGACCACCAGTGTGGGGATGCTGGCAACGCCGAATTCCATGGCAAGCTCCACTTCCTCGTCCACGTTGATCTTGCCCACGGCGATGTCCTCCCGCTCCTGGGCGATCTCCTCCACAATGGGGCCGACCATCCGGCACGGGCCGCACCAGGGCGCCCAGAAATCCAGCAGCACGGGCTTATCGCTGTTTTTCACCAGCTCGTCGTAATTGGCCTTCGTAATGTGCATGACGGACATAATAATTCCTCCTTGGTATTTTTCTGTGCCTCTAGTATACCCTAATTTCGGAAAAAGCGCAAGGGAAAACGCATTTTGCGTCGAATGGGCAGAAATTTTCAGACGGGTCGCAATTTGACATTTTGCCGCCCATCTGCTATGATACCCTGAAAAAAAGGAGGACACCGAATATGGGCAAATGTGAATCCTGCGGCGGATGCAGCGGGGGCTGCGGCGGCTGCTCCGGGTGCGGCCTGGAGCTGGAGCTTACGGAAGAAGAGATCGCCTTTCTGCGCCGACTGGGCGAATGCGCCTTTTTGCCGGTGATCCGGGAAGCGGAAGCGCCGGTTTTCCCGGAGGAGCCGGGAAAAGAGCTTCTGCTGCAATGCCTGGAGAAAAAAGGCCTCATCTCCCTGGACTATGACAAGCCCCTGAAGGAGTATCATACCCCCGCCTACGACGCCAGCCCCGTCCGGGGCAGCATGGCGCTGACCAAGCGGGGACAGGACGTTCTGGAGCTGATGGAATATCAGGGCGTCCGCAGCTGACCGTCCGGCGGCCTTCGCCGGAAAAAGAGACATAGAGAAGTGTTATTTATGGACAAAAATGAATACCGCGTAGGCGCCAACCGGGGACTGCCCGTGGGGATGGGATATTTCTCGGTGAGCTTCGGCTTCGGCGCCATGGCCGTGTCCCAGGGTGTAAAAACGCTGGACGCGGTGCTGATTTCCGCTACGAACCTGACCAGCGCGGGGCAGTTCGCGGGGCTGACCCTCATCGTCGCCGCCGCCACATTGTGGGAAATGGTGCTGACCCAGCTGGTCATCAACAGCCGCTACGCCCTGATGAGCCTGGCGCTGAGCCAGCGGATGGGAGAAAAAATCGGTCTGCTGCCCCGGCTGCTGATTGCGTTTTTCAATACGGACGAAATTTTCGCCCTGGCCATGGCAAGGGAAGCACCCCTGACGGTGCCGTTCCTGCTGGGGCTGGGGACGCTGCCCTTTATCGGCTGGACGCTGGGGACGCTGTGCGGCGCGCTGGCAGGGTCGATTTTGCCGCTCTCCATCCGGACGGCGCTGGGGGTCATGCTCTACGGCATGTTCGTCGCCATCGTGGTGCCCCCCGCGAAGAAGAACCGGGATGTTTTCGTGGCGGTGGTGCTGGCGCTGATTTTCAGCAGCCTGTTTTCCTGGACGCCCGGTCTGAAAACCGTTTCCCCGGGACTGTCCATTGTGGTCTGCACCGTGGCCGCCGCCGCCATCTGCGCCGGGCTGTTCCCGGTGAAGGAAGAGAGGGAAGCGGCATGAACATGTATCTGTACATCCTCGCCATGGCGCTGACGACCTATCTTATCCGCGTCCTGCCCATGACGATTTTCCGCAAGCCTATCAAGAGCCGCTTCCTGCGCTCGTTTTTGTACTACGTCCCCTATTGCTGCCTGACGGCCATGACGTTTCCCTCCATTCTCAGCAGCACCGCCTCTATCTTAAGCGGCGCGGCGGCGCTGGCGGTGGCGGTGGTTCTGGCCTACCGGGGCAAGAGCCTGATCGTGGTTGCCTTAAGCAGCAGCGCCGCGGTGCTGATCGTGGAATGGGCGATGACCCATTTGTAAAATAACTGTGTATTCCTCCGCTTCGCCTTGACGAGCGGGGGAATCCTTGCTATAATGCGCCGTGAAGAGGGAGTAGTCGGCGCGCAGCGCGGGACTGAATCGACATACTGGGGAAACCCCGGTTCAGCCTGAAATGACGAGACTTTTGCAGGCCGGCACAGTCTCTTCGCGTCTTCTGTGCTGCCCTGTATTCGGTACGGAGGATTTTTTATGGGAATCGGAGAACTATTCTTGCTGGCGGTGGGGCTGAGTATGGACGCCTTCGCGGTATCCGTATGCAAGGGTCTTGCCATGAAAAGGGCAACGCTGAAGGCGGAAGCGACCTGCGGCCTCTGGTTCGGCGGCTTTCAGGCGCTGATGCCCACCATCGGCTTTTTCCTGGGCGCGCTGTTTGCGGACGCCATTGAGGCCTTTGACCATTGGGTCGCATTTGCCCTGCTGGCCATCATCGGCATCAATATGCTGAAGGAAGCCCTGGAAAAGAAGGACGAATCCGGCGACAACCCGGAAAAGGACGCCGATCTGTCCGTCAAAACCATGTTCCTCATGGCCGTGGCGACTTCCATCGACGCACTGGCGGTGGGGATTTCCCTTGCCATGGTCGGCAGCGTCAACATCTGGCTGGCGGCGGCCTTCATCGGCATCTGCACCTGCCTGCTGTCCGCCCTTGGCGTAAAGATCGGCAACGTATTCGGCAGCCGGTATGAGAAAAAGGCAGAGCTTGCCGGCGGCGTTATTCTGATCCTGCTGGGTGTGAAAATCCTGCTGGAGCATCTGGGGGTTCTGACATGAAGCGCACAAAACGCCGCATGACGGTGTGTACGGTGCTGCTTATCTGCAATCTGGTTTTCATCTGGGGCAATTCCCTGCTCCCGGCGGAAGTCTCCGGGCAGATCAGCGGCACGCTGAAGGCGCTGCTGGACGGCGTGTTCACCCCCGGCGAAGCGGTTCCCTCCGGCGGCGACGGCCTGCTGCGAAAGTGCGCCCATTTTGCCGAATTCGGCGCGTTGGGACTGCTGCTTGGGTGGCTGTTCGGGATGCTGGGGAAAAAGCGGCTTCCGGCGTTCGCGCTGGGCGTGGCCGCTGCCTGCATCGACGAGACCATCCAGGTCTTCGTCCCCGGCCGCAGCCCCGGCATCCGGGACGTGTGCATTGACAGCTGCGGCGCGGTCGCCGGTATGCTCCTGCTGTTTTTGGGGCATGCTTATTGGAAGAGACGATTTACCCGAAATAATTTCAGGAGGAAATGAAACATGAAAAGAGTTTTAACTGCAATTCTGGCGGCAGCCCTGGCGCTGTCCCTGCTTTCCGGCTGTGCCGGATCCAAGCCCACGGAAACCACCTCCCCCGATCAGGTGGAGGGAACCGTGGAGGAGCTGCTGAACGAAATCGTTGCCCAGCAGCCGGTGGAGTTCGACGGCGGCGTCGAGACCATCGACCTCACCGACACCAGCGAGGAGGGGCAGTGGGCCATCAAGAGCAGCACCGGTCTGGATAACGCCGGTGTGCTGACGGAGGCCGCGGTGTTCGAGCCGATGATCGGCTCCATCGCCTTTTCCATGGTCATGGTGAGGGTCGCCCCGGGTGAGGACATCAAGTCCGTCGCCGAAGCCATGAAGTCCGGCATCAACCCCCGCAAGTGGGTCTGTGTGGAAGCGGACGACATGCTGGTCACCGGATATCGCGACGTGGTGATGCTCATCATGCTGGACACCAGCTACGACCTCACCGCCCAGTCCTTTGTGGACGCCTTCGGCAAGGTCGTCGGCGAACCCGAATTTGTGATTTAACAAAAGTGGCAGCGATGAAATCGCTGCCATTTTTATAAGAGTTCTCAGGAGCGAACACGCCTATGGTTTTTTCAAGTATTCCCTTCCTATATTATTTCCTCCCGGCGGTGCTGGCGGTGTATTTTCTCACGCCCCGGAAGGGGAAAAACGCCGTTCTGCTCCTTGCCAGCCTGATTTTTTACGGCTGGGGGGAGCTGCGGCTGCTGCCCCTGATGGTGTTTACCATCCTGCTGTGCTATGTCTGCGGCCTGGGCATCGAGCGCTCCCGGAACCGGAAAAAGCGCTGGCTGCTGGCGTCCATCGTCATCAGCGTGGGGCTGCTGGGTGTTTTCAAATACGCGGACTTCTTCATCGGCAGTCTGAACGCCGTCACCGGCCTGAAAATTCCCCTGCTCCATCTGGCGCTGCCCGTCGGCATCAGCTTTTACACCTTCCAGTGCCTGAGCTACACCATCGACGTCTACCGCGGCAGCGTCCCGGCGCAGAAGAACCTCATCAACTTCGGCGCGTATGTCGCCCTGTTCCCCCAGCTGATTGCAGGCCCCATCGTCCGCTATGCGGACATCGCACGGGAGCTGGAGCACCGGGAGCACAGCTGGGAAAACGCGGCGGCGGGACTGCGGCGGTTTCTGGTGGGGCTGGGGAAAAAGGTCATCCTCGCGGACAATTTTGCCCTGCTGATCCGGCTGTTCCGTCAGAGCGGGGAAACGTCCATCCTGTTTTACTGGATGTACGCCGTGGCCTTTGCCCTGAACATTTACTTCGACTTTTCCGGCTATTCCGACATGGCCATCGGCCTGGGGCGGGTGCTGGGGTTCCATTTTGTGGAGAATTTCAACTACCCCTACCTCTCGGGAAGCGTCACGGAGTTCTGGCGGCGGTGGCATATCAGCCTTGGCAGCTGGTTTCGGGACTATGTATATATCCCCATGGGCGGCAGCCGGGTCAGCCGTTGGCGGTGGGTGCTGAATATTCTCACCGTGTGGATGCTTACGGGACTGTGGCACGGCGCGGCGTGGAATTTTGTGCTGTGGGGGCTGCTGTTTGCCGGGCTGCTGCTGGCGGAAAAGTGGATTCCCGCCCTGCAAAGGCTGCCGGGCGTCCTGCGCCATGGGTATGTGCTGCTGGCGGTGGTTCTCAGCTTTGTGCTGTTCAACGCGGACAGTCTTGCCCAGGCGGGGCAGGATTTTGCCGGACTCTTTGGCTTCGGGGGCTTAAGCCTGACCTCCGCCGAAACGCTGTATTATCTCAAAAGCTACGCCGTCCTGTTCGTGCTGGGCATTCTCGGCTCCACGCCGGTGGTGAAAAACGCGGCGCGGCGCATGGACGGGACGAAGGCGGGCGCTGTGCTGGAGGCCGCGGCAATGCTGGCGCTGCTGATCGTCTGCACGGCCTATCTGGTGGACGGCTCCTTCAGCCCGTTCCTGTATTTCCGGTTTTGAGGGGGCGAAGGTATGAAGAATCGAATTTGCGCAATCATGGTTGCGGCCGTCTGGGCGGTGCTGGCTGCGTGGGCATGGCTGGCGCCCAGCCGGGACATTTCCGTCGCGGAGCGCCGTCAGTTGGCGCAGAAGCCCGCCATTCAGACAAAAACGCTGCTGGACGGCAGCTTCATGACGGATTTTGAGGATGCCAGCCTGGATCAGTTCCCCCTGCGGGACACCTTCCGGGAGGCCAAGTCTCTGTTTCATCGCTTCGTTCTGCGGCAAAGCGACAAAAGCGGCATTTATATCGCCCAGGGTTTCGCCGCAGCCCAGGAATACCCCCTGAGCGAGGCCTCAATCGGCCACGCCCTGGAACGGTTCAGCAGCGTATACGAAACCTATCTTTCCTCCACCGATTCCAAAATTTATCTTGCCATCGTCCCGGACAAAGGCTTCTATCTGGCGCAGTCCGCCGGGCAGCTGTCCCTGGAATATGACCGGCTCTTTTCCCTGGTGGAGGGCGGAATGCCCTGGGCGTCTCCCATCCGCCTGACGGACAGCCTGTCCATTCAGGACTATTACCGCACCGATACCCATTGGCGGCAGGAACGTCTGCTCCCGGCGGCGCAGACGCTGTGTCAGGCGCTGGGGGTGTCGTCTCCCCGGCAGGAGGACTATACCGTCACCCCGGTGGACAAGCCCTTCTACGGCGTGTATTACGGTCAGGCGGCGCTGCCCATGCAGCCGGATACCCTGTACCTGCTGAAAAGCAAGCTGCTGGACGAATGCCGGGTATACGACTACGAAACGGGGGAGACCGCCGCCGTCTACGACATGACCAAGTTAGACAGCAAAGACCTGTACGACGTGTATCTCTCCGGTGCCCGGAGTCTGCTGACCATTGAGAACCCCAACGCGGCCACTGACCGGGAGCTGATCGTATTCCGGGATTCCTTCGGAAGCAGCATGGTTCCGCTGCTGGTAAACGACTATGCCAAGGTGACGCTGGTAGACCTTCGGTACATCCGAAGCGACTATCTGGGAAAGCTTCTGGACTTCCACGGCCAGGACGTGCTGTTTCTCTACAGCACGCTGCTGCTGAACAACAGCGCGGCAATCAAATGAAGCATCAAGGGCGCTCCGATGAAAGCGGAGCGCCCTTGATGCAAAAAAAGTCCACTGTAATCTTACGACTACAGTGGACCTGGCAGAGGATGAGGGATTCGAACCCCCGCAAACGGAGTCAGAGTCCGGTGTGCTACCGTTACACAAATCCTCTATATTATACCTGGTGGAGACAACAGGACTCGAACCTGTGACCTCATGCGTGTGAAGCATGCGCTCTAACCAGCTGAGCTATGCCTCCATACCGAAGCAGGGATTATTATACCACGTTTTTCCGGAAAGTCAACCACTTTTTCGGAATTTCCTTATTTCTTTTTGCGCCCCACCAAAAGGTGGGGCGCGGAAAAGCTACCTGTATGGCTGCACGTATCGTTCATGGCTCAGGCTTTGCGGCCGCGCGTGGGCGCCGGAGACAAGGCCGAGCATGGCGTAGATCGAAACCACCGAGGAGCCGCCGTAGCTGATCAGCGGGAGGGTCAGGCCGATAACGGGCATAACGCCGATGCACATGCCGGTGTTGATCATCACCTGGAACATCAGCGCGGACGCGGCGCCGTAGCATACCAGACGGCGCATATAGTCCTGGCAGTGCATACCCACATAGATGCACCGGGCGATGATGGCCATTTCCATAATCATGATCGCAAGGCACCCCACGAAGCCCAGCTCCTCGCCCATGGACGAGAAAATATAGTCCGTGTGCTGGGCGAACAGGCTGCCGCTCTGGGTACGGTTGCCGTTGAACAGCCCCTGCCCCGTCAGGCCGCCGCCGGTGAGGGAACGCAGGTTCATCATGGAGTGGTAGCGCTCGTTGATGCCCATGGGGTCGATGGTGTCGTCAACCAGAATCAGAAACCGGTTCTGCTGGTATTCGCCCAGGAACTGCCACAGGATCGGGAACGCCGCCACGATCAGGCCGATGGCCAGGACGAACCACCACAGGCTGACGCCGCCGCCGAAGGCCATGCCGATGAAGATAAACACGAAGATCAGGGAAACGCCCGCGTCGCCGGACAGCACCATGTTCAGTCCCACCAGCAGTCCCAGGTGAAGGCACATGTGTATGACGGACGGCAGACTGGATATCCGGTTCTGGTGCGCCGACATGACCGACGCCATAATAACGACATAGGTGATCTTACAGATCTCGGCGGGCTGAACGCTGATGAAGCCCAGGTCGATCCAGCTTCGGTTGCCGGAGTCGTGGTCGGTTCCCAGAGGGCTTATCAGCATGAGAAGCAGCGCGCAGTTGAAAGCCACCATCACCATCCGGTGTTCCGAAAGAAAGTCCAGATCGACGGAGGACACCAGCGCGTACATCATGACGCCCAGACCGGTAGCCGCCAGCTGAATGATAATATATTTGAGATTGCCGCCAAACTTGTCGGCGGAAGTGGCGCTGGCAATGAAAACGCAGCCAAAGCCGGATACGATCAGGCACAAAACCAGCAGAAATATGTCGCCTTTTTTCCAAAAATCCTTTAATTCATCAAAAAACCGGCTCAAATAACCGCCTCCTTCCCATTACGGCTTCTCATTATACCATTCTTCCGGGGAAAAGTAAATAGACGAAATGTGAACGTTGCCTTTCACATTGTCCGGGGCATTTCCGTCCGCCGGGGGCGGGCAGGGGATAGCGGCGCAGTAAAACATAGAACCCGGGGAACCCAGGAAAAATATTCATCCGGTTTTCATCCGGTTTTACTTGACAAAATGGGAAAATGGTATTATTCTAAGTGGGAATCTGCAAGAATTGGAAACGTTTCAATTTTCCGAAACTGCCGTTATTCCGCCGCCGCAGGGGCGTCTTCCCCCGGAGTTCCTCCGGAGAACCCACGCTCAGACGGATACCGGCAAAAAGTTTCCTGTTTGCCGTTTTCGGGGCGGTTTCAACTGGACATGCTGATCGGAATATGATATACTATCAAAAGTCTGTCTGGAAGGAACCGTATCAATAAGCCATGGCGGCGCGCCCGCTTTAAGAATGGAGAGCTAACATGAACAACAACTGTCTGAACATCCTGAAATGGACGGAGGCACAGCTCAAGTACACCTACGACGTTTCTTTGCAGGAGGCTACCCCTCAGGAGCTGCATGAAGCGCTGGGTCAGGCTGTTATGATGGCCATTTCCGACGATTGGAGCCATTCCAAGAAGACCCGTATGCCCAATCGTAAGGCCTACTACATCTCCGCCGAGTACCTGATCGGCCGTCTGGTGTATTCCAACCTGTTCAACCTGGGCATTCTGGACGAGATGAAGGAACTGTTTGCCGAGCACGGGGTCGACCTGGCGGTTCTCGAGGACATCGAGGACGACGCTCTGGGCAACGGCGGTCTTGGCCGTCTGGCGGCCTGCTTCCTGGACAGCGCCGCTTCCACGGACATTCCCCTGTCCGGCTACGGCCTGCGCTACAAGTTCGGCCTGTTCAAGCAGAGCTTTGACGCCGACGGCAGCCAGGTGGAGAATGCCGACGACTGGACGAAGTTCGGCGATCCCTGGTCCTTCCGCCGCTATAACCACACCGTGAAGGTCAAATTCCCCGATCATACCGTTCTGGCCGTTCCCTACGACGTTCCCGTCATCGGCTATGGCACCGAGAACGTGGGCACGCTGCGCCTGTGGCAGTGCGAGGCCGAGGAGGAGCTGGACTTCAACGCCTTCAACAATCAGGACTACCTGCGGGCTTTGGAAGCCAAGAACAAGGCCGAGGACATCACCCGCGTCCTGTACCCCAACGACTCCACCTGGGAGGGTAAGCGCCTGCGCATCAAGCAGCAGTATGTGCTGTCCTCTGCGTCCCTGCAGGATATGCTGCGCACCTTCAAAATTGCCCATGGCGATGATCTGAGCCGCTTTGCCGAGTTCTACGCGGTGCAGCTCAACGACACCCATCCCGCCATGTCCATCCCCGAGCTGATCCGCCTGCTGATGGCGGAGGGCATGAGCTTTGACGATGCCTTCAACGTCGCCCAGAAGACCTTCTCCTACACCAACCACACCGTCATGGGCGAGGCGCTGGAAAAGTGGCCGCTGGATCTGATGCGCAGCGTGGTTCCCGAGATCGTGGACATCATCTGCCGCATTGACCAGAAACTCAAGTGGGAGCATCCGGGTCTGTTCATCGTGAAGGACAACACCGCCCACATGGCGAACCTGTCCATTTACGTCGGCTCCTATATCAACGGCGTGGCGGAGATCCACACCCAGATTCTGAAGGACGACTGCTTCAAGGACTGGTACTACGCCTTCCCCGAGCGGTTCCAGAATAAGACCAACGGCATCACCCCCCGCCGCTGGCTGGGTCTGTGCAACCCCGAGCTGACCGCCATGCTGCGGGAAAAGGTGGGCGGCGACTTCCTGAAAAACCTCGACCTCATCGGCGAGCTGAAAAATCAGATCTACGACGAGACCGTGGTGGAGTTCAACGCCATCAAGCACCTGAAGAAGGAGCAGCTGTGCGCCGTCATCGCCAAGCACGAGGGCGTGACGCTGAACCCCGACTTCATCTTCGATGTGCAGGTCAAGCGTCTGCACGAGTACAAGCGCCAGCTGATGAACATTCTGTCCATCGTGGACATCTACTTCCGCCTGAAGGAAGGCCGCCTGCCGGACTTCCATCCCACGGTTTACCTCTTCGGCGCCAAGTCCGCCCCCGGCTACGCCCGGGCAAAGGCCATCATCCGCTATATCAACCGGGTCGCGAAGCTGATCAACAGCGATCCCGCCGTGGCGGATAAGCTGAAGGTGGTATTCGTTCAGAACTACAACTGCTCCTACGCCGAGCATATCATCCCCGCCGCCGATATTTCCGAGCAGATTTCCCCTGCCGGCACGGAGGCCTCCGGCACCGGCAACATGAAGCTGATGCTCAACGGCGCGGTGACCCTGGGTACGCTGGACGGCGCCAATGTGGAGATCGCCCAGGAGGCCGGCCGGGAGAACGAGTATATCTTCGGCCACACCGTGGATGAGATCAATGCCGTGAAGCCCACCTACCACGCCCGGAGCATTTACGACTCCAACGCCGACCTGCGCCGCGCCATCAACACCCTGGTGGACGGCACCGTCCCCACGGACGACGCCCAGAAGGAGCTGTTCCATTCTCTGCTGGACGGCACCGACTGGCATCAGGCCGACCATTACTTCCTGCTGCTGGACTACGCTTCCTATCTGGGCACCAAGCTCCAGGCCAACCGGGACTATGCCGACCGCATTGCCTTCGGCCGCAAGTGCCTGATGAACGTGGCTTCCGCCGCGAAATTCTCCTCCGACCGTACTATCCGTCAGTACGCCGAGGAAATCTGGCACATCAAGCCCACCGAGTATTAAACCCCAAAACACGCCCGATTCTGCAAAGAGTCGGGCGTGTTTGTGTATCCAAAAATGTCAGAACCTTGCGCTGGGCGGCGAATTGTGGTATAGTATGGTCAAAGAACCCACCGGTTTTTCCGGGGCGTCACGTCAATCTTGGAGGTGCAGACATGAAAGTTCAATTCATCGGCGCGACCCATGAAGTCACCGGCAGCTGTACGCTGCTGGAGGTAAGCGGCCGGTACTATCTGGTGGACTGCGGCATGGAGCAGGGGG
>ERZ1026772.1256-NODE-1256-length-14441-cov-9.758932_pt1 | contig 14441 bp, 8 predicted proteins | sample MGYA00380124_ERZ1026772 | MGnify/ENA primary metagenome ERZ1026772 (study PRJEB33269, sample SAMEA4719760) | human gut metagenome | biome: human-associated habitat; feature: organic feature; material: feces | place: Cameroon | collected 2013-10 ...
CATCCCATTCACAAGGCCATGGGCGGCCATGCCTCCCACGGCCACACCTCCGACCTGGCCTTCAAGAAACGTGGACATGGAGAGGAAACGGTTATCTGGGATTCTGTTGTAATCGGTGACTTTGAATCCCTTAATTTTCGCAAAGTAAAACGTCCGTGGAAAGTGCCCTTTTACGGACGAGTTGTGTTTGTGTCACAGTTTGTCCGTTAGAAAACGTTTTAATCAGGATAAGTTGCTCATAATCAAGCGCTTGTTCGGAAAAGGGTGGGTGTTTCCGGACAAAACTGAGGTTTATGTTGCTCAGGGGTTACTTTTGGTGTCCGTTCTTGTATCACTGTGGGTGTCACTTTGGGTGTCCGGAATCACGCCTGCCAAGAAGGTCGAAAATTTGCGCCTGTCGTATGCTTCTCCGGAGTTACGTATTGACGCGTTTTCAGCGGTTCCGTACTTTAGATTTTAGGTGTGATTATCGACCTTCTTGACAGGTAAATTCATCTGTAATTGTTTGTATCTTAATTGATTAGGTAACAAGTCTCTTGCCAAGAGGTGTCAATGAAAGGTGGTCTTGGCAGATTCCTGTCGTGGCTCTAATCTCGTAATGCGCTCAATATCAGAATTTTACTGCGAATGTATCCGGAATCACGCCTGCCAAGAAGGTCGAAATTTTGCGCCTGTCTTGAGCGTCTCCGGAGTTGCGTCTTGCAACATGAACCCCGGAAGCGGGACGGAGCTACGACTGTTTAACGTGTAACCAGGGCTGTCCCTAAACGATACTCAGATACGCCTGGCGTAAAAACTTTACGGAACCATCGGAAAATTTGACCTGGAAGGTACCGCCATCCTTAGAAACATCTATTATCTCACCGACACCGAAAATCTTGTGAGACACCTGAACACCAATACGATACGGATTTTCATAGATAGCACGGTCCGCGGCAAAGCCATCATTCACATCACCGAAATCGCCACCCGATCTGCCGAAACCGGACAGACCACTACTGCCAAGCCCATCACCAATGCCTTGAAACGCTACCTCAGGACGGAAATTCTCCTGGTCCAGCACATGAATCATATTCTTGGTCCGGCCCCATAAGTACTCAGGCATGACTCCCTCAGTCACAAACATTGACCTGCGAATCTCAGTAAGAAAACGAGACGGATACTTGTTCATCTTAGTAGAAACATTGAACCCCTCAGACTCAGTCAGAAACAACTCCGACTCAGCACGAGTGATAGCGACATACATAAGACGGCGCTCCTCCTCCTCACCATTCTTCTTGTACTCACGAATCGTTCTCATGCTCGGGAAAATACCCTCACTCAGACCCGTTACGAAAACATAAGGAAACTCCAGACCCTTGGCCTGATGGATGGTCATGAGATGGACCACAGACGAATCCTTACGAAAATCAGCATTGGAATACAACGCGATATCTTGCAGATAATCAGACAGTTTCACCTCCAGACCTTCATGAGACTCCTCATAGAAACGGATTGACTTCACTAGCTCATCCACGTTCTCCAGACGGTCCTCATCCTGGTCTTCACGAAGCATTTTCTTAAGACCGCTCTTGTCGAGAATGATATTCATCAGGTCAGAAATGCTCCGTTCCTCAGCCAGCTTCCGCCCCATCTCTATCAATGCCAGAAATTCGGAAGCCCCCTTGATGCCGGCCAGCGCCGGGGTCTCTGTCAATGCCGTATAAAGAGAACGCTCACCTGCATTGACACTACCCGTTTTCGCGGCAGCCTGAAGGTCTGACATGAACTTCTTGCCCAGGCCACGTGCAGGGACATTGACAATCCTCCTGAACGACAGGTCGTCATTCGGGTCGGCGATTACGCGGAGGTAACTCAGCGCGTCCTTGACCTCTTTCCGTTCGAAAAACCGCACGCCGCCCCAGACCGAATACGGGATTTTGGCGGACATCAATGCCTGCTCGACGGGGCGGGAAAGGTATGACGAACGGTAGAGAATCGCGAAGTCGGAAGGCTTGGCAGGAGCGGTGCCGTTATGCCTGTCGATCCGCATAACAATCTGATTGGCAATCCATTCCGCCTCCTCCTTCTCGGTCTTGCCATGGAAATGAGTCACTTTGACGCCATCAGGACGAAGTGTGAAAAGATTCTTTGGAATGCGATTCACATTATTGGATATCACACAGTTAGCCACATCCAGGATATTCGGGGTGGAACGATAATTCTCATCCAGAATGATAGTCTTGTCCGCAGCGAAATCCACAAAACGGTGAGGCTTCGCACCACGCCACTCATAAATGCATTGGTCAGGGTCGCCGACTATGAACAGGTTCTTGTGAAACTCGGCCAGTTTCTCTATAATCTCCCAGTTGTCCGTGTTGCAATCCTGCGCCTCATCCACCATTATATAATTCAACTGATTCTGCCAATACTCACGCGCATCCGGAAACCGGTCCAGAATATATTTCGTAAAATTCTCTATATCATCGAAATCCAATGCATAATCCTTCAGCTGGCGTGAAATGAAACATGCCAGTTCCGACTTCTTCATCTCATCCGAAACAACAGCCCCGGGAACCATGTAGGTCGGGATGTAGTCATTCATTGACTTAGAGGCACTTACGCCTGCAAGAAAGTTCTTGACAGTCTTCTCCGTGCGCTTCAGTCCCAGCTCGTCCATGCACTCCTTCGCCACAGATTTCGCATCATCCTCATCCAGAATCCTGAAATTCTTCGGGAAGCCGAGACGATAAATCTCGCGGCGCAAAAGCTTGACGCAAAAACCATCAATCGTGCACACAAAGTCGTTGTAATCACCACTTTGGACCATTGCCGAAATCCGCTGCCGCATCTCAGCTGCCGCCTTGTTCGTAAAAGTCAGGCACAAAATATTGGCAGGATCAATGCCAATTTCATTGACCAGATATGCATACCTGCAGGTCAATGCCTTTGTCTTGCCGGTGCCGGCACCAGCAACGACCCTGATTCTCCCTTCCGTAGAAGTGACCGCCTCCCTTTGGCGCGTATTGAGTTTACTTAGATAGTCCATGATGCGAAGATAGTGATTTGAGTTGATCACCCAATCCTTTTTCCAACTCTTCAATAGTTGGCATTGATGACTTGAAGTTTTTAGGGAAAAGTTCAGATAACTGATACTCTGATATGCCCATTGGTTCTTTGTACGACTCTAATGCATATTTTGCTACCACATTGTCTTTGTCCCTACAGATGAGCAGTCCTATTGTCGGATTATCTATATCAGTCTTGAATTGGTGATTTATGGCTGACACGTAGAAACTCAGTTGTCCCAAGAATGATGGATGAAACGACTGGGCTTTCAGCTCAATTACTACATATGCGTGAAGTTGGGCGTTGTAAAACAGCAAATCGGGGAAGAACTCCTGCTGGCCCACCTCCAGGCGGAATTGTCTGCCCATATACGAGAACCCTTTGCCAAGTTCCAATAGAAATCTAGTTACGTTATTCACAAGTTCATCCTCAATATCCCGCTCGTCAAACTTCTCCCTAAGACTAAGAAAGTCAAATTGATACGGGTCTTTTGTTATCTGTTGCGCCAAGTCACTTTGTATAGAGGGAAGCGTGGTATGGAAATTCGTTATCGCCTTGCCGTCCCGCTCATACAAGTCGGTACCTAGCCAGTTTAGCAGAGCGTCACGTCCCCAGTTGTTTTCCCATGTCTTTCTGACAAAGAACAGAGCTTTGTCCATGTTGCCCTTGCATTTGTCTATTATTCGCTGGTGATGAAACCACGGAATGGAAAGAAGAACTTTGAAATCGTCTACACCGCGTAGACGATTTTCGGTCAGCTCTGTAACATGTTGAATGTCTGTAAGGTACATCTCCTCTTCAAAATCGTCAACAGCTTGTAGACGATTCGCAAAAAGTGGAGAATAGAGTTTATAGAAATAGTTCATGTACTTCAGATTTGTTGGCGAGAATCCCTTTGCGCCGGGCATTTCGTCTTGCAAGTCTTTACTCAGATTTTTGTAGAAATCTGAGCCATAGGTATTTGCATACTGTTTGGCTTCAATGTCCCTTCCCAGTTTCCAGTAGAAATCCAATAGGTAGTTGTTTGTGGCGCATGCAGCCTTGAGACGATGGCTATAGAATCTTTCTTTCAACTCTACAAGCCAGTCCCTGTAATCGCAGTCCTCATGGAGGACTACAGATATGTTTTTCTCTTCTTTAGCCATGGTGGTCCCAATCTTTATGTTTATCTGTTTATCAATGACAAGTTTGTTCGTAGTTATGTACAACGACAGCAGTTATTTCACTGATATCTGTCCAAAACTTATTCTCCTATAAAATTAATGATTTGTCGTGACAATTCCGCATCTGCCGTCCAAGAAAAATTATGCACGGAAATCGGGAACGACTTTGCCGGCGGATTATTTTTTGATTGTAAATTATTATCTTTGTAAATTGTATGAAACGCATTTTGTCTAAAATATCCAAAATATGGTTCCCGGCGCTGGTGGTCGGGATAGTGGCCGTGCAGAGCTTCGCGTCAGATTATTCCAGGACCGCAGACATGTGGGGACGATTCTGGAGTCGCCCGGAGCCGGTGACGGACACCGTCATATACCATAATAATATATATACCAAATTCAGGTCCGAATATGACAGGGCAATTGCAGATTCTCTGTCGGACTTCCTTCTGGAGGACAGCGCAGAAGTCGCCGTGACTGCCAGAGATACAATGAAAGTTCCTGACTCATTGAGACTTACGGACCCGTTCAGATATAAGTACTACGTCGCCATCAAAGACTCATTGACACACGTAATCGTCAGAGACTCATTGAAAAAAGCCGGCGACAGCCTTGACTGGCCGAGGTTGGATTCTCTTTATCGGCTGGACTCCATCGAAACTGCGATAAGAAAATTCAATGCCTGGTATGCGTCATTGGACAAGGCCGCCCGGAAGAAATACGACTTTGAACAGAAAATGAAGGTTCGCCAGCATAAGATCGACAGCATGCTGTCAGCAAAAGACAGCCTCATCGCCATACGGGACAGCATCAGGGAAAATACCCCGAGAATCCTCGAGACATTCGCCGTGCCGGACTCCATGTTCTACAAACGCATCCTTACATGGAAGAAAGACGAACGCTTCAATGATTTGAAACTCAAGGACTTGGATACCTCGTACAACTATTGGTACAACGACTATCCGTTCTTCAGGGATAATGTCAATGTCTCATATCTTGGAACCATCGGTTCAGCCGTCCAGCCTTATGACTTCACCAAGAGAGCGAACAAAGAAGGCGTCTCATTCTACGGCCCGTACGAAAGCTATACATATAGCCCGTACACGCTTCCTATGTATAACACCAAGACCCCATACACGGAACTGGCGTACTGGGGAACACTTTTCGCCAATGCCGAGAGAGAGGAAGATGAACTTCACATCATGACGACACAGAACATCTTGCCGTCATTGAACTTTACCCTGGAGTACGACCGCTTCGGCTCCAACGGTATGCTCGAAAACGAAAAGACAGACAACAGGACATTCGTCGCATCCACGAACTACATGGGCCGCAGATATCTCATGCACGCCGGATACATATACAATAAGATGTCACGCGGCGAAAACGGAGGTATCATTGACAATTTCTGGATCAGAGACACCACCGTGGGCTCCCGGGAAATCGACGTCAGACTGAAGGACGCATCGACATTGATAAAGAAAAACACCATTTTCCTGGACCAGACATATAGGATTCCGTTCACATTCATCCGCAAAATGCAGGAGCGCAAGGTCCTGAAACGCGAGAATATGTACAGGGACAGCGTCCTCGCGACAGGGGACAGTCTGGCAATCATGAAGATGGAAGAACTGCTGGCCGAGAAGCAGGAAATGCGCGACGAGAAGGCTGCTGCAGACACTTTGGACACAGATATTACAACCGCGTTCATCGGGCACACCAGCGAATACTCAGTCTATCGGAAGATATACAAAGACAAGATAGGAGTGAACGATACCGATGCTAAAGAACTGTATCACAATAAGTTCTATCTGAATCCAAACGCGACTTCCGACTCGCTGCGAGTCATGAAATTCGAGAACAAGGTGTTCCTGAAACTCCAGCCTTGGGCCACGGATGCCATCGTTTCGTCCATCAACGTCGGAATCGGAGACAAACTCCTGAACTACTACATGTTCACGCCCGACAGCTACCTGAAAACTAAGGGCGGCAACACCATCTGGAACTCCGCCTACATCTACGGCGGCGCGAAAGGCCAGTTCCGCAACTACTTCCACTGGGACGCCGACGCGAACTACACCTTCCTTGGAAAGGAAATCAACGACCTTGAGGTCAATGCCAATGTAGGTTTCAACCTGTATCCGTTCCGCCGCCACCGCAAGAGTCCGATGTCTTTCAATGTCCATTTCGGAACCTCTCTCGACGAGCCGGAATACTACCAGCAGCATTATTACTCGAACCACTACAAGTGGGACAACAACTTCAAGAAGATATCCAGGACTGGGGTTTCAGGAGCGATAACCGTTCCTCATTGGAAACTCGGCATCGACGCAGGCTGGACCCTCATGAAGAACCATGTGTATTACAACGGGGATGCGATGGCTGCCCAGCACGGGAGCGCAGTCAGCGTTCTCAACATTGGCCTGAACAAGAATTTCAAGTTGTGGGGACTCCATTTCGACAACAGGCTGCTCTTCCAGGTCTCATCTGACGAAGACGTGATACCTGTGCCGATGCTCGCCGTCAACTCCAGATGGTACTGGCAGTTCAATGTCGTCAAGAACGTGATGCAGATGCAGTTAGGTGCCAATGTTACCTATACCACCAAGTGGTACGAACCCGGCTACAGCCCTGCACTCGGAATGTTCTACAACCAGAAAGAAGAGAAATACGGCAATTGCCCGTACATCGATGCTTTCGTGAACATCCAGTGGAAGAGGGCGTGCATCTTCGTTAAATTTGTCAATGTCGGAATGGGCTGGCCAATGGACAAGGCCGACTATTTCAGCGCCCACGGATATATCAGACCACAGAGAGCCATAAAATTCGGAATTTTCTGGCCATTCTATATGCAGCCATCCAGAAACAAAGCTGTAAGTGCCTCAGGATCATTGGGAGGCGGCAACGCCTCATCATCCGGAGGATCATCGGAAGGCGGAATGATGTCAGGATTCGGCGGCGGTGGCGGAGGCCGCGGAGGTGGACTCAGCCGCAGCGGCGGATTCGGCGGCTCATTTTAGTAACATAAACCGGCATGTGTATGATACCGGACAAACTTAGAATAATTCTGAAGTACCTCGTACCTCCAGTAGCCATCATACTTGGAGTACCCCTTCTGCAACGGTCAATCTCGCAAAGAGGAGAATTCGAAGGGGACAGACTCCGCTGCGCCATAGCGGCTACGGGAGGAAAGGGAATGAGATATTCCGTCGGTTACAACTACGAGATGCTCAGCCTGTTCTCATGGCAGATCGACAAGGAATCCGACATATTTCTGGCGGACGAGACCTGGCTGGACTCGCTGGAGACAGGCGCTGTGGACATCGTTGTCCTTCCTTATTCAGATTCATTGGTCTATGACCAGGATTACTATGCGTCGGTGCCACTCGCTGATAGCTCGGCCTGGATTGTCAATGGCAGGATGACAGCTGCGCATAAAGAAGTAAACCTCTGGCTGTCAAGATTTTGCATTACGGACGAACATGCCAAGCTTGCCAGCAGGTTCAAGCCGGGATATGAACCGCACAGGAGATACCGCGAGGGCTGGAAGTACAATACTCTGAGTCCTTACGATGACCTGATCCGTAAATATTCCGCAGAACTTGGCTGGGAAAGGGAAATGCTCACTGCATTGATCTGGCACGAATCAAAGTTCCGTATCGAGGCCCATTCACGTAGGGGAGCGGTAGGCCTCATGCAGATGATGCCGCGCACCGCGAACCGGTTCGAGGCTGACAATCTGCTTGACCCTGAGGAGAATATACGCGCCGCTGTGAAATATCTGAAACTCCTCCAGCGGATGTTCTCGCATTATACCAAAGATAAAACGGAACTGGCCAAGTTTACTATGGCCGCCTACAATGCGGGAGAGGGACGTATAAAGGATTGCATAAACTATGCGGCTTCCATCGGAGCTCCACATCACACGTGGAATGACATTGTCGCGATTATTCCTGACATGAGGGAAGATTCGATTCTGGATGCCGATACTGTAAAACTGGGTAAGTTCAAGGGCTATGAGACAATCAGTTACGTCGAAAAAATGACTTCTCTTTACGACTTATTCTCCGCCCTGTCCGGCAGAAAATCTTCTAGCGCGCCCGCACCGTCGAAGCCGGATCCACACCCGACACGAAAAGACACGGCAAAAGGAGCAGCAGCATTATCACAAGATAAGAAATAACGTCCGCAGCAATGACATTGACAAGGTCAATGCTGACCGGAACGAAGGACACGAAGTAGTTTTCAGGGTTCAGTCCGATTATGTGGGTGCGGCTCTGGATGAAGCAGAAAAGGAGGGCGAGGGCGTTGCCAGCCAACATTCCCTTGAGCACGACTGACGACGCCACGCGAAGGAAAACCGACGCGATGGACCTGTCCGTCATACCCATTGACTTCAGGATTCCGATGGTGGAGATGTTTCTGAAAAGCATTATCAGGAGGGAGGAAATCATGTTGAACCCCGCCACTATCGTCATGAGTATCAGGATGAAAAGGACATTGAAATCGATCAGCTCGAGCCATGAGAAAATCTCCGGATACATGTTCAATGCCGATGAGGCCACGACGGTGCTCTCGTCTTCCGGGGTGTTGAAAAGTACGCTTGCCCCGACTTCCTGAGTCATTTCGCGCATCATTTCCGCGGAGCGCAAGTTGTCGTCCAGAGTGATTTCGATAGCGGATACCTCATTAGGGTCCCAGCCATTCACGCGTTGCAGGTCTTCAATGCCTGCGTAAACTATCAGCCTGTCGTCGCTTCCGAGGATGTCATCGTAGATGGATGCGATGCGGAACTTCCTGGCTTTCACTGATTTGCCGACAAAGTAAGTCAGCATTGAATCGCCCTCTTTCAGTCCCAGCATCGATGATAATCTGCGTGGAACCGCCACTTTCAGGCTGTCGCCGCCTCCCGGAATGCCCTTGAAAAGGACGCCTTGGATGTCGGTGTCGGATTTGATGATGCCCGCGCGGTAAACTGCTGGGGTGATTTTGTCAATGCCAGTCAATGAGTCGAGTGACGGCATGTATGATGCGTCGCTTCTTATCGGGCTTGACTCGTTTATATAATTCAAATCCGGGGACGTCAGTCTGATATCCCCGGATATTGATGCGATTCCGCCGCGAAGTTCTTTTCTGAATCCCGCTGACACGGCAACCGCAAGTATTATAATGAAGGAGGCGATGGCTATGGTGGCCACCGCTATCCTTCCTTGGAAACGTAATTTCCTGGCTATGAATGCAGAAGCGTTCACTACCAGATGTGTACTCTTTCGCTTTCAGGGCGATACATCTTGTCGCCTTCCTTGATTCCGAACGCGTCGAAGAACTGCTGGAAGTTACGCAGGGAAACATTGACCCTGTTCACTGCGAGCGAGTGTACGTCGAGTTTGGTCAGGCGTGCCTTTTCCGCGTCGCGGATGTTCTGGGCCCATACTGCCGCGTATGCGAGGAAGAATCTCTGGTCGGTGGTGAAGCCGTCCATGACGGTGTTTTCGCCGTTGGTCGCGTTCTTAAGTGCAGAGTATGCGATGCTGATTCCGCCGTGGTCGCCAATGTTCTCACCTACAGTGAGTTTGCCGTTTGCCATGAGGCCTGGGAGAATCTCGACCTCGTCGAACTGCTTGATGAGGATCGCTGCTTTGGCATTGAACTTATCCGCATCTTCCTTTGTCCACCATGAAATCATGTTGCCGTCCTTGTCGAAGAGGCGACCCTGGTCGTCGAAGCCGTGTGACATTTCGTGTCCGATGACAACTCCGATTGCGCCGTAGTTCATCGCGTCGTCAGCCTCAGGGTTGAAGAATGGCGGCTGGAGGATGGCTGCAGGGAAGCAGATTTCGTTGGTAGAAGGGTTATAGTAGGCATTGACAGTCTGCGGAGACATGCCCCACTCCTCTTTGTCTGTCGGTTTGCCGAGCTTGCTGAGGTTGTCGGCTGTGTACCACCTGCTTGCTGCGCGGAGGTTCTCGTAGTAAGAAAGGGCAGGATCAATGTCAAGAGATGAGTAGTCTTTCCACTTGTCAGGGTATCCTACTTTCACGGTGAATGCGTCGAGTTTCTCGTGAGCCTTTGCCTTGGTGGTGTCGCTCATCCAGTCGAGTTCGTCAATGTGCTGTCCGAGGGCTACCTGAAGGTTTCGTACCATCTCGACCATTCTCTTCTTGGATGACTCAGGGAAGTATTTTGCAACATACATCTTGCCGACTGCCTCTCCGAGGATGCTGTTAGGAACGCGCATTGCCCTCTTCCAGCGTGGCTTAGGTTCGGTGACTCCTGACATCTGTGTTCCGAAGAAGTCGAAGGATGCCTTGTAGAAGTCGTCGCTTGTAGAACCGCACGAACCGCTGATGAGTCTGCCTGCAACGTAGTCCTTAAGTACATTGAGGTCGGTCTTTTCGATGAGTTTGCTGAATCCTTCGAAGAATGAAGGCTCGTTCACGTTCATGTGCTCCTGGTCAGGAATGTTCATCGCTGCGAAGTAGGTCTTGAAATCGAAACCAGGGTACTTGGCCTCGAACTCTGCTGTGGAGATAGGGTTATAGAGTTTTTCCATATCTCTCTCCTGAACGCTTGTCCATGAGATGTTTGCGAGTTCGTCCTCTACGCCGAGTGCGTTTGCGGCTGCCTTCTCTGGGTTTTCAACACCTGCGAGTGTGAAGATCTTGGTGAGGAAGTTCTTGTAGCCTTTCTTGATTTCGGCATTGGCAGGGTCCGTATAGTAGTCTCTGTCGCCGATTCCGAGTCCGTCCTGGCCAACGTAAAGTATCTGGTTGTCGCTGTCCATCAGGTCTGACATCACGAATGTTCCGAAGAATGGAGCCTCGCCGTTCTGGTGGAGTTCGGCAACGAGTTTTGCGAGTTCGCTCTTGTCCTGGATTGCATAAACTTCATCGAGGTATTTCTTCACAGGAGCGAATCCTTCAGCGTTCAGCCTTGTGGAGTCGAGTCCCATCTTGTAGATGTCTGAAATCTTCTGTTCTACAGAGCCTTTCTCGGCGGTCATCTGTGTCATTTCCTTGAAGAGCTGGTTCAGGCGGTCCTCGTTGTTGTCATTGAGGTAGTCGAATGAGCCGAATCTTGCGTATTCCGGTTTCAGCGGGTTGTTTTTCTGCCATCCGCCTGTCGCATACTGGTAGAAGTCAGTAGCCGGTGACGCTGTCGTGTCAAGGTATGACAGGTCAATGCCGGAGATCTTGACCTGTTTTCCGCCGGTGCAGCTGGCCGCCATTGCGGCTACTGCCATGAGCATTGTTATTTTTTTCATATAAACTGTGTTTATTGTTTGTTTCAATATTTTGTTTCAATGTCAACGTCAGTGTCGCTGTCGTTGCCAGTGTTTGTTTCCTTATCGACATCCGGATGTTTTCCCAGTGGATTTTCCGTGATCGGTATCGTCCCGGCGTCCAGCTGGAGTTTTCAATCCAATTTGCGAAGTTAGTAAATTTATGCGATATTTGCCCGCTTTGTTAAAATCTGCGGTTTTTCCGCACAATTCGTTAAACAGTACAAAACAATGGTTAATTCAATAAAATCTGGTGCCGCCCGCTACGGCACAGGCACACTCGGCCTCATCCTCGTCGCCGTCGGTGTTGCCCTTTCCATCAAATCTGATCTCGGCACGGCTCCTATTTCGTGTCCTCCATACGTAGTATCATTGGCCGGATCCTTCAATATCGGCTCCTTCACAATCGGAACAGTCGGCCAGTACACGATGCTTATGCACTTGATTTTCATCCTGTTCCAGCTCTGCCTCCTGCGCAGCAAGTTCAAGCTCGAGCATCTCATGCAGATTCCTGCAGCCGTAGTTTTCGGAGTCCTCACCGACTGCGCAATCTGGGCTTTCGACTGGGTCAATGCCGGTTCGTATCTCATGCAGCTGGTTCTCATGTGCCTCTCCATCTTGGTGACCGCCCTCGGTATCAGTCTCGAAGTCAAGGGCAATGCCTGGATGTTGGCCGGCGAGATGACCAATGCCGCCCTGGCCGATGTCCTCAATGTCAAGTTCCGTAATGTCAAAATAGCTTTCGATATCTTCCTAGTAGTCGCTGCAGCCGCCATCGCCTGGTTCGCTTTCGGCAATTTGCTGGGCAACGGTTCCGAGAACGTGATCCGTGAAGGCACCATCATGTCAGCCCTTCTGACAGGCCTCTGCATGAGGTTCACCGACAAGCTGGCCGACGTTATGGTACCCGCTTCCGTAAAGAAGTATCTGTAGGGGGCGTGGACGACCTGACTTGTGAACTGACACCTTGCTGTGTCGAAAGTGCGTGTTAATTATTTAAAATGTTGAAAGCCGCGTTGCTAAAGCATTGATAATCAATGATATGATGTTTAGGGGGGGGGTAAATGCCCGGGCTGCAGGCGCTAAACATGAAATCTAAATGAACCAGAAATGAACCATTTTCGCGCGCTGAAATGTTAGGCTATATGACATATTTTGACTACATTTGCAATCGGGTTTGTCAATCTCACACAGTGAGTTAGGCAAACGGTGATTATTGTTGTTAAATCGAAGGCGATTATTTCGAGAGGAGAGGATGGTATGAGAAAACTGATAGAAAGTAGAACTTCGCAGCCGTCTGGAATTGAAGTGGCCGGAGGTAGAAACATAAAATAGATTGTCAATGAGGCAACTGGATAGTTCAATTGGTCAGTCTATAGCCGAGGAGCGGAAAACCGGCACCATGAATGTGGGAAACGGCGAAAATGTTCCAAGTGGCATCAATGCTATTGAACAGGGCGAGTCCTGTCCAAGATTATCGGTGCACCCTGAAGGCCCGCTGAAGGAACTGCCTCGGGATACAGAAACCTCAGGGGAACCAGTCACTGGTCCACCTAAGAGTACGGACATGGAACTGCCCCAAAACACGGAAGCGGCTCACGACAAGAGTCAGGACCCGGCACCGTGGAGCTATCTTTTCATCCGGAACCGGGACGCCGAGAACTTCTCGTTGAAAGCTGAGACCGAGGGCGGATTCAAGACATTTGTCCATCGCACGATAATTACTGAGGCTACAGGAAAAACTTCCGGGGGGAATTCCGATAAAAGGAAATCCCAAAGGTTGTCCGGCGACAGGACATCTGGAAAGTCCCCGAATGTCGAGTCAGATAATCTGGCCACCGAAACCACCTCGGACAATCCAGAAATCAAGCCCACTGGAAAGCTCACCGAGGGCCGACCGACAATCTCCGGCCTCATCTTTATCCAGGGCAAGACCAAGGTCATCAAGAAATATCTTTGGGAACGGTTCCCGCAATACCACCTTGTGAACGATTGCAGCACACGCAAGGCCGCGGTCATCCCCGACAGCGTCATGCAGCCGTTCATGAGAATCGCGAACACAGATCCGTCACGGATACGATTCCTCGTCAACCCGTTGACCCACTATGCCGAAGGCAACACCCTCGTCGAAATCATGACCGGCCCGCTAGCCGGACTGCAAGGATACATCATCCGCATTGACAGGGATCGGAAACTCGTCATCGGCGTCGGCGATATGACAGTCGCCATCGGCGGCGTCCACAAAGAAAACTTCGAAAAAGTCGAGGAAGTCGCTCGAGCTGTCAACACCCGTCAGCGCGCCCGGCGGCAAGCGGAACAACGACGCTTGCGCGAAGGGATTGAGGCCAATGTCAATGCCGACGTGGCGCTCCAGCCTCCGGACTCCGACAGGAACACCTGCGAGGAACTCAGGCCAGCCTCAGGCAAAAAACCACGGACAGCCATGCCCGACCCAGCCCCGCGGCTCCTGACTCCTATACAGCAGAAAGTCGATACCGCCTTCTTCACCCCGGAGACTTTCAATGACATCCTCGTCATCACGACCAACATTGAACTCTGGACAGAACGTGCTCGGCGGCTCATACAGGCCGGCAACTTGGCCGATGCCTCGGAGATTTTGACCTTTCTCCTCGAAGAGATCGGCTATTGGTTTACAAATATTTACAAAAAGAAAAGCATTGATCTGACGCCCGTGAAAAAGGCCGGGAACAAAGCATACAAAACTGCATTGACCATCCTGGACAACAAACATTTACCTGAACGGACGAGACAAGATCTCGAAACAAATCTGGACTCACAAATGTTGAGACACGGATATTTATTCATTGCTTAAATCTCGCTAGTTGTCGACTTGCTGATTGCTTGCGTGAATTGGAGGTCCTATTCTAGCACGGAGGCTGTAACGCCCACGCACTTTTTTGTGCACGTTACCCCCCTGTCTCTTATACACA
>ERZ1026772.1258-NODE-1258-length-14431-cov-6.922301_pt1 | contig 14431 bp, 10 predicted proteins | sample MGYA00380124_ERZ1026772 | MGnify/ENA primary metagenome ERZ1026772 (study PRJEB33269, sample SAMEA4719760) | human gut metagenome | biome: human-associated habitat; feature: organic feature; material: feces | place: Cameroon | collected 2013-10 ...
ATACGCCTCGCGGCATCGCTATTGCCTAGCGGCAATACGCGCTGCTTTCTGGGCTAGCCAGCCATTTATCGACGTTTTCTTCGGGAGCAAAACTCATGACATCTCAAGTGCAAACGACACAAGGCAATCGAACCCCACTCGATTTTGCATCGATACTCCCCAAATGACTCCTCGATGCCTACACCACACTCCCCGTCGAATCATGGCTCTTTGCCATATTCTGCTATATCTACTATCCGCGACGAGTCTCGTTTACTCTGCTCGCTCCGCTCATCATTCGAAAATTCTTCACCGATGAGCTATCAAATGCACAATATGAACCGTGCATCGATAAAAACAACAACTTTTCGCCAGAATTATTGAATTTTCTAAAACGATTGACCGTTTGCGAAGAGTTCGATCAATCGCCACCAAAGATGAGCTTTTTCGATGCCATGCTCGCCAAAGCACGCGGCATTGCCCTCACGGGCGACGAAATCATCGAAGATGCCACCGTATTCATCAAAGCATTCCGGCTCAGTTCCGATATCATTCCCCTGTTCAAAGTGCTCATGCTCAATCGAGTGACGCGTTCGGGCTGGATCGACTTCCCCGACCACCTCGCACCTAAGCCACGTCGCGAACTCAAACTCCCCGACGACGTCATCGATATGCCCCATATCCCCAAAGGATCGAAAGATGCCACGATCCAAGCTTTTTTGCGCCGATCGCCGCGCATCGAAAACGTCGCCGATCATTCGATCAAAACGGCTATTATCGCCTATTTGCTCTCCGATTCCGACTATGCAGGCGCCGCTTTCCTCTTCGGTCTTTGCCACGATTGGGCCGAAATCATCACCGGCGATGCCACGCCGCGCGATAACATCGACAAAGAGACGAAACGCGCAAACGAATGCGCCGCCTATCAACAAATCGTCGATTATCTCGATCTGTTCGAAATCCAACGTTGCCCCATCAAACACGCCTTCCCCGTCTACTGTCAAATGCTCGATATCGACGATGTCGTCGAATTTTCTACTGTTCATACCCTCCTTCACGCTATCTTCCCCTCCAATATCGGCACCGTCTTGGCGGCACATACCGCCCATCTCGCCGATAAACTCGACATGCTCATCCAAGCGTGTACATACGAGGCAAACGACGACATGGATTTTTCAGAAATCATCGAATCGGCACACCTACAAATCGAAGAATCGTTCAACACGTTGAGCGAACTCAGGCGGCAAGCCGAAGAAGTCAGAAACTCGAGGCAATAGAGCGTTTTTTATGGCAAAAATATTCATCACCGGCGTTGCCGGTTTTATCGGTTCACACCTCCTCGCGCATGCACTCAAATCGGGCCACGACGTCGTCGGGATCGACAACTTTTTGACGGGGAAACGCGAAAATATCGACGCCGCATACGCCGAAGCCCACGATTCGACGGCGCGTTTCGACTTCTTTTGCGAAGATATCCGCGATCGACAAGCGATGATCGCGCGATCGAAAGATTGCGACTTCATCTTGCACGAAGCCGCCATCGGCTCCGTGCCCTGGAGCATCGACGACCCGTTCCTCGCACATGAGACAAATCTGACGGGATTCCTCAATATCCTCGAGGCGGCGCGACAAAACGGCATAAAACGCACCGTCTACGCCTCTTCGAGCGCCGTTTTTGGCTCTTCGACGCACATCCCATCGACCGAAGGTTACGAAGGCGAAATGCTCTCGCCCTATGCATCGACGAAAAGAGCGCAAGAAATCTATGCGCAATCGTGGGCTCGCGCCTATCACATGCAAATCATCGGTTTGCGCTATTTCAACGTATTTGGACCACGACAAGACCCAAACGGGCCATACGCCGCCGTCATTCCCCGCTGGATCGACGCCATGATGAACGATGCCCCATGCACCATATTTGGCGACGGTTCTGCAACGCGCGATTATTGCTATATCGATAACGTCGTGCGAGCCAATTTCCTAGCCCTCGACGCCACTTGGCCCAATCAACCCGCCGATTTTGCCCTCGCCTTGAACATCGGATGCGGCGCACAAACGTCGCTCGTCGATCTCCATCGCGATATGGCCGAAATCTACGAAAAATGTTCGGGGAAATCGCCAAAACCACCCGAATTTTTGCCCGCCCGCCCAGGCGATATCGCCTTCTCGTTCGCAAATATCGATCGCGCACGCGCCTACCTCCATTTCGAGCCCAAGATTTCGGCAAAAAATGGCCTCGAATTATTTTTAACCGATATTTTCGCGCACCATTCGCCGATTTCTGCGACTTGATCGGCACTTGCGCCAGGGCTACCGCTTGACCTCACCCCCTAGCCCCCTCTCCATAAATGGAGAGGGGGAATAGTCAGGTTTATTAGGCAGGGAGAACATAGCACGGTGCGGAGGCGTATTGAGCCCTACGGGCGAAATAGCCGTAGCTGCAGAGCGTATTGAGCCCAGCGGGCGAAATAGCGGCGCAAAAAATGCGGAGGCGTATTGAGCCCTACGGGCGAAATAGCCGTAGCCGCAGAGCGTATTGAGCCCAGCGGGCGAAATAGCGGCGCAAAAAAGAGTTAGAGGCGAGCGATCAGTTTGGCAATCTGCTCGTAGTGTGTCATATCGTAGGCGATGCTGTAGAGCATCTTGGCGACGGCGGGGTAGACAGGTTGCACTTGCCGCCCTGCTTCCATGGCGATATCGACGAGGGGCATGAAAGGCCCGACTGGGATATTGGCGGCGCCGAGGCGGGCTTTGGTGACTTCGACAGTTGGGCGCGATAGGTCGACGCCTTTGTGCTTGGCGAGTGCGTTGAGCTGGCTACGTGCCACGGGCGTATCGTCGTAGGAGATGCTGACGTAGATGAGGGCGACCGCCAAATCGAATTGCCCTTCGAGGCAGGCCAGATAGCAATACTCGCGGTAGAATCGCCCGAGTTGTGCGCGCGTGTAGAGGCAACGGTGAACTTCTTCGAGAATGTCGCGAGCTGTTGCACTGTCGCCGCGTTCTTTGGCGATTTGTATCAATTCAAATTGCGGGCGTGGGTCGACGGGGTTGAGTTCGATGGCTTGTTCGTAGGCTTCTTTGGCTTCGTCGTAGCGTTTGAGTTCGAAAAGGGCGATTCCGAGCTCGTAGTAGAGCATAAATGGGAGTGCGCTGATGCGTTCGATTTCGAAGTCTTTGACGTCTTCGCCGACGTGGTATCGGTAGATGAGCTCTTCGAAGGGGTTGGAGAAAGCGAGTTTTTTAACGTTTGGGGTTTGTTCGACTTTGGTGTCGCCGATGAGTTCGCGATAGATGGCGACGGCTTCTTCGAATTTTTTGTCGCGGAGGCACTCGCGGGCTGTGCGGATTTTTGAGTGGAATTGGTCGAATAATTCTTCGATGGCTTTGGCAGAACGAGCGATGTCGGAATTGGGGAATTTTTCGATGCAATAGCGCCCGATGGCTTTGACGATGAGGGTGTTTTCTTCGGAGCGTTCGAGTGTGCCCAAGTAATCGCGCATCACGCCGAGGTCGTGTTCTTCGTCGCCAGTAAATTGCGCTTCGAGTGACGCAATAATTTTACGTATTTCTTGTTCCATAGATTCCGTGTGCTCTCGTTTTTGGGGGGCTAAAGTGCCCAGTGATTATCGTCGGGCAAAAGTCGCGCCAATGGCTAGATATCGCGTCCATCGACGTTGATGGGGATCATTTGAAGTCGCCATTGTTCGGGGGGCGTGGCAAATTTGAGCGTTCCGCCCATCATATATTGTTTAATCGTCATTTCGATCATCTTGTCGAAGGCGGCGTTGCCGCTCTTTTTGACGAAATCCCAAGCCCAGACCGTGCCGTTATCGCCGACTTTGATCCAAATCTTTGCCGACAACTTTTGGAGCTGTGATTTGGGGATCGAGGCGGGGGCATTCATCGTATTGTCGAGTTTTGCCTTGATCTTTTGGAGGTAGGGATCGCCTTTTCCGGTTGCCGATTTCGAAAGGCGAGAACCGTCGGGCGAACCGCCTGGATCGACGTCGCTCGTGGGGCGAGCATCGTCGAAATTCGAAGCGGCATTGAGTAGATCGTCGAGGCTGGGTTTTTTCGACGTTTTGTCTTTTTTATCGGGCGATTTTGCCGTCTTTTGCGTCGTCACGGTATTGGCTTTAGAAGGCTCGGGCGTATTGATAATGCGCGGTAGCGCAGTTTTGCGCGTTTCTGCGCCGAGTCGTGGGGCTTCGACGATGCCGATATCTTGCAAGATGGGGACGCGTTCTTCGCTCGAACACGAACAGCTTTCGCGTTGGGCCAGCAAGAGCGGGTGATTGTCGCCATCGAGGATGAGTTTTGCGCCTTCGTGTAGCAAGGGGGCTAGGCGGATGCCGCGATATTGAGCCCCGCAGATGCGTTCTTCGGCGTCTTGCCAATCTTTGGCGCGAACTTCGGTTTGGAACAACCTACCCGATTCGATATATCGACAGAAAACAGAAGTTTCTTCGGCTGTTTGAACTTCTGGCTGCGAAGAATTGCTACTTAGGGCGACGACTGCGAATATTATGCCGTGGACGACTGCCGTCACAGCCGTGCTCATACTTCGTTCGCCGATCGACGGTTTATGTTCTCGTTCAAAGCCCATTTGCCTACTCCAAAACCGCCTTAAACCCTGGGTCGGTGACGATATCGACGCTTTCGAGCCCTATGCCACGGAATGCCTCGAGCACGCCCGAAACGAAGCCGTATGGCGCATCGGCATCGGCTTCGAGATAGAGCCCTTCTTTGAGCATGCGTTGATTTTGTCCGAGCGTCTTGACGATGACGTCGAAACAAGCAGGATAATCGGCGGCGCTACGCGCGCGCGAGCAGTCGGCGATGGGATCTTGGCCTGCCGCCGTCGAAAGCCCACGAACGACGAAGACGCGAAGCGATTTGTCGATGACGACGACGAGTTTCGACGTCTCGGGATCGGCGAGATAGTCGTTTTCGGGCGTGACGGGCAGATTGAGCACGACGAGCGATTCGGTCTTGTCTTGAATACTCGTCTGCTTCTTTTGCTCGACTCTTTGTTGCTCGGCGGCTGCCGTCGTCACCATGAATATGATGAGTAGCACGAGCAAGACGTCGACGAGAGGCGTCACGTTGATTTCACTCAGTTTTCCTGCTGCCATACCTTTATTTACCGATATTTACCGATATTTACCGACGACTGTTGACCGATATTTACCGACGACGATGCGCCCCCAATCTCGGTTCCCTTGCGCCTTGAATCCTCGCAATGACCAAGTGCGCCATTTCTCATAGATAGATGAGAACCGAGCAATTATCGCGACGTGATCATTTGAAGAAATGCCGCTTGACGATGTTGAGAAAATCGTTCGAGAAACTCTCCATATCGGCTTGGAGGACTTTGATCTTTTGGTTAAAGAAGTTGTAAGCCATGACGCTTGGAATAGCCGCCAAAAGCCCGATAGCGGTTGCGATGAGGGCTTCGGCGATGGGGCCCGAAACCGTTTGGATTCCCATGTCGGATGTCGAAGCCGACAAATTGACAAAGGCGTGCATGATGCCCCAAACCGTGCCGAAAAGCCCGATAAATGGCGCCGTAGAACCGGTTGTGGCGAGGAAAGACAAGTTTTTTTCGAGCTCAGTCGTCTCGGCGAGTGAGGCGCGTCGTAGCGCGCGTTCGACGTTTTCGATGCCCGAAAGTTCCATCGTTTCGGCGTCTTTATCGCGTTCTTTTTCGCCTTTTTTGAGCTTTGTAAGCTCGACATAGCCGGCGCGGAACATTTGCGCGACGGGGCTTCGCACGAGCTGTTCGGCTTCTTTATAAGTGTTATCGAGGCGCTTGGAATGCCAAAAAACTTCTTGAAATTTATCGGACTGCCGGCGTGCTTTACTCAAGTATGCCGCCTTCATCGCGATGATGTACCAGCTGACGAGGCTCATCGCGACTAAGATGACGAGGACGGCCATGACGGCGCCTGTCGAATCTTTGATCAAATCGACGATGTTGAGCTGTTCTGCTGCCAAAAATACGTGTTGAAACATTGCCATGGAATCCCTTGATATATCCCGATTTGCACCGGCGCAATCGCGCCAAGCGTCAAAAATCCACATGCCAAAAACGACATACCCGTTTAGTGCGTTTACTCGATTTCGCGCCAACCGAAAAGATAAATCATCGCTTGCAACGTCTCTGTATCGCTGGCAAAATGCGCCACGAGCTTTGTGGGCGTTTTATTGACACATCATTGAGGAGTAATCATGTCTATATCGAAGAAGTTTAACATCGAATTGCGTTACGCAAATCAAGAATCGGCTCCCGGTATCCATGCGCTAGCCCAAGAGCTCTCGTCGCGCGGTCACAGCGTGACGACCAAATCGACATCGTCGCGCATCCCCAATATCGACGACATTACGCGATCGGCGGCAAACCTCAAAGGCATCGCCGAAACTGGCGTACAAATCTTAAAAGATACGATCGATTCTTTCGTGTCGAAAGCTACCGACGTCAAGGGCAGCGAAAAGACGGACGATCGCGACGCGCCCAAAACCGATGCCAACGGTTTCGATACGATTGGGCCACAAGGCGATCAAACCGAACAAAATACAAAAGCAAACGAATCAACCGACGATAATTCGGCGATCGTCGTGACATCGCAAAGTTGCCTCAACGATGCGAAATGGGATGCGAATTGGCCTCATCGCCGAAACGGGACTTCGCGAAGATTGGTTGCCGTCGAAGCTCGATGCGATCGTCGTTCCGCATCCGGCATTCCGCCCCTATCTCGAAACCGTCGCCTGGCCATCGGAACGCATCTTCGAAGGTGGGTACCCGGTGAGCAACGACCAAATCCCCGATTTCTCGCACCAAGATGCGCTCACGCGATTCAACATCAACCCGAATCTCGGGCGCATCGTCATCGTCATGGCATCGGGATTTAGAACGGGCGAGTTGCAAACTTTATTAACACAAATCTCCCTTTTACCGAAGAATCTGCAAATATTCTTCTATCATGCAAGCGATAATGCAAAAGCCGACGCCTTGAGGTCGATCGCTCAGCGTTCGAATATCCCCGCTCGCATGTTCGGAAAATCCGACAAACTCGCCAACTACCTCGCCATGGCCGACTTGGCCATCGCCAACGCCGTCGACGACGACCTGTCGGCTCTCGAGGCGGCGGGCATTCCAACCGTCATATCGGCGCAAAATATCCACTCGCCAATAGCCGATTTCCTCGTCCACGAAGAAGCCGCTCGCTGCGTCAATCGCATTTTTAACATTGCGTCGGCGACGAATCAGATCTTGTCGACTCCGCAAGCGCTCGATCTCATGCGCGGAGCGGCCGCAACCCTTGCGCAGCGAGCTTCTGTGCCGCTTTGCGCCGACGCCATCGAAGCCGCTCTCGATGCCAAAGACGCGATTACGAATCGACCCGATCGCAACGTCGCCAGCTGCGGATTTGAAGTCATCGGCACGTCGCCGCTCGTCCAAAATCCATTTGCACAGCCTCAAACGCCCGCTGTCAACGCCCCCGGCGCAAATCCACAAAACATCCTCGCACCGTCGCAACCATTCGAGCCCATTGCACAAGCCCCACAAGCCCCCATCATGCAACCGACGGTGACGCTTGCGCCACAAGTGACGAGCCCCAACATGCTCACGCCATCGCTTTCTTTCTCGTCGAAAAAAGAACTCGAACGCGAATACACCAAGCTCATCCAAGCCGAACGATCGGTCAATAAAGCCCTCGATGCCGCCTCCGATGCCGTCAATCAATGGGAACTGAGGCTCGATTTGGCCAAACAAAATGCTCGCGACGATCTCATCGCCTCGGCCGTCGAACGGCTCAACGCCGCCAAAAACGAAGAAATGACATTGATGAATCAAAAGCAATCGATCGACGAACAAAAACGCGCCATGCGACTCGCCGCTCGCAATTTCAATTCTCAAACGAGTAGCGATATCAACGCCACATTTAGCCTCGACGATATCAGCGATCCATGGCAAAACGATCCACTCGAGGAAGAGTTTAAGCGCCTGCAGGCCCAAAATGCCCTACAAGCACTTCGCGATAAGATCCGCAATCCGTAATGATTGACATGCCCGCCTCGGCGGGCGTCAATTCCCCCGCGTCAAATCATTTACGCTCGCTACGCGGGCGTCTCTTTATAAACCCCGTTAGGGGTTCTCGCGAGTAGCCCCCGGCAACGCCGGGGGTAAAATCCACCCAATCCAAATAAACCCCGTTAGGGGTTTCCGAAACAGCGCATCCGGCGCGTCTTCCAAAAGATGGTGACCATCCACCCTCGCTAATTATTATACGCCCGCGTCGCGGGCGATTGAGTTTTTTATCGCCGATAATCTAGATCTGTCTTATCAACGGAGGTTTTCTCCTGTTCCTCCGATCTAAACTCGGCAATTCCGAGCCCGAAGTATTTCTCGAAAAAGGCTTTCAACTTTTCGATAACACATTGCTTTTTCTTCGCTCTGCCACCACCGCCAAAGCGCGAAACCGGGGGCATGAGCTTATCGATCTCCGTACCCGTCGTTTTCAATGATCCATCGCGAAACGCATTGGCAACGAATTTGCGCGTTTCATCATTTTTGAGCTTTTCGGTCGCGATGATTTCGACCAGGTCGTTTTCCTCCTGCTCCAGAACAAATCTGCGCCAATCGTCAGTAACATGCGTATTGACATTGACCTGACTGATAAATGCTTCGATGAGTTCTTTCTTACTGCGCAACTGCATACTCGCATCGACCGCCTTGCGGATGGATGTGAGGATTTCTTTGTCTTTGCAGTTGCCGTCGTGGTATTTTTCGACCAACATCAATATGTAGTCGATGTTGATTTCTACCTGCTTAATCAGCTCAATTTCGAATTCAATATCGTCTGTAATATCTTCTTTTTCTGCATCGCCTTTTTTGCGGTACTTGTCGTAGAGATCGAGATAGATGCTCTGATAATCTTGTAAATCTCGTGCGGCAATGGCGTCCATTTCTGCAAACTGGTCAAAAGACGAAAGTATATTTCTCATGCTAAGAATTGTGCCGAACAGCTTGATAAAGTCCTTCTCTGCCTGTTCTCCGACGATCTGAGTGCCAAGAGTGAATTCTTTTTCTAGCTTTTCGAGCAAGTCAACATAGCCCGGATGATATTTCCCGCGGTTATCTTCGTAGCCGTTCCAGTAATCATTGAAGCTCTTGAGCAGAACGATGCCGCTCGCATTCTTATCGCCAAAAAGGGCGATTGCATCATCTGTAGCCTTTTGCAAATCGCGGAAGCAGACGATGTTTCCGTAGGTTTTAACGGAATTCAAAATGCGATTGGTTCGGGAATAGGCTTGAATCAGCCCGTGCATTTTCAAATTTTTGTCGACCCACAATGTATTGAGCGTAGTCGCATCGAACCCCGTGAGGAACATATTTACGACGATCAACAAATCGACTTCCCGGTCCTTCACGCGCTTGGACAAGTCTTTGTAGTAGTTTTGGAAACTATCGGACGAAGTATCGAAGTTCGTGTTGAACACTGCGTTGTAATCTTGGATAGCGCTTTCGAGAAAATCGCGAGATGTTTGGTCGAGGGCATCGGTGTCGAAGCCTTCTTCTTGCAAAACATCTTCGGGGGCTTCCTCGTTTGCGGCATAGCTAAAAATGGTTGCAATCGCAAGCTGGCGGTGGCTCTCGGCGAGTTGTTTTTTGAACTCCGTGTAATACTTCATCGCCATGGGAATCGAGCTGACGGCAAACATGGCATTAAAACCCGCCATGCGCTTGCCCTTCAAGGAATAGAAGCTGTTGCGCTTGGTCTTCTGATCGAAATGCTCCAGCGTATATTTGACGATTTCCCTGATACGCTCTGGCGCACCCATCGCCCGCTCGACGTCGATGGCCGAAACTGTCTTGTCTTTGATGTTTTCTTTTTCCTTGACCGTATTCACATAGTCGATGCGGAACGGAAGCACGTTGCCGTCATTGATGGCATCGACAATCGTATAAGTATGGAGTTGATCGCCAAAGGTCTGCGGCGTGGTCAGTAGCTCCATGTGCTTGCCTTTTCCTGCATTGGCGGCGAAAATCGGCGTACCCGTAAAACCGAACAAGTGATATTTCTTGAACGCCTTGACAATCTTGGCGTGCATATCGCCGAATTGGCTGCGGTGGCACTCGTCGAAGATGATGACGCAATGTTTGTTGAACACTTCGTGACCCTTGTTCTTGGTCACGAAGTTGTCTAACTTTTGAATCGTCGTAATGATGATTTTATATTGATGATAGCCGCCATTTTCATTCCTGTCTTCGAGTTGCCTCTGCAATATCCGCGTAGATGCGTTGCTGTTGGCAGATCCTTTTTCAAAGCGATCGTATTCTTTCATCGTCTGATAATCGAGGTCTTTTCTATCGACGACGAAAAGCACCTTGTCGATATAAGGGAGCGCAGACGCAAGCTGCGCCGTCTTGAAAGATGTCAGCGTCTTGCCGCTCCCCGTCGTGTGCCAGATATAGCCGCCCGCCTCGAGCGTTCCCATCTTCTTGTAGTTGGTCGATATTTCAATCCGATTCAATATGCGCTCGGTCGCCGCGATCTGATACGGACGCATGACCATCAGGATTTTTTCGGTAGTGAAAACACAATATTTGGTCAACACGTTCAAAATGGTATGCTTGGCGAGGAATGTTTTTGTAAAATCGATAAGGTCGGCAATCACCTTGTTGTTGCCGTCTGCCCAGAACGAAGTAAACTCAAAGCTGTTGCTCGTTTTCTTCGATTTCCGCCTTGCAGATTCGCCCATCTCTTTGATGTGGCTGTTTCGGGTGGTGTTGGAATAATACTTGGTATGGGTTCCATTGGAGATGATAAATATCTGCACATACTCATATAAGCCGCTCGCCGCCCAAAAGCTATCGCGCTGATAGCGTTTGATCTGGTTAAATGCTTCGCGAATGGCAACGCCCCGGCGTTTCAACTCGACATGGACGAGCGGCAGACCGTTGACCAAAATCGTCACATCGTAGCGCGTATCGTGCTTGCCCTCGGATTCTTCGTATTGATTGATGACCTGCAAGCGGTTGTTGTGAATATTCTTTTTATCTATAAGCTGGATATTCTTAGAAGTTCCGTCATCCCTGTGGAGCACCTTGACATGATCCGTCTGGATGGTTAGGCTCTTTTCAACAATTCCATCGTTGGCATTGGCAAGCGTCTCCGTAAAGAACCGCTTCCACTCGCCATCGGTAAATGTATAGCCGTTGAGCACTTCTAACTGTCGCCGAAGGTTGGCAATCAAGCCGCTTTCATCGTGAACAGAAAGATAATCATATCCCTGTTCACAGAGCAGGCGGATGAACTCCTTTTCAAGCGCCGCTTCGCTTTGGAAGCTCTCGGAACGTGCGCTCTCTGGCGTGTATTCGTCTACAACGGTTCTCTCATTGCTGGCTGCTATAATGTTGTAAGTGTTCATACGGCGACCTCCCTGTCAATCGGCTATTACAGGATTTCTCCACTTTCCAAATACTTGTCAAAGTCGCTCTCATATAGTCGGTCTTGAATAATGCGATACTTTTCGTACTCTGTCAGGGCATGGAGCTTAGCCTGTTCAGCGCTGATTTTTCCAGGCCCTGTCAGTAGCTCATTGCCGTTGAACTCCAAAAAACCATCCAATCGCTTTGCCCAGTCTTCCATGCTCATGGGAATTTTGCGCTCGGCTTGCATTTCGGCATAGTCTAGATACAGCGACACGATGCGCTCCATATAGCTCATTTCTTTTTCGTTCAGATAGTTCTTTGCAATCGTCACATCGGCTTTCAAGATTTTCCCATTCGGGGCGTTTTCCCAAGTGGTCAGCCCCATGTGTTCTTTAGACGCGTCGGCTCGCTCTACGATCAGCTCTGCAGCCGTGTGGCGATGTATGGCAAAGTGCATTTTGTTCTGCACAGTCTGAAAGAATCGCCGAGTCGTTTTGGCGTCTTTATCGTAATCGAACGCCGTTGCATACAGGTCGGTCACCTTCTGATAAAACTTGCGCTCAGATAAGCGAATCTCTCGAACTTGTTGCAACTGTCGATCGAAGTATTCGTCCGTGAACATGTGACCTTTTTTCAGGCGGTCAACATCCATCGTCCAGCCCTGAATGGTGTGGTCTTTAACAATTTGCCCAGCCCACTTGCGGAACTGGACGGCGCGATCATTGTTGACCTTGAAGCCCACGGCAATAATCATCTGCAAATTGTAGTGGTTTGCATTGTATTTCTTCCCGTCGGCGGCAGTTATTAAGTATTTCTTAATAACTGATTCTTCTCGCAACTCTCCGTCTTCAAAAATCCGTTTTAAGTGCTGGTTTATCGCCGCAACGGAGACACCATAAAGAGCCGCCATCATCTTCTGCGTCAACCAGATGTTCTCGTCCTCGTAGCGCATTTCAATGCTGTTCTCATCGTCCCCCGTGGAGGCAACAAAAGTGAGATACTCCGCAGCAGAAGAACGAACGATGCTGATTTCGCGCTTGTCTTTTTTCATTTTTGCACCTCCTGCCTACCCGTAGGCAAATACGAGATTAACTACAATTAGCAATTAGCAATTAGCAATTAGCAATTAGTCTCTAACCATTGCTCATTGCTAACCGCTCATTGTCCATCACCACATTCCAGATCGATAGCCGTGGCTAGCGAATTGTGAACGCATGAGTTCACAATTTCATCCCATCTCGATTTCTGCAATAATCTTTGCTATTTCATCGCGAAGAACTTGTTCACGGGCAACGATTTGCTCGATCTCGGCATTGAGCTTTACAATGTCGATTTTTTCTCTGGTGTCTTCGGCTTCCACATAGGTGGAAGCGGAGAGATTGTAATCATTGCCTGCAATTTCCTCATAGTTTGCCAAATGCGAGAAGTGGGCTTCCTCGGTACGCTTGGCAAAGATGTCTACGATTCTTTCGATGTTGGCCGGTGTCAGCTTGTTGTTGTTCGTTACCTTGATACACTCGGCGGATGCATCGATAAATAAGGTTTTGTTATCGGCCTTGCCTTTTTTCAGCACCATAATGCAGGTTGCAATAGATGTTCCAAAGAACAGATTGCTCGGCAGCTGGATGATGCAGTCGATATAGTTGTTGTCGATCAGATACTTTCTGATCTTCTGCTCTGCGCCGCCACGGTACATAATGCCGGGGAAACATACGATTGCCGCCGTGCCGCCCGTTGCCAGCCACGAAAGGGAGTGCATGATAAAGGCGAGGTCGGCTTTAGACTTCGGAGCGAGGACGCCAGCCGGAGAAAAACGGGGGTCGTTGATCAGTAGTGGGTTGTCGTCGCCGGCCCACTTAATGGAATAGGGCGGATTGGAGACGATGAGTTCAAACGGTTCATCGTCCCAATGTTGCGGTGCGATCAGCGTATCATCACAGGCAATGTCAAACTTATCAAAGCCAACATCATGCAGAAACATATTGATACGGCAAAGGTTGTAAGTCGTGATATTGATTTCCTGCCCATAAAAGCCGTTTCTGACGGCATCTCTGCCCAAAACCTTTTCAGCTTTCAAAAGCAGGGAGCCAGAGCCGCAGGCGGGGTCATAGACTTTATTGATTTCAGTCTTGCCCACCGTGCCGAGACGGGTCAGCAGTTCGGAAACATCTGCAGGGGTAAAGAACTCGCCGCCCGACTTACCCGCCCCAGATGCATACATGGTCATCAGATATTCATAAGCATCGCCAAAGGCATCGATATCATGATCTTTGACATCGCCGAGGTTCATATCAGCTACGCCGTGCAGGAGTTTTGCAAGGCGTTCATTTCTCTTTGCAACGGTAGAACCGAGCTTGTTGCTGTTGACATCGAAATCATCGAACAATCCGGCGAAGCTGCTTTCGGAGGAAGATCCCATTGCCGAGCTTTCAATATGGTTGAATACGCGCTCCAATGTTTCGTTTAGGTTTTCATCGTCGTCGGCTCGGAGATTGACATTGCAAAACAACTCGGACGGAAGAATAAAAAAGCCCTTTTCTTCTACCAAGCCATCGCGAGCTTCTTCTGCCTCGGCATCGGGCATTTTGGAATAATCAAAATCGGAATTTCCGGTTTCTCGCTCGCCAGAATTGATGTAGTTGGCCAGATTCTCGGAGATATAGCGATAAAACATAGTTCCGAGAACGTAGTTCTTAAAATCCCAGCCGTCAACGGCACCACGAAGATCGTCGGCGATAGCCCATATTGCACGATGCAGTTCGTTACGTTCTTGCTCTTTCTTTGTATCTATCATGGTCATCCATCAACCTTTCATTCCTACGGCGGGCAAGAAAACCCACGGTCTATTTTACCCCAGGCGATGGGGAGATCAAAATCTATAAAAACGAAAAAAGGCCAAAACTGAACAGTTTTGACCATTTCCTCAAGAAAACCAGAGAGAAGTAAACGCTGATAAGTACGAAACGCAATGATATTTCAATTGCGCATGACCACGAAATTCAAATTGAA
>ERZ1026772.1266-NODE-1266-length-14300-cov-5.912180_pt1 | contig 14300 bp, 10 predicted proteins | sample MGYA00380124_ERZ1026772 | MGnify/ENA primary metagenome ERZ1026772 (study PRJEB33269, sample SAMEA4719760) | human gut metagenome | biome: human-associated habitat; feature: organic feature; material: feces | place: Cameroon | collected 2013-10 ...
AAGTATTATATATTACTTGAGCATTTATTATATTCTACTTGGGGAAGTATTATTATATACTTTATACTTTGGCTTTGATGACAAAGTTGTTCACAGACCTATGATGCGAATGTTATTTCCCGTTTTGCTCAGGGATAGGCCCCTGTGGTGAACTGAATAGTTACGCTCAGGATATTAAAAGTTAAAATTTATAGTGTTGCGGTATTAATGTAAAATACAAACGTTTACAATGCTAAATTTAAGAAATCTGATAGAAAATTGATTTATGTCATTGATTTATGTCATAACTTTGCGGCAGAAAAAGAGATGAAACGGTTACTGAGAATAAAATAGTCTTAAACCAAAAAGAAAATAAAAAGAATTATCATTAAAGCCTAAAACGATGAAGCATTCATACAAATTCGGATTGGCAATGATGCTGCTCACAATGATGAGCAATGCCAACGCCCAGGACGTGGCACTGAAGACCAACCTCTTGGGATGGGCTACAACATCGCTCAATGCAGGCATTGAGATAGGAACGGCAGAAAAGCAGACTGCACAGCTATTCGCCACACTCAACCCGTGGGAGTTCTCCGGCGGCAAGAGGGTGAGAATATGGAACGTGGAGCCGGAATACCGATGGTGGACATGTCTGCGTTTCGGAGGAAGTTTCTTCGGAGTGCATGCTCTCGCCGGCGAGTACAACGTGAAGAACGTTGATCTGCCCTTCGGCATACTGCCAAAGACCAAGGAGGGTCGCCACTACGAGGGATGGTATATAGGAGCCGGCGTCACCTACGGCTACCAATGGTTGCTGTCGCGCCACTGGAACCTGGAGGCTTCGCTTGGCATAGGCTACGCCTACAGCCCTTATAAGCTCTACGGTCGATGCGACCGCTGTCTGAAGAAGGACCACCGCAACTACGTGGGACCCACCAAGGTTGCACTGAGCTTGGCTTATATGTTTTAGAGAATATCGCCAACAAAATAATCGAAATCGTAAACACTATTACCCCATTATAACATATTAACGTTATGAGCACGAATTCATTGACACGCATCCTTCTGTCAGGCTTTGTGGCAGCTGTTTCGAGCAGCACAGCCATGGCGCAGTCGATAGCCTCTGGCGCAGTGACGATAGACAGTGTACAGACGCATATAGTGGACAGCCGGGTGGACGTGGCTTTCAAACTCAACCTTGACAACTTGAGGCTCAAGGCTGAACAGCAGCTCGTTCTTACCCCGATGCTTGTTGCCGATGGCGACACATTGGCGCTTTCGCCAATTGTCATCAACGGCAGGTCGAAGCAGATTCGAATGGAGCGCAACGGCGAGCTGGCTTCGCACCGCACCGACCGACGCCAACCTATAGTGGTGCGCCGCAAGAACGGCACACAGCAAAGCATAAACTACAGTCAGACCGTGAACCGAACGCGACCCATCGAGGCTGAGCAGGTGCAACTGCTTACCGCTCAGGACCTGTGTGGATGTGGCGACATCGAGAACCTTGAAAGCTCGCTGATTGCCAACGTGGAGAATCCAGCGGCTTGGACTCCTGCCATAGCTTTCGTGAAGCCAGCTGCCGAGGCTCGCAAGCAGCGCGCCGAGAAGGGCGAGGCTTACCTGAGCTTCCGCGTAAACAAGACCGACATCGTGGTAGACCTGTTCGACAACTCACGCGAATTGGCAAAGATTACAAAGACCATCGACCTTGTGCGCGAGGACAAGAACGTGCAGATTACGGGCATCAACATTCATGGTTTTGCCTCGCCCGACGGTCCTTACGCCAACAACGAGCTATTGGCTCGCGAGCGTGCCGCTTCGCTAAAGAATTATGTGGCAAATCTTTATCCTATCAACGCCAAGCTGTTCAGCTCAAACTCTACACCTGAGGACTGGGACGGATTCCGCCGCAAGGTGCAGCAGTCAAACTTGGCTAACAAGGAGGAGATAATAAAGATTTCGAACTCGAGCCTTGCACCCGACGACAAGGACAAGCGTATACGCCAGCTCTATCCACACGACTATGCCGTGATAATGAGCGACATCTATCCGCGCTTGCGCCATAGCGACTACACCGTGAGCTATACGGTAAGGCCTTTCTCGGTTGAGGAAGCCAAACAGATACTTAAGACCCGTCCGCAGCAACTGTCGCTACAGGAGATGTTCCTGGTGGCACAGACAATGGAGCCGGGTTCGGCAGAATTCAACGAGGTGTTCGATATTGCCGTGCGTATGTTCCCCGACGACCCAACAGCCAACCTCAACGCAGCCTGCGCCGACATTCAGCGGGGCGACATGGAGTCGGCTGAGCGTCATCTGAAACGTGCCGGCAACTCAGCCGAGGCAAACAACGCACGTGGAGCACTCGCCGTGGCGCGAAAGAATTACAAACAGGCAAAGCAACTGTTCGACGAGGCTGCAGCGGCAGGTTCGGTAGAGGCTAAAGCCAACGCTCAGCGCATAGAGCGCATATTGTAGGAGATTAGGCAGATGGAGTGCTTCAATGGGGGCACTACCATTGGCTTAACCAACACAAATGACAAATATATCAAAAAAAACAATAATCAACTAAATTCCTAACAATTATGGTAAATGTAAAAAATCTATTCGGAATGGCTGTAATGGCTACAGCCTTGGTAGGTTGCGCAAGCAATGACGACATTACACCTAACGGTAACGAGAATGAAAGTAACAAGGTTGGTACTGCGTATGCTTCATTTAAGATTAATCTGCCTACAGTAAGTGGCACACGTGCACCTGGTGATCCTGACGGTACGCCTGATTTTAAACCAGGTACCGCTGATGAGTATGCAGTAAATGACGCAACTCTGCTTCTCTTCAAGAAAGATGCCTCTGGTAAATTTATATTCCAGGAAGCTGTAGACCTCGGTAATATGGAGCCTTGGACATCAAGCAGCACAGACGGTATAACCACGACTGCCAAGTTGACAGCCAAATTGACTAAGGCTGAAGTTGGTTCAAATAAGGGTTATTATGCTCTTATTGTTCTCAACAACAATAAGGGAACGGATAAAAAAATCACTTATCCTAATGCAAACGATGAATATTCTGCTTGGAGTAAGAAAGCTATTACAATTACATCAACTAGCAACAACTACTTGAAGCATGACAAGGGTTTCTTTATGGCAAATGCTCCTAAGTATGTTGCCGATGGTACTCCTGAAACTCTTGTTGAAATCAAGAATGTCTACGCATCTAAGCAGCAGGCTGAGAACTCTACAGCAACTACAGTATATGTAGAGCGTGGTCTTGCTAAGGTTTCTCTTGCTACTGGTTCTGAAAATAAGCACGTTGATATTACAGGTGGCAACTATGATGGCGACAAGGTTGACATTACAGGTTGGACTCTTGATGTTACCAATACCAAGACATACCCTGTACATGTAACAGAAAACTTGTGGGCTGATATATGGAAAACAACTGTTGCAGACGGTGATAATGGTGCTTCAATCACTCGTTTCTATGACTCGAAGCTTTTAGAGTTTTCACGCGTATATTGGGGAGCAGATCCTAACTACAGCACAGATTTCGCTTCTGTAGCTGATTGCCAAAGCGAGTTTAATATGGCAACAACAACAGACTTTAAGTCTGGTGCAGCTGCCGAGATGCCTCAGTATTGTCTTGAGAATACCTTCGACATTAATCACATGGTGCAGGGTCAGACAACACGAGTTTTGTTCTCTGCTAAGTACACACCTAAGGGTTTCTCAGATGGTGAGGATTTCTACAAAATGGGTAACAGCTCTCAGTTGTGGCACAAGACTGATGTAGAAGCTCAGATTAAGGCTAAGGCCCAGGAGGTTCTTGGTGAGGCTGATGCTTCAAAGGTAACTGTAAAGCTTGATGCTACAGGCAATGATATGACAAACTCAGGTGTAAAACTTGTTGCTGCAGTAAATGTACAGCATAACTCTACTAATATATTAGACGCTCAGGCTTCACAAATCAATGAAAAGCTCGGCTTCAAGGCTGCAACTGCAACAGACGCAGCAGTTGGTTTGTCTACTTATAAGAGTGGAGTTTCTTACTACATCGCACGTGTAAAGCACTTCAATAATCTTACACCGTGGAGTGCTGGTAACGTAACATATGGTGGCAAGAACATCAACTGGCTTGGTCGTTACGGTGTGCTCCGCAATAACTGGTATGAGCTTTCTGTAAATAGCGTTAGTGGTCCTGGTTATCCTGACGTTCCTCAGGTTAAGCCTACAACTCCAGACGACGAGAACGATCAGTACATCAACGTAGAGGTTAAGATCCTTGACTGGGCAAAGCGCAGTCAGACTGTAGACCTCTAAACAGTAACTCAGTATTAAGAGTGGTGGAGTTCTCCGGTCTCCGCTCTCTTCAGATCTTGCGTAAATAAAAAGTAATCATAATAATGGTATTGTTGAAAGCGGCGGATGTCGGAGAGTCTGCCGCTATATTAAGCATCAATATCAAAAAATATATTTTAAACTAATAACGGCAAACATTATGTTTCACGGACTGGTTAAATCTATATGCTCACTCCTCGCCTTTGCACCATTGCTGGCTTCGTGCTCGCTGATGCACGACGACCTTGAGCCATGCGACAATGGCGCTTACCTGCACTTCCGCTACGACTACAACACGCAGCGCGCCGACCTTTTCAACGACCATGTTGGAGGCGTTGTTGTCATGGTGTACGATAAGGACGGCAAATTCCTCTTCCGTCAGGACGCTTTCAATACCAATAGCGACGCTCCTATCCGCCGTCACGACTTTGCCGTACATCTTAATCTGCAACCTGGCGAATACCAATTTCTCGCCATCGCAAAGCAGAAACGTTACGAGGACGCTCTGGCTACGCCTGGAGCCAAGTTCCGCATCCACAACCATGTGGAAGGCGAGGACATTACTGCCTTCAACACCATGCTCGACCGCAACGAGGCGGGCGATATTGACGAGGTGGATAGCTCGGCTCCACTCGACACGCTGTGGATTGGTCGCTCGCAACACCTTACTACCGTGTACGACCTTAAGGGTACACACGACACCATATCATTGGTGCGCGACACCAAGCAGCTCACTATCTCGCTGCATCAGATTGACGCACCCGAGAAAATCTCTGCCGACGACTTCGGCTACGAGGTAATAGCCGACAATGGCTTGATTAACTACGACAACTCTTTGGCAAGCGACTCTAAGCTTCGCTATACGCCTTTCCATACATGGACCACCGAGTTCCGCGACGAGACAGGAAACGTAAAAGAACGTACTGCCCATGCCGGACTGATGCTCTCGCGCCTGGTCTACTTCCCACCCGAGGAGAACAACCGCAACGCCATGCTGCATATATATAATAAGGTGTCGGGAGAGACCATCGCCCTGATCAACCTGCCAGACATTCTGCAGCAAGGACGCGACGCTTATGCCTCGCAAAACTACGGCATTCAGGAATATCTCGACCGCGAGTACGACTACCGACTCGACTTCTTCCTCATCGGCTCCGAGTGGCAGTATATAAACCTGTCGGTGGGAATACTCGACTGGGCAAAACGCATTCAGAGGGTGGACCTCTAAACGATGCCTCCACCAAACACTATTAATCCAAATTAATAACAACAAACAATGAAACGACTTGCAGACATACTCCTTTCTGTAGCTGCCCTGTTGTTGCTGGCAGCATGTACTGATGATGCCGATGTATACAACACCCCAGCACCGTCTGAGGGCAATCTGTGTGTCTATGTACCAGTTACTCGCGAGGGCGATGAGGTTAAGAGCAGTCTCGACCCAAGCAACCCTACATACAATGCCTCTGTAGAAGAGTGCACAATCAACGACCTGCACCTTTATGCCTTTCCCGTAGATGGCAAGGGCACATTCCTTTCGCAGGAGTTGCTTGCGCCCGAGGCTAACGAGATGCTAAACGAGCAGGTGGCTCGTTATCAGCTGCAAATCAAGCCAGGCACCTACCACGTGTATGTGGTGGCTAACATGGAGGACGCGCTCAAAGGCACGACCATCAATACCGAGAACGACTTGAAGGGCGTTGTGTTGTCTTATGCTCCAATGTCTAAGTCCGGAATGCCCGTGGCAAACAATATCCCGATGATTTACGAGCCTAAGGAAGCCGACGGAACAACAAAAAACGTCGTCATAAATAATACGGACAAGACACCTAAGACCGTGGCGGCAAACTTGCGTTTCACCTGTGTCAAGGTGTGCCTTAACCTTGTGTACGACCCTAATGCCGCAGGCGTTAGTTCGGCACTTAAGACAAACGGAATGATTATTAATGATGTTAAAGCCGAGCGTCTCTCTCCATCGACAAATCTGTTGTGGAACGGAAAGTTTAGTAACCCAAGCTTGGATGCAAGCAGCCCTTATGCCGAGGGCTTTGAGTCGTCATTGTATGAACATGCTTCCGCTACAGGAGTCTACTATAGCGATTGGACAGAGGATTTTACACATGTAAACGACAACGACAATAACATCATAACGCCAAAGGGCGCGGTAACCTCTTCGCCTGTAAACATTAAGCAGAAGTGGCTCTTCCGTGCCACCTATTACCTGCCCGAACGCTACGTGGCAGAGGCTGCGCAGCAGTCGGCATTGAAGATAGGTGGTGCTGTAGGAGGTTCTGCCATCAAGAACAGCTACAACATCAACCTTGGTCATCGTAAGGACGAATCTTCAACAACAGAGATTCCTACCTTCCCACGCGGCACATATTACGAGATTGTAGGACGCATAAAGAGTCTGGGCAACATCGACCTCGATTGTGTTGTAGGTGTGAAGCCCTGGGAGATGGAAACAATAGATGCTGACTTTACACATACTACGCTTTGGGTTTCGAAGACAAGTGCAGAGGTTAAGTCGCTGCAAGACGACTACATCAAGTATCAAACAAATGCCGATCCAGCATCCTTGAAATTTGAATGTGAATCAAAGGTTAACAAGGCAACGTTAGGCGAATTGGAGATAATTAAAGTAGAAAACGATAAAGTAAACAAGCGTCTGAAATTCAGTGTAAATCCTGCCCTTTCGATTACCGACTTTACGAATGCTAATGTTAAGCTTAATGGCACGGCAAAGGTGTGGATAAAGGCAAACAACTTGAAGAAATATCTTAATGTAAAATACGACGTTACGCCATACTTCAAGGTGGACCCAGTGGATATTGTAATACAGTATGATACTAAAAATACGCCCGAATTGACAAAGGTGGTGAAGTTCACTACCAACCTTAGTGGCATTCAGTTCCCTGATGGCTGGACGGTTTTAGGTGGCGGACATGATGTTTCGTATGCTCAGTCTAAAATAAACATCAAGTGCGACAAAACTGATGTGGCTGATGGTACCTTCACCATAACGGCTGTTACCAACCCTGTGACAACAACCACACACGTCTTTACTGTTAAAGCCATTGGCGATAACAATGTTGAACAGCAGATACGTGTGACGGTGCGTCCGCCAGTAGGTCCTTATCGTATCTATATGCGAGCCATAAACGACTTGGCGTGGACTAAAGACGCAAGTAACCTTGACGAATTCCAGCATTCTAATATGCTTGATGAAGAAGAAGCCTACAATGATCCTAAAGGAAACAACAACTGGCGAGATGGATGGTGGGTGCAAGAAGGTGCTGACTGGAGTAAAGACCGTTCGTCGCACGTGGACTATCACAAGGTCTACATCTACACACAGATAGGTGAGACAAAGGCTGATGGTACAAAGGACGAGAATACCGCAGAATGGTATTTCACCGGAGGGTGGCCAGGTAGCTCGATGACAGCTGACAATAACAACCCTGGTTGGTACTATTATAGTATAGCGCATGATGCTAAGTCTGGATTTAACAACGGTAAGGGAGATGCAAAAACTACTGCTGAAAAGACGATAAAGCCAGGACAGACCCTGCTGATTTTCAGCAATGGTACATACCTCAGTACGGGCTTCCAGCCGCATCGTTTCACCCATCACAACGACCCCGGCATCACACTCTTCAACTATGAGGATCGTGAAGGTTGGTATCTGTACGACCCTTTGTCGGATCCTTACTACAGAGTATATGATAAGAAACCTACCGTTGTAGACGTAGAATATACCATATACACCAAGAACAAAAAAATAACTGCTTGGTATTCTAGATTTGGAGTAAACAGTGGAGATGGTAAAGGAAAATTTACAATGTGGTGCAATAACAACAATGTTCCTAACCAATTTGAGTGCAGTGATAAGGAATACAAGGACAGCAATGGCAATACCTGGTACAAGACCATACTCCACCTCAAAGCCCCATTAGGAGAGTATGATAAGATTCTGAAGCTTAAGGTAAATGGTGATGAGATTCATACTACACTGTTCGACGGTGATAACTATCCCTCAACCAAGATGCACGGCAAGCGTTATGTTGTGGAAGGCAGTTTCGATTCGGACACAAAGACATGGAGTCAGGGAGCTCCCTTTTAAAAAGTAACAATTAAAAGAAAACAATATGTATATCAAGAAATTGACAATTTGGCTCTTCATGCTCTTGTCTGTGGTGTTGGCTGCTTGCAGCGACATCAGAGACATTGTAGGAGGCGACACGCAAGACTTGCCGTCCGATGGAGTTGTGCTGACTCTTAAGTTGCCTAATTTCACCAAGAATACAGTGGCGACAAGAGCAAATGAGCAGCAAATCAAAAGCCTCTGCGTATTGTGCTACGATGCAGAAGACAAGTATCTCGGCATGAGCAATATCACGAGTTCGGACATCACGTCTAATGGCGGCGACTCTTATGATGTTAAGGTGAAGGCTGAGCCCGGAACAGCCACGCTACATATTGTAGCCAACACCGACATAACAGATAGCGACGCCAAGGATGCTGAGGGCAAGAACAACCTGTACAACGCAACACGCGAGGGCAACCTCAACCTCAGCACTCCCGTTTGTTGGGGAAGCGTAAAGGTGGACTCCCTGCTTAGTGGCAGCACCAAAGTGTGGTTGTTCCGACAGTTTGCCAAGGCGTCTGTTACAAAGGATAGTAAGCTGACCAACTTCGAGATTACTGGTTTCAAGCTCATCAATACGGCTAAGAGGGGCACAATAGCCACAAAGTCGTATACCGATGTGGCTCTGGATTCGGTAGATTACACGAATGAGAAAGACTATAGTATTGGCGAGCATCCTTTCTACGAAACTCCAGCTGACACGGCTTTCATGATAATCAAGGCAAAGTATAATAATGGACCAGAGACTTATTATAAGGTGGCGTTCCAAACAAAAAATTCGGACGGCACTTTTACTCCGATGGCTCTTCTGCGCAACCATCATTATCAGGTGAAGGTCATGGCTGTAAATCATGCAGGCTATTCGTCAGCAGAAGAAGCTGAAGCAGAAACTAATCTGCCAGAGAACAGACTCACTGTAGAAGTGGTTGACGACAATCCGCCTATTGTGGACATGATAGCATGTAAGGACTACGAACTTGGTGTGTGTGGCAAGCAGACTGTATTGGGTAAGGAAAAGACGGCTACAATTACGTTTGTAACAACCAAGAAGCACCCTGAAGATTTTAGCGTAGTTTCGAACAACCCTGATTGGATTTCAGTTCCCACTGATTATAAATCAAAAGCAAAGTATATTGTTTTGCCAACATCTGATAGACCCAACTCGTCAGCAGGCAGACTGTACACTATCGAACTTACTCTGACCGAGAACTACGAATCGGATGCGCATACTGGTATTGTGACAATAACATCAGGCGACTTGTCGCGCAGTGTAGAGATTACCCAGTTGGGCTACGACTTCCGTACTGATTCAACTAGAATTGTGCAGATACGAGGACTTGCAGGACTTTCGTCCGATGATGAAGCCAACTACTTCAGCTGGATGGACTCGAAGCTTCAGGGCATAAGTCCAGAGGAAAACCAAGGCAGAGTGCGCAACGACGGTCTTCATTTCTTTGTGGGCAACAATCCTGTTTACTATCTCATTCCGAAGCTTCAGGGCGACACACTCACGTGTAATGACACACGAGTGACGGTGGACAAGAAAAGCGTCAGCGGATTCTACAAGGTGACGCTGGCTGACAATTCGCCTAATAATTATAATAGGTGGATTAGCAATGAGGCATTTACCATTATAACCATCACCAACGCGAGAACCAAGATTACGGTATCCTATCCGGTTTATCATGTAGGATTGTTTGCACAGTTGACCGGAAAGGCAGCAACCGACTATCAGCTTGGCAAGAGCAAGGCTTCGGGATGGTACTATTATGAGATGGTTAACGTAGTGGCTAAGGTTACTAAAAAAGATGGAACTACCGAGTACAAGGCCTACTACATGCTCGACCGCAACCTTGGTGCCACAAACAACGGCTACTATTCTCCTTCCACAACTGCCCTTAAAGACAACATAGGAGCAATAGGTGGCTACTTTAAGATTTCGGAGGCACAAAGTTCTGATGAGGCAAAAAAAGATGACCATGTGGTAGATGCTTTGGCAATAGGCAACTTCAAGGTGTGCGACAACATGTGTCTGCAAGGTCTTATAGACAACAACAATGACTTGGCGATAGAAGAGGAGACGACCCATTATGGCGAGAAGTACAACTGTCTGAGAATTACTACGCGAAACAGGGATATTCCCGAGATATTTATCCCTATGAGCGGATATTATGAGGGCAAGACAGACAAGGACGCGGTTTACAAGGACAGCTATCATGCCAACCTATGGACAAGCTCACGCCTGTCTGATTATCAAGGATTCTCGTCAACCAGTCCTGAGTACGGCTTTTGGTACTTGTACCTTGATGCTTTCGGCAAGAGCCTAAACTTGTCAAACTACCGATTTGTGTCGGGTTCGTCTGGAAAGAACAAGGGGCGATATAGAGCCATGCCAGTAAGACTGGTGGCAGAATAAAACAAGAGTAGGAGGGTATGGCATCCTTGCCATACCCTCCCACAATATGTAAAGCATTATTCCAATATCGCTGACCCGGCACCATTTTGCCGTGAAGCCTCATTGTTTTGTTTTACGTGTTTGCCGAAGCCGAACACATAAGAAGCGCCCAATTTTACATAGCAATGACAATCCACTCCATAACCAGACTGCTTGCGGTCGAAATACCTGCTGTTCATCTCATTGCTTGAATTCTTCCAGCTCCATGTGAATGGATTTACAATCTGGGCCAATACATTCCATGATGAGTTTCCCCATCCTATACTCAAGGAGTAGGTCTCTTTATGTTTAGTCCATAATCCATTTATTTCACTTCCCGGTGCACTCTTTGTTTCAATCTAATATCTTCCTTTTGGGATGGTTTATTAGACTAACGTATAAGGTATTGAATTATGAATGGTTATTAACTGTTTTTAAGTGTAATGTATCTAACAGTTCTCTTTAAAAATCGTATTTTTGCCATCAACAAAGACAAATGGTATTTCCGATAACAATAAGTGTGATATGTTATGAAGAAACTAATAGCTTTTTTAATATTCTTGTTGGCAGCAATGCAGGGGGCAACGGCGCAAGAAGTGCTGGGGCAGCAAATACCATTGCCTTTAGCTGATGACTATAAAAATACGGAGTTCCATCCTGTCGCGCCTTCCTATTCGGACATTCTAATGATGAAGGCGTTGTCTTCTTCCGAACTTCTTGCCATGCCTAAAACACCACTTACGCCTATGCCGTTCGCTACAGAGCCACCGCTTGCCTACAAATATGACGCAAGCCATTCAGGGGCGATGTCGACAAAGATTTCAAAAGACTTGAAGTTTACTGCCGTTGGAACATACCGCAGTTACATAGGACTGATGGATGTGCAGTCGGTAAGTGGCAACATGCAATATAGCTTTGGAGCAATTAATATGCAGGGTGGGCTTATTGCCAACCGCTATCACTACCATAGGGGCATCATCTCGCAATACGGCATATCGGGGCAGATAGTCTATAGCTTCAACCCAAATCTTTCAGCCACCATCTTTGGCACCTATTATAATACCAATCCATTCATAAGTATGGCGGCATTCCCATTCGTGCCGACAACAAGCTATGGTGGATATATGACCGTTGGCAACAACAGTTTCTATATGAACCTTGGCGTCGAACGCCGCTACAATACGTTCGAACACAAAATGGAGACTGTGCCTATCATTTCCCCTGCTTTCAAGATATCAAATAAAGTAACCATTGAACTGCCATTGGGCGACCTTGTGAAGCATGTTGTTGAGGATGTGGTTATGAAAAATCGCTGAACAGTGAGCTAATCGTATAAACAAGCTATTCCTATTTTGCTCAATATGAATGAGTGAAGTCCGTCTTCCTCCTACAGCGTGAACTTATATCCCGCCGTAATATACACAGCATGGTTGCGTGCCGAAGGTGAGTCGACCGTGGTGACCCAAGGGTCGTTTGACTTAAGGTTTATGGCTTTTCTGAATTCGAAGCAATATGAGGCGTCGAGGGTGATGTGCCGCCATTCATAGCTCAGTCCAAAGGGAATGCCTGCCACGATGTTGCGGAAGATGCTGCTCACACTCTCCGACTTCTTCTCCTTGTACGTCTCCCATAGATACATTGATGATGTGCCGTCGCCGAGATTCATGGTGCGTATGCTTTGTATGGTAATCTTGTCCTTTGCCGAGACGAGCAAGCCTGCCTGCACACCGATATGGGCAGCCAGTCCTTTCACGCTCGGGAAGTAAGCCTTTATCTGCAGGGGCACGGATACGTAAGTCACATCAAGCTTTTCATTTGCAGATGCGTATTTCTCTTTCTGCTCCTTGAATCTGGTGCCTATAAGACTGAAGTCTGCTCCCGTCGTCAGCGAGTAATACTGCGACAGTGGTATCTCCACGCTTGCTCCAAACGTGTATCCTGCTTTCCATTCCTTTGATGCTGTAAGTGCAGAGCCGTCCATTTTGGATATTGTTACGCCAGCATGTGGAATGATTGACACGCGGCGACCTTCGTTCTGAGCCGATGCCCACATAGGCAGCAGCAACATGACAACGGCTGATATGATATTTCTCATAGTGTTCATTTTCTTTTGTAAGTATATATTTCAGTAGTATTACCCTGCTTGCGGGTGAGCTTCATGCTGTCTTCTGCCTTGTCGCTAATGGTCCAGGTTTCTGTATAACCGTATCCGGGTATAATGAGTGCATTGAAGTCTCCTGTTTTAGTTATGCTTTCACCGTCCATTGTGAACCATTGGTCAAAGACAAGATTTCCAAATCTGTCCCATTCACACGTTTTGTGGTTTTCCATGAAAGCAAGGGTGTGGTAGAACTGCGAGTTCCAGCTATCGTCATTCTGGATGTCAATATCCGTGATGCTGTTGCCATCCACAATGTAAGTATAGTGTGTGGTTACCCACTTGCCCAAGATGTATTCGGTCACAGGCGTCTTCATTATCTCGTCAGCCCGCTGCATCTCTTCGGGCACGTCTTTCTTCACAAAGTGTTCCACACTATTATTGTTGTCGCCATTGGCAAAGACAAGCAACGAATTGTTGTTCACGGCATACACATTCCATTTGATTCCTGCTGAGAGAATTGTGCAGTTGTTGTCGTCCAACTCCACCTCAGCCGAATGATACTGCACGTAATGATGTTCTGCATCGGTCCATATCTGTGATATGTCGGAGATGTTGCCTTCCTCATCGACGTAGAATCCGCAGCCAGTTTCGTTGTCCTGTTCCCAATAGCCCGTGAAGTCGGTCATGTTGAATCCCGACATCTTCATTCCTTCAAGTTCGCTTATCATCTTGTCGCCATCGCCAGGCAGCGACGTGAGTCTGTAGAAAGGCACCAAAGATGTCTTGCCGTTATAGGCGAGATACATCTTTTGGTTGTCGTTTCCTGCCACGGTCACGTTGTAGTATTTGCCGTAGTCTTTTAGTAGTTGCATCTCATAGTGGTTGCCGTTCACACTCCACTTGCCCGTCTTGTATCCCAATTTATAAGGATTGTCTGTGACGCTGGTATACATCCATTCTGTCACAGTCTTGTCATTGTGCACCACGATGCCTTGAATGGCACCGTCGCCATTGATGTCCTCACCGGCTATCTGCCAATAGCCAGTGATAGGCACATTGATGTCGGGCGACACTTTCGGTGCTGTGAATGCAGGGTCGTCGCTGCATGATGTCTGCATAACGACGGTGAGCAGGCATAATGAAAGGGTTGTGAAACAAACGTGTTTCATAATTTTGTGTATTTAGTTGTTAATATATTGCAAAACGCTACAAAGGTATAAATTTTATTTCTAATTCGTCAAGCTAAGTAAGTGAGCAAAATTAGTTTATATAAAATATTTATTGTCTTTTCCCGTT
>ERZ1026772.1272-NODE-1272-length-14249-cov-7.937086_pt1 | contig 14249 bp, 13 predicted proteins | sample MGYA00380124_ERZ1026772 | MGnify/ENA primary metagenome ERZ1026772 (study PRJEB33269, sample SAMEA4719760) | human gut metagenome | biome: human-associated habitat; feature: organic feature; material: feces | place: Cameroon | collected 2013-10 ...
GACATTTGTCTACGGCAGATGTGAGAAATATGGCGAGGGGGAATGGACATCTGCCTACGGCAGATGTGAGAAATATGGCGAGGGAGAAGCGACATTTGTCTACGGCAGATGTGAGAAATATGGCGAGGGGGAATGGACATCTGCCATTGGACGGTGGCGAAAAGCGACACGTATGAAGCGAGATGGCGTGTTAGAGCGGTGACGGCGTTGGTGAGTATGTATCGATTGATATTTGTGGTGTTGGCGTTTTTATCGTGTGCCCAAGTTTTGGCGCATGAGCCGGAGCGTTATCCAGGGCGTGCAGTTGCATTAGAACGCACAGCGTCGGCATATCGCCGCTGCGTTGATAGTCTTTACGATGCGGCAGAAGCCGAGGCGTGTACAGAATGGATCGCGTTATCGGCTTGCGAAATGACGTATAGAGAGCTCAAGTCGACGGTGTCGTCGCATATTGAAGTCTCGAAGTATGCCCAATATCGCGCGGCGGCGTTGAAAGCGTTCCCAGCGTATTGCGATCCGATGACGTGGGTCAATTTGGCTCTCGAAAGCCTCGATGAAGATGCCGAATTCGATGCAGTCGCCCGACAATCGTTGTGGCAGCAGATCTTGGAACGCTCGGGCTCATTGACGCCAGAGCAAAGGCTCATCGTCGCTCGCGAGTGGGTTTCGTCGCCCGATGTCGATCGCGAGTGGGGGAAAAAGCCGTGGGCGTCGTTTGCAATCACCGCTCGCGACGATGCGAAGGGATTGTTCCCCGAGATTTCGGCAGATGGCGTGAAGTTTTTGTCGGAAGCGTTGGCGATAGAATCGTCGCGCAAGTCGATGGGCGTCGTAGACGACGGTGCAAAAGCGTTATTATTGCTCGATGCCATCGATAAACATCAATACGAGATGGCTCGGGAACTGCTGATGTCGATCGATGTCGAGGCTATTGCAGAGACTTATCGCACGGCGATTGCCGAAAAAGTTGCACCATTTGCGCAAGCCATATTGGGCAGAATTCGCCTCGCCGATGGCGTATGTTATCGGGAGTTTGAGCTTGGCACGAGTAAAGATAAGGCTCAGGAAAAAGACAAAAAAGACAAACAGATCGAGGGGCGTTTGCAGATGTTGGCGCTCACTCAAGGCGATAGTCGTATCGGCGTCCTTCGCTACGAAGCCAAAGAACGGTTCAAGCGTTGCGATTTCGATCCCGTATTTCGCCGATTTATCGATATTTGGAATGCAAATTCGAAAGATGCTCGCGTGATAGATTTTGGCGACGAACTCGTCGAATACGTCGAAGAGGTAGGCGATGCCCAAGTCATTTTGCGCGCGCTAGACGTATTCCAATCGCAATTGCAAGGTCGTGCACGCCGCGCATTTGTCGATCGATATGGCGCGCGCTATGCGAAACGGATTGGCATATTAGCACAGAGCGCATTTGAAATTCAGAGTCTTGCAAGTCGCGATTCAAAGAATTCAAATCAATGGACGAAGATATATATAGAGAAACTGCTCAAAGCACTCAAAGATAGCTATGAGATTGCTCCCGATAAATCAAAGCCCGAGTTGGCATTGATGACGGGACGATTATATATATTGTTGGAAAATCGCGAGGTGGCGCGTCAATATTTGTCGACGATAATCGATTCACCGATGCGGAAGATGGCAACGTCGCTAGTCGTCGTAGAAGCATACTGGATCATGTATCGCACTTTGCAAGATGATAAGAAACATGCCGAAGCCGAGGCTTTGCGATCGCGATTCGTTGGCGTGATTGACGATATATAGAAATGTCTGCGTGAGCGTTGAGTTAGATGTATGAATGATTGCAAACGAAAAGGAGTGGAAAACATTGTTTTGAGGATATGTTGTTATAAGAAATAGTCGTATGAATATAATCGTATTTAATGGTGTAAATTGTATGAATGGTGCGAAATGATCGTTGTGCGATGATGATGTGATATTAATGTCATAATATAATAGCACAGTAATGTGACAGTGTAATATTATAGCAATGTGATGGCATGTAGTGCAATGGGGTAATGGAGTGATTGTATAATGCAATTAGGATTTTAGAATCGAGGTTTTATATATATAATTATTCTGCCTCGGTGATGTCGTAGATGAAGAGCCGAGGCAGAGTTTTTATGCATTAGAGTTCAAAACCGAGCATTTGATCGATTTGGCTTTGTCGAGATTTGAGCCGTTTGACGATGTCGTTTTCGGTTTCGGATGTATCGGTGAGATCGTCGTAATAATCGAGGCATGTTCGGATAATGCCGTCTTGAATGGGGGTTGCCCCGCAAATCGTCTTCATGGTGTCGCGGGCGGAATCGTCGTTCGACGATTTATCGATTTGAACGAAGCGAGCGAATGTCGCCATGATGCGGCGTTCGAATGGGGCTTGTATTTTGAGCCATTGGCGCAGGTCGGGGCGTAGTTTTGGTTGGTGGCGATAGAGTGCCTCGGCGATGCTTGCGATGAGGTCGAGTTTGGGTTCGTCTTCGCTCTGGATTTGGGCCATCATGGCGACGGTGAGCTTTTGTGGCGAATGGTCGACGATATCGTCGAGGACTTGTCGTCGGAGCGATTCTGTACGCGTGGCGTCGAGTAGAATCGCTTTTTGCAGGGCATAGCGAGCTTGGGCATCGGCGATATCGGCGGCAATCGCCGAATAGAGCATCGTTTGTGTTTCGGGCCACAATTCTTTGTCGAATGCATTGCGCAATACCGCGTCATCGAATGCATTGGGATCGCGTGCGATATGCGTTGCTGCGGCGAGTCGGAGCGTTTCGTCGCCTTTAGATAGTGCCTCGACGAGGCGTTTGTTTTGCGCTTGTCGGTCGGGATCGAGCATGGCTAGGGCTTTGAGTGCAAAACTCTTTTCGGTCGTATTTTTCGCATCGTCGAACGACTTTTTGACGATGTCGAGGACCTGAGAATCGCCTTTGAAGAATAGGGCATAGAGATCGAGCGCGACGATGCGTCGAGAGGGGAGTGTCGAGGCGTGGAATGCATCGGCGGTCGAACGAATCAGGGCAATATCGTCGGCATTGGAATCGGATGTAGACGATGGGGCAATGTCGTGGTTTTGGCATTGGACGATAGCCCGAGCGATGCGGAGCTTCGATATTTCGTCTTGAGCTTTGCACAAGGCATCGATGTTGGCGCGCGTGCAGAGCGAATTTTGCAAGCCAAACCCAGACAAACCGCCTAGCTCAGCAATGGGATAATTGGCGCGCAATTGTGCCCAAATGTCCATGGCTTGGTGGGGGTTTAGCGATAAAAAGTCGTCGAGGTATCGCAACATTTGTGGCGGATTGCCGTCGTTTTGTTTCATCCATCCGACGAGTACGATGGCATAGGCATCGGGATATTTGGCGAGCCATCGGGCGTAGCTATCTTGAATGTTCGGATCGTGGGATTTAAGGGCTAGTGCAACAATGCGAGGCCCTGCGATGGGGGCAGGCATAGTCATGAGAATGTCTTTGAGGATGAGATTTTTCGAATGATCGATCGTCGTGTTTTTGATCCATTCGTCGATGGCCGCGAGGTTTTGTTCGGATGACTCGGGATCGAGTAGCGTTTTGGCGAAAGACGCCCGTTTTGGAGGTGGTGCCGATAGTGCTTGATCTAGGAGTTCTTGGGCAGGCGATGGCGCGGATTCGGAAAGAGGAACGATCGATGTTTGGACTGGAACGCTCGAGTTTTGGACAGCATCGCTCGCGGATTGAGTTGAATTTGGGGTCTCAGCCGCGGAGGATTGCGGTGGCTGATTTGTCGAGTCATCGGATGCAGAAGTGGCGTCGACGGGGGAGGCATAGAGCGGTGAAGCCGCCAATAGGGCGAGCGAAAGAGATGCAATGGAGCGAGAAATGAGGCGGATAGACATGGAAACCTTTAGAAAAAGCAATCAAAGAGCGTGGTGGGGGCTATGTTGCGAAGAAGCCCCAGCTTGCAATAGCACGAAAAGGGGCACGATGGGATCGCGAAGAACGCGATGGAATCATTGTATATAGATGGTGGGGGAGTGTGGCGAAAAGAAAATTCAAAAGCGAAAATAAAAACTTGACGCCAAAAAATAAAGTGCGTAAAAGGCGCACCTGTTGCCAGCCGTGACAAACGGCGGTGACGCATGAAAGCGTGAAAGCGTAGGCTGATGTGGCTCAATTGGCAGAGCACCTGATTTGTAATCAGGGGGTTGGGGGTTCGATTCCCTCCATCAGCATTCGATATATGGAGAGGTACCTAAGCGGTCAACAGGGGCGGACTGTAAATCCGTTGGCTAAGCCTTCGTTGGTTCGAATCCAGCCCTCTCCACTCTTTTTCGCTTTTTCGACATAGTGCACGACTGTGTGCATACGATTTGGAGAGGTACCTAAGCGGTCAACAGGGGCGGACTGTAAATCCGTTGGCTAAGCCTTCGTTGGTTCGAATCCAGCCCTCTCCACTCTGCGGGTGTAGCTCAGTTGGTAGAGCAATAGCCTTCCAAGCTATGGGTCGCGAGTTCGAACCTCGTCGCCCGCTTTTTTGAATATGCTTGTGTAGCTCAGCAGGTAGAGTACTTCCTTGGTAAGGAAGGGGTCACCGGTTCAAATCCGGTCACAAGCTTATTTTTTTTGAGTGCGCCTCGGATTGAGGCAATTTTGTCTGGTGCCGAAGTGGCACATTTCTTTCCCCATTAATTGGAGGCGGGCTGCTATGGCCAAGGAAACATTTCAACGCTCTAAGCCACACGTAAACATTGGTACGATTGGTCACGTTGACCACGGTAAGACGACCTTGACGGCCGCCATTACGACCGTTCTTGCGAAGTACGATCCGAGCATCACGGTTATGAAGTTCGATGAGATCGACAAGGCTCCCGAAGAAAAAGAACGTGGTATTACGATTGCGACGGCACACGTCGAATATCAAACGGCGAATCGCCACTATGCGCACGTTGACTGCCCGGGCCACGCCGACTACATCAAAAACATGATCACCGGTGCTGCCCAGATGGACGGCGCGATCCTCGTCGTCAGCGCAGCTGACGGCCCGATGCCCCAAACGCGCGAGCACATCCTCCTCGCTCGTCAGGTCGGCGTCCCCTACATCGTCGTTTATTTGAACAAAGCCGACTTGGTCGACGATGCAGAATTGCTCGAATTGGTCGAAATGGAAGTTCGCGAACTCCTTTCGAGCTATGAATTCCCCGGCGACGACACACCCGTCATCGTTGGTTCCGCTCTCCAAGCTTTGGAAGGCGTCGAGAGCGACTACGGTGTTAAATCGATCGATCGCTTGATGGAAGCCGTCGATACGTACATCCCCACGCCGGAACGTCCTATCGACAAGCCCTTCTTGATGCCGGTCGAAGACGTCTTCTCGATTTCTGGTCGTGGTACGGTTGCCACGGGTCGCGTCGAACTCGGTCAAATCCGCGTCAACGATGCCGTCGATATCGTCGGTATGAAAGAATCGATCGACAAGACGGTTGTCACGGGCGTCGAAATGTTCCGCAAATTGTTGGAATACGGTGAAGCTGGCGACAACATCGGTTGCTTGCTCCGCGGCACGAAGAAAGACGAAATCCGTCGTGGTCAAGTTTTGGCCAAACCGGGTTCGATTCACCCGCACAAATCGTTCAAAGGCCAAGTTTACGTCCTTTCGAAAGAAGAAGGTGGCCGTCACACATTCTTCCGTAACGGTTATCGTCCTCAGTTCTACTTCCGCACGACCGACGTCACGGGCGTCGTCACGTTGGATGGCATCGAAATGGTCATGCCTGGCGACAACGTCATGTTGAAAGTTGACCTCATCGAACCGATCGCCATGGACGAAGGTTTGCGCTTCTCCATCCGCGAAGGTGGTCGTACGGTCGGCGCTGGCGTCGTTTCCGAAATTCTCGACAAGTAATTTGTCTTGACAGATTCTGCACGGCGCGAGCCGTGCAGGGTTTAGGGGCGTAGCTCAGTTTGGTAGAGCAACGGACTCCAAATCCGTGGGCCGAGGGTTCGAGTCCTTCCACCCCTGTCGAACAAAGCCTTTTGTCGTGCGACAAAAGGCTTTTTTTTATGCAGTAATTGGGTCAATCATTATGAATGAAGTCAAACGCTATGTCAATTTGGCGTTCGTCGTCGCTGCCATGGTCATGTTCTGGTTCTTCATGAAGTTCTCGGAACTCGTGTTGAGCCTCGTACAAGTCAACGACTTGCGGCTCATGGGCGAGCACGTGACGATATCGACGGTCATCGGTGGCGTCGTGGCAGTTATCGTGGCGTTCTTGATGTGGCGCAGCCCGAAGATCTACGAGGGTTCGCTCAACGTCGCTCGCGAGATGAAAAAAGTCACTTGGCCGACGAAACCCGAGACAGTCTATGCCATGAAAGTCGTCGTAGCGACGAGCATCATCGTGGCGCTCATCTTATTCGGATTCGACTTCGTCGCCAAACAAGTCACCGAGCTCATCTTGGGCATCCGATAAAGCGCGAGCCATCGCGATATCTTTAGAATGAAATCATAGGCCAAGGCGCGTGATTCGCCGATAGGGTAGGAATTGTGCATTTTTTGTGCGAACGCTTGTGGATTATCGTTGACGAATATGCGTCGAGGCATTAAATAGCGAGCGCTTTTTTTTGAGCACGGGTGCAGAGGCATCGGTGCGACGGAAAGAAGCGTGGAATCGCAGAGAGTAAAGAGGCGTTTATGGGAATGAAATGGTACATCGTCAATACGGCATCGGGTTGCGAAAATCGCGCGAAGTTGTCGCTAGAGGAGCGGATCAGCAATTCGAATCTCAAAGACATGTTTGGCGAGGTTTTGGTTCCCGTAGAAACGACGATAGAGACGAAGAAGAATGGCGAGAAGCGCCATTCGACGCGCAAATTTTTCCCGGGTTACATGCTCGTTCAAATGGATCTCAACGATGAGACTTGGCACTTAGTCAAGGGGACGCCGAAGATCAGCGGCTTCGTCGGAGGGACGACCGAGCCACCGTCGATGAGCGATGAAGACGTGGCACGGATCATCGGGAAGATGAACACGAGCATCGAGAAACGCGATTTGTCGTCATCTCTCAGCATCAAAGATACCGTTCGCATTTTGAACGGTTCGTTTATGAGTTTTACGGGCACGGTCGAGTCGATCGATAAAGAGAAATCGCGTGTCTGTGTCGCAGTAAGCATATTGGGTCGCGTTGTTCCGGTTGAGCTCGACTTTTCAGAGGTTGAAAAGGTTGCAGTCGACGACAAGAATAACGCTTAATCAATTGGATAGAGGACATGGCCAAGAAAATTGTAGGTTACGTGAAATTGCAGTGTCCCGCAGGGAAGGCGAATCCTTCGCCTCCTGTAGGTCCGGCATTAGGTCAGCACGGCGTCAACATCATGGAATTCTGCAAGCAATTCAATGCTAAAACGCAGAAAGGTGATGGGATTTTGACGCCAGTTGTGATTACGGTCTATGCCGATCACAGCTTTAGTTTTGTGGTGAAGACGCCTCCCGCAGCCGTTCTCATTATGAAAGAACTCGGCTTGAAAGGTGGTAGTGGCGTTCCCAACCGCGAGAAAGTTGGCAAGATTACGAAAGAACAAATCCGGAAGATTGCGGAAACGAAACTTCCCGATTTGAATACAGACAACATCGAATCAGCGATGCGCACCGTTGCCGGTACATGCCGTAGCATGGGCGTCGATATCGTCGATTAAGAAGGAGCATAACGATGCCAACTAGAGGTAAGAAGTACAGAGACTCAATTAAGTTAGTCGATAGGCAGAAGCGTTACGACGACATCCAAGAAGCAATGAAACTCGTCAAGTCGATGACGACGACGAAGTTCGATGCAAGCGTGGATGTGGCTGTTCGACTCGGCGTCGATCCGCGTCATGCGGATCAGATGGTCCGTGGCGCGGTTGTACTGCCCCATGGTCTTGGTAAAACCGTTCGCGTCGTCGTTTTCGCCTCGGGCGAAAAAGAAAAAGAAGCGCGCGAAGCAGGAGCCGATTTCGTGGGTGCGGACGACCTCGTTCAGAAAATCAGCGAAGGGTGGTTTGAGTTCGATAAAGTCATCGCAACCCCCGATATGATGGGTAAAGTCGGCCGTCTCGGTCGCGTACTTGGCCCGCGCGGATTGATGCCGAACCCCAAAGTCGGAACGGTGACGACAGACGTCGCTCGTGCCATCCAAGAGACAAAAGCTGGTCGCGTTGAATTCCGCGTCGAACGCGCGGGTATCATTCACGCCCCCATCGGCCGCGCCTCTTTCGATGCCGATAAACTCGCCGATAACTTCAATGCCCTTCTCGAAGTCCTCGTCAAGCTCAAACCAGCGTCGACGAAAGGAACGTATGTCAAGAGCGTGACGGTCAGCTCGACGATGAGCCCCGGCGTAAAAATCGACCCAACGAAATTTTAATTCTTGACAAGTCTCTTCGGGCGAGCTATAAGCCGCCCGATTTTTGACGGCCATCGGGACCGTCGGAGAAGCAGGTAGCACGTCTTTAATGAATCTTCGCCTGCGGAGCCGGAACGATGGAGCAGATTCTTTGTTCGTGTTTGCTCTGAATTCAAGCGCCTCCGATCATCCTTTTTGATGCGTCGTTGCTAACCGTTTGTTTGTATCATTTCAGAGGAATTATGAACAGAAATGAAAAAGAAGCCGCAGTAGCTGCGTATAAACAGCTCTTCGACGGCATCGATTCTGTCGTGCTAGCCGATACGAGCTCCGTTTCGGTCAATACGATCAATGAAGTTCGCTCGAAATTCCGTGCTGAAGGCGTGACGTTCCGCGTCATTAAAAATTCGCTTGCGAAGAAAGCCCTCATCGGTACAGTTCTCGAGCCCGTTTGCGAAAAATTCCATGGTCCCGTCGCCGTTGCACTCAAAATCGACGACCCCATCGCTCCGGCTCGCGTTGCCGTCGATTTCGCCAAAACGAATCCGAACTTCGTCATCACGGGCGGCTTCGTCGCCGGTGAAGTCGTCGATGCCGCTGGCGTCGATCGCTTGTCGAAGATGAAGAATCGCGACGAATCTCGCTCGGAATTGCTCTCGTTGTTCAAAGCTTCTGCGACAAAATTCGCTGCACTCATCAAAGCGAAAGCAGAAAAAATGGAAGAAGCCCAAGCTTAATCAACTCTGCTCCAACGAGCAGATTTCTCATTCATTTACTTTTCGATGCGCCACGCGCGCAAGAACGATTCACAATCCCGCTATAGGGGAATGGAGTTATCATTATGGTTACAGAAGAACAAGTCATCGAGTACCTTGAATCCCTTACAATCATCCAGCTCAACGACCTCGTGAAAAAACTCGAGGAAAAATGGGATGTCAAAGCCGCTTGTGGTGGTGGCATGGTCGTCGCCGCAGCTGCTGCTCCCGTTGCTGAAGAACCGACGGAATTCAAAGTCATTCTCGCTGACGTCGGCGCCAACAAAATCAACGTCATCAAAGAAATCCGTGCCATCACGAACTTGGGCCTCAAAGAAGCCAAAGAACTCGTCGACGGTGCTCCTTCGACCGTCAAAGAAGGCATCGAAAAAGCCGAAGCCGAAGACATCAAGAAGAAACTCGAAGCCGCTGGCGCCAAAGTCGAAATCAAAGCCTAATCGATTCGCTAACGCGAGTTAGCTCGTCGTAAGACTTTTGCCCTAAGAATGTCGCATTCTTAGGGCTTTTTTGTGCCTTTTGGGTGGGCATTATATGCCCGTGCTCCCAAACCCCCGATCGCCGCGTTCGGTCGTGGCGAGGTCGTCGAAATCGTCGATTTCACGCCAAACGACATCGGCATGTCGCACGACGACGGCTTGCGCAATTCGGTCGCCAGGCTCGATGGCAAACGCCTCTTCGCCCGTATTGAACAAGATGACCATGAGTTCGCCGCGATAATCGGCATCGACAGTGCCCGGCGTGTTGAGCACCGTAATGCCATGGCGCAAAGCCAGGCCACTGCGCGGCCTGATTTCGATGTGATAATGCCGCGGAATACGCACGCTCACGCCCGTGTGAACGAGTACGCGCCCGCCGGCTGGCACCGTGCACGACTCTGCCGACGATAAATCATAGCCCGCCGCATCGCGCGTGGCTCGCGCTGGAATTTGCGCACCTTCTCGAATGCGGATAAAATCGATCGTCGGTTGGCGATGGCTTTTGTGCATCAATTTGATTTTCTTTCGTTTCATCGTCTTCATTCATACTCCAAACATGACAAGCCTAGCCGCTCACTTCCAACTCAATCCGCCGACCTCGCTCCATACATCTCCAAAATTGGCAAAGGACAAGGCGTGCGAGTGGTCGCGATAAGGATATACTAAAATGGAACAGCAAGGTGCCGAAAAACAAACATTATACGTCGTGGCGACTCCGATAGGCAACATCGGCGATTTGTCGTCGCGCGCCCTCGAAATATTGCGGACCGTCGACTTCATCTTGTGCGAAGATACGCGCCATAGCGGGCTTTTACTCGAGAGATTTGGGATAAAAAACAAACTCGTGAGTTATTTTGCGCACAACGAGGCATTGCGCGTCGACCAAATTTTGCCGCGTTTGTGTAACGGCGAATCGGCAGCCGTTATCAGCGATGCCGGAACCCCCGGAATATCGGACCCCGGAGCGCGAATTGTCGACGCATGCCACGCCGCAGGCATCCGAGTGAGCCCAATCCCGGGGCCGAGTGCCGTCGCATCGGCAATTTCGGCGGCTGGCTTCTATCAGTGTCCACAATTCGAATTTGTGACGTTTTTCCCGCGTAAAACGCAAGATCGCCGCGAACTTTTCGAATCGACGACAAAACTGTCGCGCGTTCTCGTCGGCTACGAATCGCCCCAACGCATCGTCGAAACGCTCGGCGACTTGGCCGCCGTCGCCGGCCCCCAAAAGCGCATTTGCCTTTGCCGCGAGTTGACGAAAAAATTTGAAACGGTCATGCGTTCGACGGTAGGCGATGCTATCGAATTTCTTACAGCAAACCCACCGAAGGGTGAAATATGCCTCGTTATCGAGGGGGTAGATGCCGAACAAAATGCAAAGCCGACCGATGAGTTGTCGCCCGAGGCGCAGAAGCTCGCCCAACTCCTCATCGGCGCCGGGATCGGTGCGCGTACTATCCGCGATATCGTGTCGCAATATTGCGGTGCTCGCCCCAAAAGCGTCTACCAATACGTGATTGCTCAAAGCGATACGGCGTCTTAAAATACGTTGATAATAGCGATGTTTTCGATATAATTCGGCGAAAATATGACGGTCGCGCAGTTTCCCTCTCCTGGAGATAGAACGATGAAGATATACAAGTCACGCATCCCAATCATAGCCGCCGACGTCGCTCGTGCGCTCATCGATGCCGAGGCGGTCGAAGTTGCCGAAGAGCAAAAAAGCCTCTTTATTCAAGACATTGCCGACGTTCTGACGTCGTACATCGAGACGGAACGCAAAATCCACGAAGAGGCGCAAGACCTCATCGCCAACCGCAACGTCGACTTTTCATCGCTCGGGCGTTTCAAGCGCGAATTGGCCAAAAAGTGCAACTTCGGCCTAGGCGACGACGCCATCGACTGGCTCACCGACCACATCATCGACATGCTCTATCACACCGAAAACGTCGAAGAAATCTGGGCCGATAATCCGCAAATTCGCAAAATATCGCGCGAAGTATTATATCGTCACACGCAAATCGACGACGACCTCGACGCCGAAGTCCGCGCGAAAATCAAGAACTTATCGGAAGGTTCAGTTGCTTGGGACGTGAGATATCAGCAGGTGCTCGCGGAATTGCGCCGCCGCAAAGGACTTTAGTGGAATGTTTTGGAGGGGGGAAGTCTCCCCCCAAAGCGGCTATTGGTGCGTCTTTGCGCCCGATACGCCTAGCGCATCGCCCGTTCATCGATCGACCGCACTCAAATCGCGACGCGTATTGAGCGTTAGCGAAATAGCGGCGTTGCGTAGGCGTATTGAGCGATAGCGAAATAGCCGGAGCCCCTGGCGTATCGGCTTTGCCGATAGCCAGGGCACCCAAAAGAATCGATCACATCGAGGCGCAAGACGGCACCGAATACGCCGCTCCCCCCTCTACGGGGGACACCCCCGTAACGCCCCCAGACCTAGAACGCTGGGGCGACGAACTGGGTTCAATATAGTTTGAGAGTTTGCGAATAAAATTCGCGATTTGGAGAATTCATGAATTATAGACCAAAGGAAGGTGCACTTCTTCTTGGAAAATACGAAATAGCGTCGCTTATTGGCGAAGGCGCGTTTGGATGCGTCTATCGCGCGCGATTTCTCAAGCTCGACCGAGATGTTGCGATAAAGTTCATCAACCCGAATGACCAGATTTTGCCGCGGTTTATGGACGAATTGGCGGCGATTAAGAAGCTCGACCACCCGAATATCGTTCGGCTTTTCGACTACGACATATTGAAAGAGGGCGTGCCGTGCATCGTGATGGAGTTCGTCGATGGGCGTGAGTTGGGCGATGTGATCATCGAGCGCGGGCCGTTTGATTGTGCGTCGATTTGCGAGATAGCGATGCAGATCATCGATGCGCTCGTCGAGACGCATAATCAGGGGATAATTCACTGCGATTTGAAGCCCGAAAACATCATGCTCACGAGCATTGGCGCGCGCAAAAACGTCGTGAAGCTGATAGATTTTGGCGTGGCGTCGATTTTGAGCAAGGCGAATGAAAACCGCGAGCACATGCTGATTGGGACGCCGCAATACATGGCGCCGGAGCAGATTTTGCACCAGCCGTTGGGGCCGTGGACCGATGTTTATGCGATTGGGTTGATTCTGATCGAAATGTTTACGGGGCGTTTTGTATTCGACGCGGAGGATCCGCGCGAAGTGCTGCGGATGCAGTTGTATACGCCGGTCGAGATTCCGCATGCGTTGGCGTGTACGCCGCTTGGGAGTATCATTGCTCGCACGACCGAGAAAGACGTGGCGAAGCGGTATAATCACACGCAAGATTTGTATGACGATTTGCGCGATGCGGCGGCGACGTTTCAGCCGGTGCACCGTAGCACGATGATGGAAACCGATGGTTCGTGGCGTCGTAGTCGGAGTGTGCACAGCGTATTTACCGATATTAACGATTTGCTCGTGCCGCCTGGTGCGGGTGCGCCAGTGGTGCCCGAGTTGCGATCGAAGGCGAAGCGCGGTTCGATCGAGGTGCCTTTGATGGGGGGCAATGCGGGCGATAATGGGGCGCCGATGGGCGGTGATCCGAGCGATTTCGACGTGACGCGGCTCAATTTGGGGGGCTTCCAGCACGCGCTCGACGATTTGACGCCGCAGGCGGCCAATAGCCAGGCCATTACGCAGCCGAAACGCCCGTCGTTTAGCGTTCCCGTGCTCGAACGCGGCAATGTGGCGCCAGTGGCGCCAGTGTCGCCCGCGTCGAGTGTGCCGCAGCCTGCCGAGTCGAATGTGCCGGTTTTGACGCCGGAATCGGTGCCGCAGCGCCAGGCATCGAGTGAGCAACACGTGGCAGTGCCGAAATTGAGTCAGGAGACGAGCATAAGCCATAACGATGCGCTCGATCGGATCGAAAAAGCGGCGGCAATGGCGTCGCAAGGAAAGCCCAGCAATGGGACCGTCGTCAACGAAACGGATTTGCGCGTGGCGACGCAGTCGTCGAATCGCGCGCCGCGGCGCGTCGTGAGCCACGTTTTGCGCAATCTCATGTGCATCGTATTGTTTGCGATTGCGGTGGCGGGTGTCGGTGGCTATTTGTGGAGCTCGGGGTTGCTCGTCAAATGGGGAATCGTCGCCGCGCCAATAGTTGCCGCGGAGCGAGATTCGAACGAACCGATCGAGGTGTCGCAAAATTTCGTGAAGTATTCGACGATTCGCGATGCAAGTCGCGAAATGGCTTATGTGGCGGCGATATCGGGGTATATGGGGGCGAGTCGCGACGTGGCGCATATCGTCGAATATCGGGTCATCGGCACGCCGACCGATGCAGCGATTTACCTCAACAATAGCGTCGTTTGCGGGCGTACGCCGTGTAAGATAAACGTCTATGGTCCGATCGAGGCAATGAAGTTGGAGATACGCAAAGGCGGGAAATCGACGACGTTCAACATGCCAAAGCGCGTGAATCGGGCAGAGCCGATGATTATGGTTCTGAAGTAGGCTTTGGACTTCACGCCCGGCCTGTCAGACCTCACCCCCTGGCCCCCTCTCCATAAATGGCGAGGGGGAATTGACGCCCGCGTTGCGGGCGTTTATGGCATGCGAGGGGGAATTGACGCCCGCGTTGCGGGCGTTTATGGCATGCGAGGGGGAAT
>ERZ1026772.1273-NODE-1273-length-14239-cov-5.697758_pt1 | contig 14239 bp, 9 predicted proteins | sample MGYA00380124_ERZ1026772 | MGnify/ENA primary metagenome ERZ1026772 (study PRJEB33269, sample SAMEA4719760) | human gut metagenome | biome: human-associated habitat; feature: organic feature; material: feces | place: Cameroon | collected 2013-10 ...
AAAATGAAGAATCGCCCGGGCGGAGTTTACTCCAGACCGAGCGATTCAAGTTTTTCCCTGCCGCGGGGGAGGGGCGGCAGTGCCGCCTCCCAGTTTAATTCAATTGACTTTCACGTCACACACAGCCTTCTTTGATTCTTTCTTGGGCTCCAAGAAAGAATCGTCCCCCTCGTTCCTTGTTCCCGTCCCCCGTCACACAATCGTGTCCTTGGCCACGACCAGGGGGTAGGTAGCGGGGGCGGTCAGGGTGGAGCCCTCGCGGACGATCACCTGCTTGTCCAGGATGCAGCATTCCACGTGCGCGCCGCTCATGATGTAGCCATCCTGCATGATCACCGCATTGCGCACCACCGCGCCCTTCTGCACGCGCACGCCGCGGGAGAGGATGCTGTTTTCCACCGTGCCCTCGATGACGCAGCCGTCGCCCAGCAGGGAGTTTTTCACCTGCGCGGTGGCGAAATAGCGCGTGGGCATCTCATCGCGCACCTTGGTCCAGATGGGGCGGTCGGCGCTGAACAGCTCGGCCTGCACCTCGGGCTTGAGCAGCGCCATGGAGCAGTTGTAGTAGTCCAGCACGCTGTCCAGCCGCCATACGCAGCCGGGATTGCGCCAGCCGTAGATTTTGAGCGTGCCGTCGCGCAGGCCGGAGGTCAGCACATCGCGGGTAAAGTGATACTGCGCGCGGGAGAGCGCGCGGTCGGCCAGCTCGATGAGCAGCTCGCGGCGGATGATAAACGCCTGCATGTAGCTGTTTTCATAGTTGGGCAGCATGGGCTCCAGCTCCATATCCAGCACGCGGCCCGCGCCGTCCACCTTCAGGTAGCAGCCGTTGCCGCCCGTGCGCAGCATGGTGTGGTCGTCGCTGTACATCAGGGTGATGTCCGCGTTGGTCTGGATGTGCTGCATCAGCATGTCGTCAAAGCGCGCGGTGTAGAGCATGCCGGTGTCCGTCACCAGCACATAGCGCTCCTTGCTGCGGCGCAGAAAATGCAGATTGCTGCGGATGGCGTCCAGCAGCCCCTTGTATACGCCCACATTATCGTGGGTCAGGAAGGGCGGCAGAATCACCAGCCCCTGGCGCTTGCCGTGCAGATCCCACTCCTTGCCCGAGCCCAGATGATCCATCAGGCTGTGGTAGTTTTTCTGGGTGATCACGCCCACATTGCGCGCGCCGCTGGATACCAGCGAGGACAGGATGAAATCAATCACCCGGTAGCGGGCGCAGATGGGCACGGCGGCCACGGCACGGGTGGCGGTCAGCTCACGCAGCTGATCGGTAGTATTGCCGGTATAAATCAATCCCAACAGTTCGCTCATCATCAGCCGCCTCCCTTACTGCGCGCGCTGCTCGCCGGGCAGCACCGCGCCATGATCGGGCACGCGCACGCCAGGGCCCACCACGGCGATTTCGCCCTCTGCGCCGCCCACGTTTGCATAGTAGCCCACCACCGCGTTTTCCGCCACGATGGCGCGGCGCACCACCGCGCCCGCGCGGATGACCGCGCCGGGCATGATCACGCTGTCAATGACCTGCGCATCCTTTTCCACGATCACATCGGTGGACAGGATGGCGTGCTGCGTTTTGCCGTATACCACGCAGCCCTCGGTGGCCAGGGTATCCGATACGCTGGCGGTGGGAGCGATGTACTGCGGCTCGCTGCCGAAATTGCGGGCGTAGATGCGCCATTTTTTATCGTGCAGGTCAATGGGCAGCGGGGTCTTGAGCAGATCCATATTGGCTTCCCACAGGCTTGCGATGGTGCCCACGTCCTTCCAATAATCATTGAAGGAATAGGCCACCATGCGGCAGCCGTCCCCCAGCATGGCGGGGATGACGTTTTTGCCAAAGTCGTTGCTGCTGGCGGGATCCTGCTCGTCGCGGGTCAGGTAATCGCGCAGCTTGTCCCAGCGGAAGATATACACGCCCATGCTGGCGTTGTTGGACTTGGGATGGGCGGGCTTTTCCTCAAACTCGGTGATGGTGCCCTGCTCGTCCGTATTCATGATGCCAAAGCGGCTGGCCTCCTCCCAGGGCACCTGGCGCACGGCGATGGTGACGTCGGCGTTTTTCTGAATATGGTGGCGCAGCATGGCGTTGTAATCCATTTTATAGATATGGTCGCCCGAGAGGATGAGCACATAATCGGGGTTAAACTGCTCGATAAAGGCCAGGTTCTGATAGATGGCGTTGGCCGTGCCGCGGTACCACTCGCCCGTTTTGCCGGTGTGGTAGGGGGGCAGCACATACACGCCGCCGTTGCTTACGTCCAGATCCCACGGCGCGCCCGAGCCGATATAGGCGTTGAGCTCCAGGGGCTGATACTGCGTCAGCACGCCCACGGTGTCGATGCCGCTGTTGGCGCAGTTGGAAAGCGGAAAATCGATGATGCGATACTTGCCGCCAAAGGGCACGGCGGGCTTGGCCATATGGCTGGTCAGCACGCCCAGGCGGCTGCCCTGGCCGCCCGCAAGCAGCATGGCGATGCACTGTTTTTTGCGGATCACGGGATTTGTCCTTCCTTTCCGAAAATCTAACGGGAAATGACTGAAAATTGGCAATATCAGGTCGTTTAACTGCTTTAATTTTACATGTGGATACATTGCTTGTCAATGGAACAAGCGGTACCATTTGTGCTAATCAGCGGGTAAAGCGCAAAAATTCGCATTCCAGCCGGCCGTTATACAGCCGGGTGCGCCCCTGGGCGTGCATGCCGGCCACGCGCTCAAAGCCCGGATGGCTGGTGATCACGTTCAGCGTGCAGCCGGGATGGCGCTGCATCAGGCCCTTCATGGCGCGGTACAGCTGCTCGCAGGCTTTGCGATCCCCCAGGCGCTCGCCATAGGGCGGATTGCACAGGAAGCACGGCGCGGGGCCGGACAGCTGCAAATCGCGCAGATCCCTTTGATACACGGTGATCTTGCCTTCCAGCCCGGCCTGGCGGATATGGCGGCGCGCCAGCTCCAGGGCTTCGGGGCTGATATCGCTGCCCGAGATGGGCGGCAGGTGCGAAAAATCCGCCTGCGCGCGGGCGTCGGCGCGGATATCCTTGAGCGCCTGCGCGTCCACGCACGCCCATTTTTCCATATCAAAGGCGCGCGTCAGCCCGCTGGCGCGGTGCGCGGCGGCATAGGCAGCCTCAATCAGCAGCGTGCCCGTGCCGCAGCAGGGATCGTGCAGCGGCTCCTGATAGCGCCAGGTGGACAGCCTGACCAGCGCGGCGGCGGCCGTTTCGCGCAGGGGGGCCTCGCCGTTCCAGGTGCGGTAGCCGCGGCGGTTGAGCGCGTCGCCGCACAGATCCAGCGTCAGCCGGGCGACATCGCCATGCAGGGCAACGTCCACGGCATAGCGCGCGCCGGTCTCCGGCAGGGTGCGGACACGGTGCCCCTGCAGCATACGATCCACAATGGCCTTCTTGGTGATGGCCTGGCAATCGCGCACGCTCATCAGCTGGCTGCGCGCACAGCGCCCGGACACGGGGATGGCGGCGTCGGGCGGCAGCACGCTTTCCCAGGGGGCGGAGCGCACCAGCTGAAACAGCTCTTCAAAGCTGCGCGCCTCGCCCTCGGCCATCAGCAGCAGCACGCGGTCGGCACAGGCCAGCCACAGGCAGGCGGTGAACGCCCCGGCAAAATCGGCCGTAAAGCGCACGCCGCCATTTTCCGCGCGCGCATCCGCAAACCCCAGGCGCAGCAGCTCCCGCTTGACCAGCCCCTCCAGCCCGAAGGCCGCCGTGGCAATGAATGTATGCTTGCTTGTATCGATCATGTGCTTCTCCCGCCATGTAGTTGGTATTTCCAGGGATATTGTAATATGCGGGCATTGGAAAGTCAATGGAAAATCAGGGAGGGGGATGAAGGGGGACGTTTCTTTCTTCAGTCATAGCGCCGCCGCAGGCGGCTGAGGGCGCACAATTTTGCAAATTGCCGCCCGAAACCCGCGCTTGCCGCAAGGCAGTAGCGCGGGGCGTACAAGGAAAGTAACAAAGAACCTGTGTGTGACGTGAAAGAAAGGTGGATTTAAATTGGAAGGCGGCAGTGTTGTGTGCCCCCGTGGCAGGTGAAAGCCTGAACCGCCCGGATGAAAGCAAGCTTTCCTCCGTTCGCTTCCTGCTTTCCCCCTTGGTCGTGCTGCGCACGCCCTGCGCTGATCTGCGATCAGCGTGCCGCGGGGAATGTTATCTGGCAGTCCCCCTCATCCGTCTCGCTATTCGCTCGACACCTTCCCCCGCTTGGGAGAAGGCTTTTATAGTTATGCGCTTTGCAAGAAACTTGGATGTTCTACCCCAACTATCGCAGTCAGCCAAATCTGCTTCCCGCACCCAATTACGCCCCGTGGCACGCTGATCGCAGATCAGCGCAGGGCGTGCGCAGCACGACCATAGGGGAAAAATAAAGAATCGCTCGGGCGGAGTTTACTCCAGACCGAGCGATTCAAGTTTTTCCCTGCCACGGGGCTCACTCATCAGCCCCGCCTTCCAGTTTAATTCAATCAGCTTTCACGTCACAACGCAGCCTTCTTTGGTACTTTCTTGGGCTCCAAGAAAGTACCGTAACCTCCCCGTCTCCTCGTCCCCCCCTTACCGCTTCTCCACAACGCTGCCGCCCTTGTGGATGCAGTTGGCGGGGACGGTGCCGCGAACGCTGACCAGGGGGTATACCTGCGCGCCGCGGCCGATGACTGCGCCGGGGTTGAGCACCGCGCCGCAGCCGATCTCGGCGTAATCGCCCAGCATCGCGCCCAGCTTTTTCAGGCCGGTCTCCATGCGTTCGCTGCCGCGATGCACCGCCACCGGCTGTCGATCGCCCTTGACATTGCTGGTAACGGCGCCCGCGCCCATGTGCGCGCGGTAGCCCAGCACGCTGTCGCCCACATAGTTGTAGTGCGGCACCTGCACGTTGTCAAAGAGGATCACGTTTTTCAGCTCCGTGCTGTTGCCCACCACCGCGTCGCGGCCAATGAGCGCGCTGCCGCGGATGTAGGCGCAGTGGCGCACCTCCGCGCCGTGATCGATGATGATGCACTCGCCCAGGCACGCCGTGGGCGCAACCACCGCGTCGCGCGCAATCCATACCGTGGGCGAAGGATGCAAGAATTCGCTGATGGGCAGCGTTTCGCCCAGCGCCAGAATAAAAGGCTTGATGCGCGGCAGCACCTCGTGCGGATACTCGCACTTTTCCAATAGCTCCGCCGCGCGCGTATGCGTCAAATCAAACAGATCGCTGACCCTGTACAGCATTTTTATCCCTCCACTGCCATGCCGCTGCCGCGCAGCGCCGCCGCCACGCTGTCCGCCGCGCGCTGCGCCATATCGCCATCCTCGGCCTCGCACATCACGCGCAGCACGGGCTCAGTGCCGCTCTTGCGCAGCAGAATGCGTCCCTGCGTGCCCAGCCCGGCGCGCGCAGCCTCCAGCGCCGCCACTACCTGCGGATGCGCGGCCGCCGCGGCCTTGTCCGCCACGCGCACGTTGATGAGCACCTGCGGATAGCTGCTCATGCCCGCGTGCAGCTCGGACAGCGGACGCTTTTGCGCCAGCATGGCCTGCATCACCTTGATGGCCGTCAGCAGGCCGTCGCCGGTGGTGGCGTACTTGGCAAAGATGATGTGCCCGCTCTGCTCGCCGCCCAGCGGATCGCCGCGCTGCTGAATGCGCTCGTACACGTATTTATCGCCCACGTCGGTCTGCTCATAGCCGATGCCCAGCGCGTCCAGCGCGCGGTACAGCCCCATATTGCTCATGATGGTGGTCACCACATGCCCCGCGCCCAGCAGCCCCTGCTTTTGCAGGAAGGCGGCGTACAGATACAGGATGCGGTCGCCATCCACCGCCTGGCCGCGCTCGTCCACGGCGATGCAGCGATCGGCGTCGCCGTCAAAGGCAAAGCCCACGTCCAGCCCGCGCTCGATCACCAGGCGCTGCAGGTTTTCAATGTGCGTGGAGCCGCAGTTCACGTTGATGTTTTCGCCGTTGGGCGTATTGCCCACCACCGTCACCTCGGCGCCCAGCGCCTTGAACACGCTCTCGGCCAGCTGCCAGGTGGAGCCATTGGCGCAGTCCAGGCCCACGCGCAGGCCCTTATAGGAGTGCGTAGCCAGCGAAATCAGGTAGCCGATATAGCGATTGCGCCCGGCGGCGTGATCCACCACGCGGCCGATACGCTCGCGCGTGGCCAGCGGCGCGCTCGCGCCCGCATCCAGAAACGCCTCGGCGCGCTCGATCACCGCGTCCTCCATCTTTTCGCCCTGGGCGTTGACAAGCTTCAGCCCGTTATCCCAATAGGGATTGTGGCTGGCGCTGATCATCACGCCGCAGTCAAAGCCCTCGGTGCGGGCCACATAGGACACGCTGGGCGTGGGGGTGACGTGCAGCAGGTAAGCGTCCGCGCCGGCGGAGGTAAGCCCTGCGCACAGCGCATCCTCCAGCATATAGCCGGAGGCGCGGGTATCCTTGCCGATAACCACGCGCGCGCGGCGCGCCTGGCTGCCATAAAAGGAGCCTAAAAACTGCCCCAGCTGGAAGGCGTGCATGGCGGTAAGCTCGCGGTTGGCTTCGCCGCGGAAGCCGTCGGTGCCAAAGTATTTGCCCATTCTGTCCTCCTTTTTCATCACGCAAAAGAAAAAAATGGCCGCTAAAAGGCTTTTGTTCTTTTAGCGGCAAGGCTTTTTGCGGTTGTATTATAGCATGGACGCGGCGTCATCGTCAATATAGACGGTGCAGTCGGGATGCAGCTGCAGGATGGAGGCGGGCACGCTGTTATCAATGCGGCCCTCGATCATGCCCTTGACGGCCTGGGCCTTGTTCTTGCCAAAGGCCATCAGGATGATCCTGCGGGACTGCATCACGGTCTTGATGCCCATGGACACGGCCTTTTCGGGCACCTCGTCAATGGAATTGAAGAAGCGCTTGTTGGCCTGGCGGGTCGCGTCGGTCAGGGGCACGATGTGCGTAACGGCGTCCCAGGGCGTGCCGGGCTCGTTAAAGCCGATATGGCCGTTGGGGCCGATGCCCAGCAGCTGCAGATCCACGCCGCCGGCCTGCTTGATTTCATCGTCGTAGTGCGCCGCCATCTCGTCCGTCACGCCAATGCCGCAGGGCACGTGCGTGCGGGTCTTGTCGATATCCACCAGGTTGAACAGGTGGCTATCCATGAAGTAGCGGTAGCTCTGGGGATGGGAGCCATCCAGCCCCACATACTCGTCCAGGTTATAGGTGGTTACATCCTTGAAGGAGAGCTTGCCCGCCCTGCACAGGGCAACCAGCTCTTCATAGAGCATTTCGGGCGTGGAGCCCGTGGCCAGGCCAAGGACGCAGTGCGGATTTTCACCCAGCAGCTTGCGGTATTCCTCCGCCGCCATGCGCGCACAGTTGCGCTGGGTATCCCGGATAATTTTCATGCTTAACACCTCTATGATATGCTGCCGCGCAGCAAATTATGACCGCTCTCATGGTACGCAATTTGGCGCGAAATGTCAAGCCTTTTTCGGGAGATAGGGGGACGAAGGAACGAGGGAAACGTTACTTTCTTCAGGCATAGCGCCGCCGCAGGCGGCTGAGGGCGCGCAATTTTGCAAATTGCCGCCCGAAACCCGCGCTTGCCGCAAGGCAGTAGCGCGGGGCGTACAAGGAAAGTAACAAAGAACCTGTGTGTGACGTAAAAGGAAGTTGGATTTGAATTGGAAGGCAGGGCTGGTGAAGGGGCTCACGTGGCAGGGAAAATTCGCGTGCCCGGATCGGCGCAAGCGCCATCCGTTCCCTTGAATATTTCCCCTATGGTCTGGCTTCGCCAGCCCGCGCCGATTACATCGGCGTGCCACGGGGCGGGGCGGCAGGTGGCCAGGGCCACTCCCAGTTTTATTAATTTGACTTTTTCGTCTACAACGCAGCCTTCTTTGGTACTTTCTTGGGCTCCAAGAAAGTACCGTAACCCCTTATACCTCCACCGGCACAAGCGTCCGGCGGCGCAGGCTGTACAGCCCGCCAAACTGCACCGGCAGGCCGGTGATCTCGCGCAGGGCGCGGGCGTACCAGCGCAGCTGATCGCCGTACATCGCAGGCAGCTCCTCGGCGGGGCAGCGGTCGGTCTTGTAATCCACCAGCACCCACGCGCCGTTTTCGAGGAAGCAAAGATCGATCACGCCCTGCACCAGCAGATCGCCATCCCGCAGGCAGAAGCCCCACTCGCGCTGCACGCGCGGGCTGGCCAGCATCCGCGCGCCCATATCGCTGCGCAAAAAGGCCAGGATGTCGCCGGGATCGATGGCCGCCAGCTCCTCCGCCGTCAGCACGCCGCGCTGCGCCAGCGCCGCAAGCTGCGCGTTCACTGCTGCCGGCAAAGCCTCCGCGCCGCGCAGCAGGGACAAATCAAGCGCTCCCAGCGCCTTGTGCGCCGCCGTACCGCGATCGGCCGCCGATAGCTGCGTTCCAGCCAAAAACGGCGGAAGTTCAGGCGGAAGCGTATCCAAATGCAGCGCTTTTCGCTTACTTTCGGGCGTTTCCTCGGTATCCTCTGTCCAGACCGCGCCGCGCAGAAGCGCCGTCACGCTGGTCTTTTGCAGCTGCGATTGCCGCGGCGGACGCGCCATCTGCGCGCAGAAATCGGCAGAGGGCGGCTCGGACAAATCCGGAATGGAAAATTTTTCCTCTTGCGGTAAGCGCTGACTGAACTCCGCGCTGCCATGATAGCGCAGATCCCACAGGCTGCCATTGGCCGCCGTGAACAGCGTGTCGCGCCCCGTCCGCAGCCCCTCGCCCACAGCCTGCACCACCCAATCCAGCATGCAGCGCGCGCAGCCCGCCGCGTAATCGCCCTCGGGCATATCGCGCATCTCGGCCACGCCCTGCATGCTGCGCGGCGAGGACAGCAGGATCAGCCGCTCCCGCGCGCGGGTCATGCCCACGTACAGCAGCCGCGCTTCCTCCGCCTTGATCTGCCGCGCCTGCTTGCAGGCCAGCGCCCGCCCGGCCACCGTGTGCCCGGTCACGCGGCGCTCGGCGTCCACGCGCTTGAGGGCCAGGCCAGCCTGCGCGTCGGTGCGCAGCAGCTCCCCGTCCGAGGGCATGCGGAAATTGCGCGCCAGCTCCATCAGGATGACCAGCGGAAACTCCAGCCCCTTGGATTTGTGCAGCGTCATGATGCGCACCACATCGTCGTTTTCGCCCAATTCGCGCGCCGCGCCCGCATCGCCCGTGCGCTTGGCCAGATCGCTGACGGACAGGAAATCATGCAGCGAAGCCCGCGCGCCGTCTGCCTGCGCGCGCTCGCACAGCAGGCGCAGATTGGCCTGCCGCGCCGCGCCATCCCGCTGCGCCCCGGCCAGGGCGTACAGCCCGGACTGCGACAGGATGCGCCACAGCAGCCGGTCGGTGGGCAGATGCTGCGCCCAGAAGCGCCATGTATCCAGCCGTTCGCAGGCTGCGCGCACATCCTCCTCCTGCTCCCGCAGGGCGAAAAACACCTGATAGAAGGGCTTTTGCCGCGTATCATCGCGCAGGCGGATCTCGGCCAGCCGCGCGCTGGAAAAGCCAAAGCACGGGCAGCGCAGGGCGCTGAGCAGCGGCACATCCTGATAGGGGTTGTCCAGCACGCGCAGCACGTTCATCACATCCCGCACCTCGGGCAGGTCAAAATACTGCGCGTCGGCGTCGCTGTAGGCAGGCACGCCCTCGCTGGCCAGAATCTTGGCAATCAGCGGCGCGCGGCCGCTGGCGGAGCGCAGCAGGATCACGCAATCCCGATAGCGCAGGGCGCGCTCGCCGTTCTTATCCCGGATGGGACGGCCCACCTGCTCGCGAATCAGCCGCGCGGCCAGCTGTGCCTCGTACATCCAGCCCTTGCGCGCCTCGCCCCCATCGTCGCCCTCCTCCTGCGCGTCCGGCGCGGGCTCCTGGGTATCGTCGTTGATGATATGCAGCTGCACGGCGGGATCGCCCGTGGTTTCCATGCCCGCGTGCAGGGCCGCGTCGTCGTCATAGGCAATCTCGGTAGCGCCGCGGCGCATGGCGCGGGCAAACACGCAGTTGACGGCGGCCAGAATATTGCCGCGCGAACGGAAATTGCGGCTCAGCAGGATGCGGCGCGAAACAGCCTTCTTTTCGCTGCCAAACTGCTCATATTTGCTCAAAAACAGCGTAGGATCGGCCAGCCGGAAGCGATAAATGGACTGCTTGACGTCACCCACCATGAACAGACGGTTGTTTTCATTGTGCACGCGGCGGACGATGGCCTCCTCGATGGCCGACACATCCTGATACTCATCGACAAAGATCGCATCGTAGCCCTCGGCCACGCTCTGCCGCACCTGCGCGTCATCCAGCGCCTTGAGGGCCAAATGCTCCAAATCGCCATAATCCAGCAGGTTTTTCTCCTGCTTGTACTGCGCATAGCGCGCATCCATGGCCTTCACCAGGCCGATCAGCGCGCGCAGAGCGGGCAGGGTGGCGGCTACCTCGGCGCGTGCCTGATCGATATCGGCGGGCACCATGGCGCGCGCCTGCTTGGCCAGCTCCTTCATGCGGTCGCGCAGGGAGGTAAAGCGATCGGCCAGCGCGGGGTCAAAATCCGCGTTCTTGGGCGCGCGCGCCTTGACGGCAAAGCGCAATTCGCCCGCAGGCAGGGTATCCTGCCGCAGCGCATCGCGCAAAGCGGCCAGCAGCGCCTGATCGGCCTGCGCGGTGGGCAGCAGATGCACGGGCGCGCCGGGCAGCTCCAGCAGGCGCAGGCATTGATCGTTCAGCTGCTCCGCGCCCTCCAGGCACAGCAGCGCTTCCTTGCGCAGGATCAGCAGGAAGGGTGCAAGCCCGGCCCCGGCGGGATCGGCCATGTGCTGGCTCAGCCACGCTTCCGGATCGGCCTGCGCGCGCAGGAAGGTGTATAGCTGACGCGCCATTTCGACGATCTGCGCATCCTGATACTGGCTGGTCAGCGCCTGCGCGTCGGGGGAATCGGACTGGCACAGCTCCTCCACGCTTTCATCCAGCGCGCGCTGCAAAAGCGGCTCCAGCGCGGTATTCTCGCCCACCTTGGCCATGGGATCGACGTCCGCCGCCTGAAAATGCAGACGAATGACGCGATGGCAGAACACATGCAGCGTGCTGATCTGCGCGCGGCGCGCCAGCAGCATTTGCCGGCGCAGATGCGCGTTGCCCGCCGCCTCCGCATCCAGCGCGGCGATCAGGCGCTCGCGCAGCTCCGCCGCGGCGGCACGGGTGAAGGTGATAATCAGCAGGCGGTTGATCTGCCCGCCCCCGCGCAGCAATTGCAGCACATGCTCCACCAGCACGGCCGTCTTGCCGCTGCCTGCCGCTGCGCTGACCAGCAGTTCGCTGTTGCGCGCGTCAATGGCCTCCCGCTGCGCCTGCGTCCATTGCGGCATGATGATCCCCCCTTGATGTTTCACGTGAAACAATTTCGTATCTATACTTTACCACAATGTTTCACGTGAAACAATAGTTTCGTGAAGCGTGAAAGGAATATCAGGGGAGGGCACGGCAGATAGCACAAGGCTTCTCCTTGAGGAGAAGCCTTTTGGTGGCCATTCTGTCCAACTATCATTAGTCGCTGCGCTTATTCGCCACACCCAACTACACCCCCCGTGGCACGCTGATTGCAGATCAGCGCAGGGCGTGCGCAGCACGACCGAAGGGGAAAAATGAAGAATCGCCCGGTTGGAGTTTACTCCGAACCGAGCGATTTGAGTTTTTCCCTGCCACGGGGGCGGCAGGGCCGCCTTCCTGTTTTATCAGCTTGACTTTTACGTCACAACGCAGGTTCTTTGTTACTTTCTTCCCTGAAGAAAGTAACGTTCCCCTCGTTTCCCCCCTTACTTGTACTCCGGCAGCCAGCCCTTGTGAGCCTCGATCATGTCGTCGCACAGGGAAACGATGTCGTCGATGGACAGCTCGCTCTGCAGATGCGGATCCATCAGTGCGGCCTGATAAATGTAATCCTTCTTCAGGGTCTTGGCCGCCTCAATGGTCAGCAGCTGCACGTTGATGTTGGTGCGGTTCAGCGCCGCGCACTGCTCCGGCAGATCGCCCACAAAGGTCGGGGTCACGCCGCTCTTGTCCACAATGCAGGGCACCTCTACGCAGGCGTTCTGCGGCAGGTTGGTGATCAGCCCGGTGTTGAGCACGTTGCCGCCGATCTTGTAGGGCTGGTTGGTCTCCATGGCCTCCATGATGTGGCAGGCGTATTCCCTGCTGCGCTCGTGGGTCAGCTTGTCATTCTGGGTCAGCTCCACGCGCAGGGTGGCCCACTTCTCCTCATGCTTGATGCAGCGGCGCGGATACTCATCCAGCGGGATGTTGAAGCGCTCGATCAGCTCCGGATACTTGTCCTTGATAAAATACGGCGTGTATTCAGCGTTGTGCTCGCTGGATTCGGTCACATAGTAGCCAAAGCGCTTCATCAGCTCATAGCGCACCATATCGTCATGCTTCTCGGTGCGCGCGGCCGCGCGGCGCTTGATCTCGGGATACAGATCGTTGCCCTGCGGATCGCGGATCTCCAGCAGCCAGGCCTGATGGTTGATGCCGGCGATCTTCCACTGATAGGTATCGTCATAGGGCATATCCAGCCCCTTGAGCAGGTGGCTGGCGCACACCTGCACGCTGTGGCACAGACCCACCGTCTTGATGGGGGTGTAGCGCTGCATATAGCCGGTCAGCATAGCCATGGGGTTGGTGTAGTTGAGGAACCAGGCGTTGGGGCACACCTCGGCCATATCGTCGGCGAAGTCCTGCATCACGGGGATGGTGCGCAGGGCGCGGAAGATGCCGCCGATGCCCAGGGTGTCGGCGATGGTCTGGCGCAGGCCGTACTTCTTGGGCACCTCAAAGTCCGTCACCGTGCAGGGGCGGTACAGGCCAACCTGAATGGCGTTGACCACGTAATTGGCGTCGCGCAGGGCGTCCTTACGGTTTTCCACGCCCAGGTAGGTCTTGATGGTGGCCTTGTTGCCCAGGTTCCTGTTGATGGCGTCCAGCATGCGCTTGCTGTCGTCCATGCGGTCCGCGTCGATATCGTAGAGGGCAATCTCGCTGTTTTCCATGATCGGGGACGTCATGCAGTCGCCCAGCACGTTCTTGGCGAACACGCTGGAGCCGGCGCCCATGAATGTAATCTTAGGCATATATTTCCTCCATGATGCGTAGTATCGGTTGCAACATCAAGCATAGTATAGTAAAATAAGTGGGGAATCGCAATATCTGCGCGTTGCAGATTATTGTCTCTATGTTGCATCGTGAAGGAGCGGCATTTATGGATCTGACCGTCATCAACTGCGGCGAGGAGCGCTGCGCGCCGGGGCACAGCTACGGCCCGGCGGTGCGCAAGGGGTACTTGTTTCATTATATTATCAGCGGCAGCGGGGTTTTCTTTGCGGGCGGGCGGCGGCCCGCGCTGCACGCCGGGCAGGGATTTTTGATTTATCCCGGCCAGGTAACCACCTACACGGCGGACGCGGAGCAGCCGTGGCACTATGTATGGCTGGGCTTTCGCGGCGAGGAGGCGGCGGCGCTGATTGCCGCGACGGGCATCACCGAGGCCGCGCCGTACTTTACCACGCGGTCGGGCGCGGCGGTGACGGCGTGCATCCGCCAGATATACCGCGACATTGCGGGGCTTAGCAACAGCGCGGCGGGCGCGCTGGCAGCGGCGGGCGGCGTGCTGCGGTTTATCGCGCTGATCAGCCCGGCGGACGCGCGGCCGGTGAGCGCGGCGGTGACGTACTACGAAAAGGCGATGTGGTACATCCGCGCGCACCTGGAAAACGGCGTGACGGTGGAGCAGGTGGCGGACTTTGTGGGGCTGAGCCGCTCGCAGCTGTTCCGCGCCTGCAAGGAGGCGGCGGGGCAATCGCCCAACGCGGTCATTGCGCACGCGCGCGCGTCCATGGCGCGGGGCATGCTGAGCAATTCGGCCCTGACGCTGACGCAGATCGCGCTCTCCTGCGGCTATGCCAGCGCGGCGCACTTTTGCACGGCTTTTCGCCGGGATTGCGGCCTGACGCCGACGGAGTATCGCCGCGGCAGGCAGGAGGCCGCCGATCCGGGCCGGAGGGTATGACGGGAGGATGAGGGAGACGAAGGAGACGAGAAGGTTACGGTACTTTCTTGGAGCCCAAGAAAGTACCAAAGAAGGCTGCGTGTGACGTAAAAGTCAAGTTAATAAAACTGGGAGTGGCCCTGGCCACCCGCCCCCCGTGGCAGGGAAAAACTTGAATCGCTCGGTCTGGAGT
>ERZ1026772.1274-NODE-1274-length-14232-cov-4.093320_pt1 | contig 14232 bp, 16 predicted proteins | sample MGYA00380124_ERZ1026772 | MGnify/ENA primary metagenome ERZ1026772 (study PRJEB33269, sample SAMEA4719760) | human gut metagenome | biome: human-associated habitat; feature: organic feature; material: feces | place: Cameroon | collected 2013-10 ...
TATTTGAATATCTAGTGTCGGTAGGGTTAATCATGTCAAATAAGAAAATATTTTTAACACACTCAACCCAATTTCCATTAAAATTAAATTTATTTACGAAATTTTTAAATTTAATAAAAGTGTTTAAGTTCCAAATGTTTCCACCAGTAAAAGAGAATATGCTACCAAGAGTATCTACTAGAATTCCGTGTCTGTCTGCTGGTATAGATGATACATCAGAACCACCTTCGATTGTGCAATTATTAAAATAAACAATTCCACATTTATCGGTGAAGTGCATCATATAATCATTAGCACCACCATCCGATATATGAAAATTTGTGAAATAGCAATTCCAACAATTCCTTAAAGTTAATAAGGAATAATGATTAGAATGATTTCCCCTTATCCAAAAGTCTCTAAAAATTAGACCATATAATTTAGTTGTACCATTACCAATTTCAACACAGGCATTTTCACCATCACAATAAATACAAGCCGGGTCTGTGTTATTTCCAGTAATATTTAGTTGCTGAATTGTAATATTTAGTTTTTCAGTAATTCTATATCTGCCATATAATTTTAAATTAGTTATACTATGATTTAGCATATAATTAACTGTTGAAATTAAAGCGCTTGTATCATCTGTTGTTCCGTCACCCTTTGCACCAAACATCTGTGGTGTAACATAGGCTTTTAAATACCCAACAGATACTTTTACTTTATCTAACTCATTTGACACATCTTTTGTTTCTTGTCTGTAATTTTCAACTTGAGCATTATAATTTCCTGTTGCTACCCAGTATTCAGAGTTATCAAGATTAATTCCAACAGGAACAGGTTTTTTACTTGTATAAGAAGTGCCAGCATAAGTTACAATAGTTAACGCTTCATAGTTTCTTAAATTATCCCATTCAACAGGATTTGCAAATTTAGGTACATATCTTGCTCCAATATATTGTCTATTCATATCATTACCACCCTTTCATTAATAGCTAAGAACTAAGTGACCGTATTCTGGTTGCAATTCTAGTTCAATATCTAACCCTGTAGTATTAAATTCAATATCTTTCCAACTTTCTGGTATATTATAAATAATATAACCACTGTCACTAATTTCAACCACAATCATGGTTGCAATATATTTTTTAATTAGTTCTTCAATAAATTTAGTGTTAAAATTATTAATCCATTCTTGCACTATTTTTAAATCGTTTTTCAAGTCGTTAATTTCATTAACAACAATTTTATCTTGCTCAATAAGTTTATTAATGTAATTAACTACTTTACACAAAATTTCATAATAACTTAAACTATCATCATAGACAAGAGGTAAAACCTTAAAACACCAAAATCTAAAAGTTTTTAAGTCGTTCATATTATCACCTCACCACAATCTAAAAAATAAATCATCAAATTCTGCAATAACCATTCTATCAATATTTAGAAATGTATCACGGTATTCTTTAATCATATTACTATAACTTCCGCTCCCTTGTTTACCGCTAACCGTTTCCAAATATTCCTCTGTGTTATTCATTGTACCAGTATTGCTATTACTACCATTTTTTGTATTTGCTTTTTCGCTTGTATCACTATACTTAACGTTTCCAGTATCTGCATATTCACCACTACCACTATTACTACTTTCACTTGTACTACTATCTGTATCAGTAATCTTTCTAGCATTAGTCAAATACGTTTCAGTTTCAACCCCAGTCAGAGCACCCTGTGGCGTATCACTATACAAGTCTTTGCTATTGCTAGAACCACTATCATTAGTACTACTAGTACCACTATTTTTATTAGTACCACTTGTAGTATTATCCCTTGTTCCACTACCTGTATTTTTATCTGTACTTGTTTCAGTGCTAGTGCCATTTTCCGTTTTATTTTCGTCAATAGTTCTATTATGCGTTCTTGTAATATTAACATCATACAGTGGGTTAAACTCTAACAATGCACTTTTATACAACTGGTTATAATACGGTAAAATTTCTTCTAACCTAGTATTCAACCACAACTTCCAAATACCAACTGTTTCTGAACATATCTCCCTTAAATAATAATGTTTTAAAATTTTCTTACAGATAACAGCCCTGTAATTTTCATCAAAAATTTCAGCTTTTGTTGTGAAAATTTTATCCCAACTATTATTTAAAACTTCGTCAACGTTATCACATCCCGTAGAGTTTTCAAGTCCCGATTTACTTTCACAGATAAAACGAACCTCAGTTGTATATTTACTCATTTTCTACAACCCCGCTTTCTCCCTCTATTGTATCAACGCCTTGCCCCTCATTGATAGCCATAAAATCCTCTCTATAATTGACTTCAATATTAGTTCCAAACATAGCGTTGATTTTTTCAACCGCTTCTCTTCTGCTCTGCAATCTTGAATATCTACTCGAAATAGTACCACCCTGTGCCTGTGAACTTTCAATAGCTAACATACGTTCACGCTTCTGCGCACCGCTGTTATTAATACCTAAATAGGTTAGCGCTTCATTCCAATACATTTGCTTCAAATTATACAATTTGTCACAAACATAAGGCGCACCAGTCTGCAAGCATTTTAAAGAGTTTAAGTCAAGGTTTTTATCACCAAAAATGAATGGTGAATTACCATCAAACTCTTTATATAAATTTTTTAAAGTCAATCTTTGTTGTTCAGTTCCCTGTATCAACACTGGTGTTTTCTGTGCATTTGCATTCACGTCTATAATTCTATCCAGATTGTACAATCTTCTCGCAAACATTTGTACCTCTAAAATAGAATTAGTGTGCAAATAATTATTCCAAATAATAACGCTATTGCTTTCTTTCAGTAATTTCTGATAATTGTTATATCCAGAATAGGCACGTCTTAACACAGGATTTCCGTAAACGTCTAATCGACCACTGGGTAAACAATCTAAGCATAGATTTCCTATTACATCATCATCAAAATACACCATGCTTCCAGTTTCAAACAAATGCAATTCCAAATACCTTGCATCTACTGTAGGTGGTAAATTTTTCCATTCAAACATTGAAACGCTTAACTCTGTCAACCTGTTTAAATACTGCATGTAGGTTAAATTGTTTGTAATAGCGCTTTCACCAAACAGCGTTTTTTCCCTTTTTCTGTTACCCATTTATTCACCTCCTTGCGGACTGTTGTCTAAACTATAATTCCCAATTTCAGCCCCATTTTTCCAGAATGTAATACCAGTGTCATATATACTACAAATTAGTCTCATGTCATCACTTGGAATACTACCTGTTACTGTACACCCTACAGTTTTAACATAATTCCAATGTGGTCTACTATTTCTATTAGGCACTTTTAAACGCTTAGTGCTATACCCGTATCTAGTGAAATAATCATCAATAATTTTAGCGTATTCACTTGTAACTGATAGTCTACCACGGTAAAATTGCTGTTTTTTAGCTGATACATTTAAAGAGCCTTGTGCATTACCCTTTATCATATCAGCTTTAATTGAAGCTTGATAGTCTTGTGCAAGTAAATTTGTCACATTACTTATGGCGTTTATAGTTCCACTCATAGCACCACCAACACCGCCCATAAGACCACCAATAGCTATACCGCCTAAAGCACTTCCTATCCCACTAGCTAATAGTACACTATTTTGTGCAACCCATGCGCTATAGGTGTCAACATTCCATGAACATAAAGGGTAATTTGTTAATGATATTATTTCAGTATTTAGTTCTGTTGTACCCTTATATCCTCTTGGTCTAGCCGTTACAGTTATAGGTTGCGTTACATTGCAATCTATACTTATAATAGGTTGCAAGTCATTAAAAAATTCGTAGCGTAATGATAAACTTGAACTTCCTCCATTGTCAACATGATAAAAATTATATGGATATGTGTACAATTTATTGTTTTTTGGTTTATATCCGTTTAACTTGTCATTGGTAGTGATAGCACTATCTAAATGTAATTCATTTACCGCCTTGTTATTATTTACCATTTTGTTGTTTTCTGGTATTTCTCCGTTTGGTAAAAAATGTTTTGGCATAACATACATGCTTACAACTGATTCTGGCTTTTGAACGTATTCTGTTAATTTTTGGTTTATAGCGTTAAAATTATCAATACCGTATACCCACAACGTTGCACCGCCATAAATCCCATCATAGATTTTTCCATCAACAGCACTACTTTCTCCAGAAACATCTACAATAGCAACTATAACACAAATGTCGCTCATATTTTCAATCATAGGTGTATAACTATTAAAAACATACTCACCTGTAGCTAACGATTCTGGTGCTATATTATCACCTATGTTATCAGTTACACTGTGTTCCCTTTCAACAAAACACTGGTCTACAGAATAATCAAAAAACCATGTCTGCATTACATCAATTTCAAATTCAATCTGTGAACATTCGTTGTTTAAATATTCAACAGAAGTGATAAAAGCATAAAACCACTTATTACCATAAGAATTGTTTTGAAACATCATATAATTACAGTCATATAAATTATCAGCTTTTATTCCAACCCTAGCATACCCACGCTTAACTCTCTGGTACGTGTAATTATTTAAGTTATATTTCTGTAACCCCATGAAATAGGTAGCCTGTGTACTGGCATTTTCAAAATATATAGTATGGTCAAATGTTTTATCTAAAGGAGCATCTTTTAAAATGCGAATATTAGTGTTAGGTTCTATATACATAATAACCTCTTTTCAAAATACAAGGGCAAGCTATTAACTCACCCTAGTATTTTTAATTACTCTTTATTCATTGTAACAGTGTCACCCACATTATTAGCACTTGAAATACTTGTAGCGCCCTTATATGTCTGACCGTTAACTTCTGCCACCAATGTAATTTCAGTAGCGGCTTTTGAAGCTGGGATAATAACAGCACCGTATTTCTGGATAGCAATACCGTTTGTGGTTGTGCTTTCATCCTGTACAAAATGCACACTATTCGGTTCAAGGCTTGCTCCATCTGTATCAGCACTCAACGCAAATACGGTCGCATCCTCTGAATGGTCTTTGCTGATAATTTCCACGGTCAGAGTTTCTGGTAGTGTAATTGTAGCTGTACTCTGAACAAATACAACAGCATTTGCAAATGGTGAGTAAGAAACAGTTTTCCATGTGTGATAAAAATAGTTCCAATACATACCACTAGCCACATACTTTTCAGTAAACTTGTTGTTGTTATCATAAACTTGAAACCAATTTTCGTCAAGCAATACCGCTTTAACATCTTTCATCAAATTTAACTCTGCTGTGGTAATCTCTTCGATTCCGTCCGAATTTTCTCTGATAACGTCAAAACGTTCGTTGTCAAACTCAGACCATGAATCAATTAAAAACAGCCTACCCATAAAGTCAGCCTTATCCATGTTAAATGCAGAAGCTAACACTGATACATCAAACTCCGCATTGAAAGTAGCATCCATGAAAATAACCTGTCTGTCTTTTGGTGTGTTAGTTTTAACACCAGACTCGTTATAATTAGAGGACATAAACGGTAAAAGATTTGATGTACCTCTGAATTTCACAGCCGCGTCTGTCAAGTAATTAGCCTGTCCTGTAGAAATAGGAAACATTTTTCCGTGGCTGATTGCTTTAATAAGCAGATACTTAAACAGCAAAAATTCGTCATATTCTGCCGCTGTGTAAACCGCATCAACGATTTTTGCAATAAGGTTCTGTACCCCCTCAATTGACAAGAAAGCCTGTCTTAAATCTTCATCCTGTATGGTAACAGGGTAGATAACACGCCAGTTCATTGTGTGGAACACACTTCTTACATCTGGAATGGTTCTCTGAAATTCTCTTTTCGGTGCTTTTTCAACATCAAAATCTACCGCTTTTGCAATTGACACGAAAATATCTTCTACACTCTCACCAAATTCAAGATAACCTTTTTTCAAAATTGCATATGGGTTATTAAATGTTGCGCTTTGCATACGTACAATTGCGATACGGTTTACAAGCGCGTTGATAAACTGATTTGCAAAAGCTGGTGTACCATAAATCACTTCACCTACTTTTGGAATGTCTGTTGTCTTTGTAACTTCTGGAACATTCTGCTGATAATCATAGCTTGCGTTCTGTCTGATAACGTTAAGAATGTCCATTGTTGTTGCGTTTAATGTGCTAACTGCAACTCTTTTTGGCATAAATTAACCCTCCTTAAATAAATCAGAAAATGTTTTTTTAACTTCTGGCTCTGGTTCTGGGTCTGGTTTTGGTTCTGGTTCTGGCTCTTTACTGAAAAAACGGTTCGTGTAACGTTCTCTCCATGATTTGTCGTTTTCTTCATATTTTGTTTTCCAGTCCTCACCGCCCCCAGTTGCTCTTGTTTCTAAGTCGGTGAGCGTGTCACTAACATCTTCAAGAAATGAAATCGTTTCATCATCTGTGTTATCTCCTACTCTTGTTTTGATTGCTTCTAAAATTTCCTCTTTATTTTTTACAGCCATATTATAACCCCCTTAGTCTACCTTTGTCCACTTGTTTTTATCAAAAATCTCTGATAATCTTAATGAAAGTGGATGGTCTGGTGAAATTAAAATATCCCCATTTTCTGTTACCATAATTTCAAAACCAGTTTCATGCTTGTACTTTCCTTTTGTAAATAACATGTTTATCAACTCCTTTTTTCTTATAAATTGTTTCACGTGAAACATTAAAAATAACGTATCATCATATAAAGTGGTAGCTTTGTTTTTCTTTTTGATGGTAAACCACCGCCACCGCCACCCGCACTAAAATAACGGTACAACATCACAGCGTTGTTGTAAATTTCTGCTTCTGTTAAGTATCCGTCTTTTGTTATCCAGTTCGTAATGGAAGTGTTATTCGCATTTGCTGAAATAAATTCATAACACGCTTTTGCTCGTTCCACACGGTAATCCCATGACGAATCGTGAATACCCTCCCAACACATATTCCAATAGTGCGTTAGACTTTCAATATCTGTGCTAGTTGACTTTAAAAAATCTTCCAGTGTAGTGTAATCTTGATATCCTGTTTTCGGCATCCACACATTTTCATGTACGATATAAGCGCACTGTCCGTATCCGGCATCATCAGCGTAACCATTTGTTTGCAACCAGTCATGTAACTGATACAGTCTACCGTGTGTGTCACCGTCTGTGTTAGTCCATTGTCCTAGCCCATACCCTACATTTAACGCCGTCCATTCGTGTGGCTCTTTTTCCCAAACGCCAGGGTTTATATTTGACTCTTGCCAAAAATTACCACACATAGCTGATACAACATAGATACTAGCGCCGTACCCACTTGCTCCACCATCCCCGTACCGAAATAACCTTTGAAATGAGGATGTGTATTGACTTATGCTAACTTGGTCTGCTAGTGGTCTTTTGTCTGTATGTGCCCCCATGAAAATCCCAGAACCTTGTCCACCTTGGTAGCACATTTCTGTATGAGTAGGATTTAAACCTATATCACCCGGTAAATATTCACCACTCGCATTAACTTCTGTGAAACCTAACGATAATAACGCTTCTGCTTCGGTGTAGGTTGTAAACGCGTTGTTTGTTGGTGCATAATTAGGCGTTTCAAATCCACCCGCTAACAGTGCGTAGTTTATAAACGAACTACAATCGTAATAGGTAATTCCACCTACTGTTTGTTGATTTCTGTAAGCGTTACTATACCCTACATTTGGAGCGTTACACGTTTCAATAGCCCATGAGTAAGCCTTGTTAATATCTGGCATGTTAACCCTCTACAATATAACAGTTGTACCCTTTTTTGGTCAATTCTTTTTTCAGCTTTTCTGCGTTTTTTCTGTTATGAAATGCTCCAACCTGTACTTTATAAAATTTATTTAGGTTTGTTAATTCTGCAAATGATGATTTTCCATCTGCAATACAGATACCTTTTGCGATTGCTCTGCCTAACTCTTTTTCGTGTTCATCAATCCATTTTTCAGTATCTTCATTGTCGTGGAATTCACACTCTAAATAAGCTGTTACGCATTTAGTTGCGTTAATTTCGTATAGGTTTTTTGCTGTTTTAATACCTCTATCTTCTGTAGGAGTAAGTTCTGACACTTCCTTATAAATACTGGTTACATATCTGTTGTTTATTCTTGTAGGATAGCACAACATCAATGTACCTTTACCACCACCTGCATTAGTGTGAATAGGAATGTGTAAATCAGCCCCCCATTCGTTACTTTCTTTTACTCTGTTTTTGTAACTATTTTCTGTGACTGACGAACCGACTTTAACCTCATACCCATTTAATTCTAAATATACTCTCGTATAATCAGCAATCTTGATACAATGGAAAGCTTCTGAATGTTTACCACTTGCTACCATATTAGACCACTGGTCTGACGGCGAAAGAAATACTTTCATATAATCACTCCTTGTTAATGTCTGAAATGTGAAATAGTTCCATTAATTTTTCTGGTAAAATATCTGGGTTAATTTTGCTGATATTTTCCAGAATTGAAACTAACTCAGTTGTACACACGTAAAGGATTATAATAGGTAAGATTGATACGTCAATGTGAAAACCAACGTATTTACCTTGAGTATCAATCAGCCACGCTACAAGGTAGCAAAGAATAAACCCTACTTTTTTAAATAGTCCATCACGTAGTTTTGCTGATTTAATGTCTTTTGATTTTACTGCGGAAATAATACCTGTAACTAAATCAAGAGCATTAAAAATAAGCGCAATAATAACAGGGTAAAACTGCATACTTTTTTCACTTCCTCTCTTATTCATTTTAATTTTATTATAAACTAATTCTTGAAAAATGTCAATAGGTGTGATATAATTTAATAAGGAAAGGAGCAATAAATTTATGAGTAAATATTATGACGGAACTAAACTTTTGTCCATGCTTGATATAAACGGAAATAAACCAGAAATATATATGTGTACTACCAATCGTACAGGCGGAAAGACCACATATTTTGGTAGACTGTGTATCAATAGATTTCTTGATAAGGGCGAAAAGTTTGGTCTTTTGTATAGATACAATTACGAACTAGATGACATTGTCGAAAAGTTCTATAAAGATTTAGGTAGTTTGTTCTTCCCTAATTATACAATGACTTCTAAACGTAGGGCAAGTGGAACATTTCAAGAATTATTTTTAAATGACAAAAGCTGTGGCTACGGTTTAAGTTTAAATAATGCTGACCAAATAAAAAAATATAGCCATTTATTTTCTGACATACAACGAATAATTTTTGACGAATTTCAAAGTGAAACAAATCACTATTGTGAACGTGAAACAAAGAAATTTGTTAGTGTTCACACTTCAATTGCAAGAGGACAAGGTAAACAAGTTCGCTATGTACCAGTATATATGTTAAGTAACCCTGTTAGTATTATCAACCCTTATTATGTAGAAATGGAAATTTCAGCTAGGCTAAAAGATGATACTAAGTTTTTAAGGGGGGACGGTTTTGTACTTGAACAAGGCTATGTTGAATCTGCAAGCCTAGAACAAAAAAACAGTGGATTTAATAGGGCTTTCGCTAAAAATAGCTATACCTCATATAGTAGCGAGTGCGTATATCTAAATGATAACAAGGCTTTTGTTGAAAAACCGACAGGAAAATCAAAATACCTTTGTACTCTAAGATATAAAGGCAGTGATTTTGCATTACGTGAATATGCAGAAAGTGGGCTGATTTACTGTGATGATAAGGCAGACAGTTCTTTCTTGACTAAAATATCTGTTACAACTGACGACCATAATATCAACTATGTTATGTTAAAGAGAAATGATTTTTTCTTATCTAATTTACGCTACTTTTTTGAACATGGTTGTTTTCGGTTTAAAGATATGCGGTGCAAGGAAGCTGTGTTATCAGCTTTAAGTTATTAGGTATCTGCTTTTGTTTCCGTTAATGAATAAACAGGGTAGCACAGTTGAAAGAATACTGCCTGTTTACTTTTCGGTTTCGCTGACCGCTTTAAACGGTACAAGAGTTACAGATATAGAAATAGCATGAGTAATGAAGTTTTTCTTCACCTCATGCTATTTTATTTAACAAGATTTTTCGTTGTCTAATAACTTTTTATTGCATTCAAGTAAATATTGTTTAATGTTAATTGGTGTTATTCCGTAATTCTCACAAATTAAAGCTAATTCACAGTGGTTACAATCTGTATTTTCACAACCAACTAATATAAGTAATAATAAGTTACCGTAATTCATTTTTCACCTCATTTCATAAGTAGTATTTACAAGTAACACTCCACCTCTTATACGAATTGGGCGTAACTTATCTGGCACTTTTAACCCAACCTTAAAGTCACTATAATCCCTTACAATTGGTTTATTATCTTCATCAAATAAAAACTCTTTTTCTTCATCACTCCAATTTTCATTTATGTTTGCGTTTCCTTGCATTGACAATTCAAATAAATCTTTGCATTTTTTAGGCATACCCGCACATTTAATATTGTTGTATTGTTTGCTATCTTCAAGTGGTAAAAGATTTTCGTGTGTAACGTGTTCAATGTACGTCTTTTGTCTGGTAAATATGGCTTTATCCCAACAGCTTTCCAGTTTCCAACAACAAAACTCTTTATCATCAATATCTATTCCTTTTATTTCGTCTGGTAATAAGTCACAATGTATACTATCTGTATCCGCATATATAAACCCTCTTTTATTAGCACCGTAGAAATTTTTTTGGGCGGCTCTTATTGTAAAATTTCTTGAATAGGATGTGATAGCCGAACCAATAGCAATATACCCAGGTTTCTTTTCGTTCTCAACTACTTGCATAAAACCTATAGATTTATCATCTTTCACATACGCTATTTTGAATGAAGAATCGGTGCTACTAGCCAGTTTTCCATATAGATTATTTAAAAAAAGTTTTGCTAATTCTCTCAATGCACCTTTACTCTCCTTTTTTATTTTAGCATACTTGTTAATATATTCATCAAAAATACCTACCATAGAATAGAAATAACAACCGTCCAGTATTTCAAAATCAACTAATTCGTAATGCTCTTTTATGAGCTGAAAATCTGTCATTGTTAGAGTTAGTTCTACTTTAGCTTGTTGTATATTTCCATCTTTGTCTATATAATACGGAAAACGTTCGCCGTTATCATGGTTGTATACGTCACTATCTTCTAGCGACTCTGTGCCCTTATATTTTAAATCCCCCTTTACTTGAATAAATGGTAAATATCCTTCTTTTATGTAAAACCTTGTTTTTATTCTGACAAAGTAATACATATTTTCTTTTAAAGCTTCATCTGGTATGTAGTTACCACACCAGAATTTTGGTAACCCTATAGGATATTTATTTCCACTTTTACTAGACATCATAGATGGATAAAGTGAGTTTACATCCGCTGTTGTACCGTTTGTCTTAATTTTGTTTTCTTTTCCTTTTACTAGATAGCACCACCCGCCTCTGTATGATTTACGTAACCAATCTCCAGCGTTATCATATTTATGTTTTTGTTTGTCAATTTTAAACTCATATAAATCTGGAAACATTTCTGCGTAGTCTAGTTGTATTGACAACGAATGTCTGCAAATGTTCTTATATTCTTCTAGGCAACAAGAGCCTATAGTTAATTTATTATGACCTTGATTGAACATTATTTCTAATGCTTCTTTAACAACTAGAACATCATTTGCGATATACTCTTGTTCTTCTTTTGTTATCTCACAACCAGCGTAACGAAAACCTGTATATTCCATATCTAATTTTTTATGCTTTGTACCAAAACTTTCACCTATTCTTTTCACGGAAAATGGTAAAAGTTTAAGGCTGTCTCGTATTTCTATAAAGTGGTTTTTAACTTTCACTATTATGGAATACCACATACCCCTATCAGATATGGAATATTTAAATGTATTGTTAAACATTTTAAATTGCTGTTTCCATTTAACGTCAGTTTCCTTATCACCAATTTTGTCGTATGCTTGTTTAAATTTTTTGTCTACCAACAAATAAGATAGCCAAAAAGCACCGTCAAATTTTAAGTTATGATAATACACAACAACATTGGTGTTAAGTGATACTAAATAATCAAAAGTTTCGGCTATGCTGTGAAGTATTACTACTTCATCAGTAAATAGTTCCACAATGGCACTCGCCCAAACTTCTGTGTTGACTTGCCCTTTATACACAGTTGTTTCAAAATCGCCCATAAAATAACGATATTCACGTTGCTTCATTCTGGTTGCTCGTAATTTTCATTATATTCTGATTCTTGCTCTAATTCTTGTAACTGTGAGGGCATTAAACTATTACTTGTTAATGTTTCTGCAAATACTCTAGTTGCTGACTGTATCGCTTCTGCTTTACTATCCCATAATATTATAGAAATTAGTTCTGATAATTTATCCGAATTTGCTTGTAGTCTGTTTCCTATTTCTTCTTCACCATATAGCTCTATCTGTTGGTTAATCAAGTTCATTAATATACCTTGTGAGTGTATTGTTTCTTGTAATGCTACAGACCGACGTCTTTTTCTTCCTAACCAACTTGTGTCAATTTGTAATCTACTTACAAATTCATCTATTGCATTTTTAAACGACTCTTTTCCCTCTGATGGAAGTTGTTCTCTGTTTTTTTCTGCATACTCTTTAGTCCAGTTTCGCCTTGCTTTTTGCCTTTCTTTTCTAGTTTTAACGGCTTTTCTAGCACTTTGTTTTCTTTCTTCTTTTCGTCTTTTCTGTGCTTCTTCAATTTCACCTGTAGATTCTTCTACATATAATGATTTTTTATATAACTTTTCTGGCGTTAATTTCTCTAATTTTCTTACGCTTGCTTTTGTTACTTTTTTAGGTCTTTGTGGTATTATATCTTCTTCAAATACAAATCCACGCTTTTCTGCTCTATGAATAAATTGCTTAATTCTTTTTAATTGTTTTGAGTATAACTTTTCTGCTTCTGATTGTTTGTGTTTTTTTGCCATATTTTCACCCCTTTAATAAAATAAGGGGGGTTTCCCCCCCCTCGTTAAAATCAAACTTTATCTGATTGACTCTACATCAAGAATGCAATTGATAAAATCCCGTCCGGCTTTTGTTTTACCACTGATTTTGATAATTGTAAATGGCGTGGTTTCCATTACCTCATGAATGTCTCTAATTGAACGCTTAAACGTCGATGACTGACAGCTGTAAACTTTTTTCTCTGGTGTAATAATGCTTAATAAGTCTACAACTTCACCTGTTTTTTCTTTAACATCGTCAAACACGAGATATCCATCAACTACAATTTTTTCACCGTCTGGTACATCTTTCAATGAGGTAATGTCTGGCGCTATTGTCATAAGATACTTTTCAACTGGTGTAAATTCCCTTGATGTAAATTTAATTGTATTCATAATTTTCTATTCTCCTTTTAATTATTCGTTTTCTGTTTCTGGTTCTGTTTTTCCTGTTCTATCTAACAGTGGGCGTGCCAGTTGTACAAACTCCTGTTCAGTCATACCGTAAAGGGTTTCTTCTGTTTCTGTGTCTACTACATGTACAACTTTTAATGTCTCTGTTTCTAACATGGGTTTTACTTTCTTTAAGATGGTTTCCTCATCTTTGTAGGTACGTGGAATTGTAACAACCCTGTTGCATGTCTCTGCGTGTTCAATGTCTAAACACAGTACGTTTACTTTTGTTGTTACGATGGTTCTTGTAACCATTGGTAATCTTGCCATAGCTTTTTTTCTCCTTTTTTCTTTAAGATTTTTGTATTTTTATGCAACTACCCTCTTATGAGGGAATTGAATAGGGTGGGATTTGAACCCACGATAACCGATGTCCTCGACCTCACTATAAATTATAGTGCATGAAAATATCAATATGAGATATTAACGGCGCATTACCTCTTTGCTACCTATTCATGGGGTTTAGGTGGACGGTTGATTACCGTCACACCTGTGGCAAATGTAACTTGTAATTTCTTATTACTTTATAATAGTATCATATCTTTATGAATTTGTCAATAGTTTATTATGTTATTTAAAATAAAGTGCTCTGATAAAATATAATCTCTATAATTGTTTATAATATCTTTTGCAACTTGTTCGGAAGTTAACCCTTGCGAAATATGCGCAGATATGTTGGAAATTGTAAAGTGGTAAGTAAAAATCCCCAATGACTGAACATCTGCAATTAAAGTATCGTTTTGAATCCAACAATTTGAGTAACCTTTAATTTTCTTGTGTAAAATTTTTCTAACCTTATTTGCAAAAATAGTATTCCTTGCTTTTTTCTCCTTTTCTAGTGTATTGG
>ERZ1026772.1278-NODE-1278-length-14201-cov-7.807295_pt1 | contig 14201 bp, 10 predicted proteins | sample MGYA00380124_ERZ1026772 | MGnify/ENA primary metagenome ERZ1026772 (study PRJEB33269, sample SAMEA4719760) | human gut metagenome | biome: human-associated habitat; feature: organic feature; material: feces | place: Cameroon | collected 2013-10 ...
GCTCAATCGCCGCGCCCGCAACGCCCTGGCTCATCCCCCACCCATTCCCAAGCCATTTGCCCGCTGCACCGTCACCCCATTACACCTACACTGCCCTAGCTCATCCCCCACCCATTCTCGGCCATTCGCCAACCACACCGCCGCTCGATTATCACTCTTATTCATCTCTTTATTTTTATCTCAAATACAGTCTTCGTCATAGACCATGGGGATTTGTGGATAACCCCAAAATCGCCCGAATCAAAAGCCATTCCCAAACCAAGCGCCTGTGGGTGAATTGTGGACGATTTGTGGATACTTGTGGATAATTCAAAACCACAGAAGTTATCCACATCTTTGCCCACAGATTTCCACAACGTTATCCACGGAGTTGTCCTGATTTTTGTCCACAGCCAAAATTTTATGGCGGTTTTACCTGAAATTCAGAATTTTATTCTGAAATTATAAAAAAATCTCGAATCTTATGCTATACACAACTTATCACAAAGTTATCCACAATGCGTGTGGACAAGTCTTCGCTTCTGTCGTTCGCATCGCCCGTCGAGCGTTCTATAATATGGATACGCGCGCATCGGATTTGTAGAAAAAACGCTTTATCCGAACTCATGCCGATGAATATTCGGTTTCTTGCGGTTTTGTCGAATTATTCGGATTTGCCCCAAAAATCGGAAATCCACAGACTTATCCACAGGTCGATGTGGATAAGTCTGAATTGCGGTTTTGTCGAAAAACGGCTCAGAATATTCAGAAAAAATCGTTGTTCTTTTTATAAAATTTTTGGATGGCCGAAAAAACGAAATTTCATTGCGAAATATTGATTGTATCAAAATATATCACAATCGATGCCAAAAAAGGCGATAAAAATAAAAAATCTGTGAATAATCTACACTAATGCATCGAGTTTATGAGCATAATTTTATTACATAGATAACAGTATCGAATAATATTTCGTATTAAGAGAAAATTCAGAATTTTGTTAAAATATCGAATGGAATTTTGGCATATTTTGAAAATCCACGATAATCAAGGAAATCAGGGGATTTGACTGTTTTACATGTAGGTGTAATATTCAAATCGATTGACGAGCGCATGGGAATCACCTAATTTTCGCGCTCGCGACGTTTGGGATTTTTGCCAAATGTGCGTTTTTTCTTTTACGAATAAGCTTGGATCTCATGACCAATAAATCCGTCGCTACAGAACTTTGGACGCGTTATCTTGCCGCCATTCGGGAGCACGTTCAGCCCCGATACATGTCGTATTTGTCGGGATTGACGTGTGTGAGGATTACAGACAAGCAATGGGAGTTAGGACTTCCCGAGAAGTCGTCGCTGAGCTTCGTCGAGTCGTCGCTGAGCGTCAAAATGCTCGATATTTTACAAGATCTCTTGCGCTGTGAGGGCTACGACGACGACGTCGAGCTGGTTTTTTCGCTCATCGGCGCCGAAGCCCCCGTGCCCCAAGTGTCGCAAGCCGAGCCAAAACAGCCGACAAACGGTCTTTTGCCCTTCCCCGAAAACCCCGTCCACGTCGAAGATCTTTCGACTGTCGAAGACAAAGCAGCTGCTTTTTGCATCGGTCAAGGTGCGATGGGGCAAAGTATCGCGCCCCCGCGATATGCCTCGTTCGATTACTCCGACGAAATCGAACCCTTCGTCGTTTCGCAAACCGTTCGCCGCGAGAGCAAAGTCAATCAGAAGTACACATTCGAAGGATTCGTCGTCGGGAGCTCGAACGAAATGGCTCTTTGCGCGGCGAAAGCCGTCGCGAGCAAGCCTGCGAAAGTCTATAACCCGCTATTTATCTATGGCGGTGCAGGATTGGGCAAAACCCACTTAGCCCAAGCCATCGGCAACGAATTGCTCGATATGACGATGCTGAGGGTGAAGTATTTGACGTGCGAAGAGTTCGTCAACGAATGCGTCGAGCACATGTCGATGGGGAAAATGGCAGAATTTCGTGCCAAAGTTCGCGACAATATCGACGTCTTACTCGTCGACGATATCCAGTTCTTGACCGGCAAACAGCGTTCTCAAGAAGAATTCTTCCACACGTTCAACTATCTCATCGAGAACGAAAAACAAATCGTTCTCACGAGTGACCGTCACCCGAACGAAATCAAAGATATCGACGAGCGCATGCGATCTCGGTTCTGTTGCGATGGTTGGTTCGATATCCAGTTGCCCGATTTCGAGACGCGATTGGCGATCTTGCGCACCAAATCCCGATCGGAAGGCATATTCCTTCCCGACGACGTCGCCCAATACATCGCTTCGAAAGTGGCGACAAACGTCCGCGAACTCGAAGGTTGTGTGAAGCGCATCAACGGCGCCGCACTCGCTCAAAAGACGCGCATCAGCCTTGCACTCGCTCAAAAACTCATCGAGCCCTTCTATCAGAAGACGCAAAAGCTCGTCAACGTCGACCTCATCATACATTGCGTATCGTCGTATTTTGGCATTTCGCGCGACGATCTCATGGGACGTTGTCGTAAAAAAGAAATCAGTTGTCCTCGCAAGGTCGCCATGTACCTCGCTCGAAATCACACATCGCTCTCTTTGCCCGCCATCGGGCAGGCTTTCGACCGCGACCATACGACGATTATGAGCGCTGTTCAGAGCATTACAAACGACATCAAGACCGATCGCGAACTCGAACTCAATGTCAAGATGATCGAACAAAAATTGTTCGATAACAGATAGTATATTTTGATCTCTCCCCAAGCCCCACATAGGGCTGAGGAGCAGAGCAAAAACCAAAAACTCCAAGCCCGTGATCACCTAAAACAAGCAAAAACCAACCCCCTTGCCCGTGATCACCTAAAAACGAAGCAAAAACCCAAGCTCCCAATTCCCCTCCCATACGGCCAAAGGCGATTGTGCCCAACGGCGTAGCCGTGGGTCAATCGCCTTTGGCCGTGTTGGTGGGGAATTGGGTGAGGAGACTGGTCCCCCCACAAAAAAAAAAAAATAAAAAAGAAAATCAGATGATCTCGGCGATGATGTCTTCGGCGATAGCGGTCGATTGTGGCGCGATGCGTATTCGGTGGCTGAGCGTTGGAATGGCGAGTGTGTAGACGTCGTCGGGGAGTACGAAATCGCGGTTATGGACGAGGGCTCGGGCACGAGCTACGTGTAGGAGATCGAGCATCGCTCGCGTTGAAATGCCGACGCTTAGTGCTGGGTGTTGTCGGGTTTTGTGTGCGATCGATTGTATTTCTTTGAGAATTTCGTCGCTTGCAAAAACGAGATCGACGTTTTGTTGTAATTTTTCGACGTCGTCGAAGCTGAGTACGGGTGTGATATCGTTTGTGAATTTTGGCGATTTGAGGATTTCCCATTCGGCATCGTCGCTTGGGTATCCCATTTCGATGCGGAAGAGGAATCGGTCGAGTTGGCTATCGGGCAGGGGGAATGTACCCGATAGGTCGACGGGATTTTGCGTTGCGATGACCATGAAGGGATCGGGCAGAGGTCTCGTCGTGCCGTCGATGCTGACTTGTCGTTCGAACATGGCTTCGAGCAGGGCGCTTTGTGCGCGTGGTTCGGCGCGATTGATTTCGTCGGCGAGCAAGACGTTTGTGAAGATTGGGCCATCGAAAAAGTGGAAATCGGCGGATTTTGGGTCGTAGACCGAGACGCCCAATATATCGCTTGGCAATATATCGGATGTGAATTGAAGTCGGCGATACGACAAGCCCGATGAGCGAGCCAGGGCATGAGCTAGGGTCGTTTTTCCGACGCCTGGAACGTCTTCGATGAGCAGATGGCCACCGGCGATAAAACAGATCACGGCGTGTTCGACGGCGTTATCGTGGCCTTTGAGCACGGTATGAATGTTTTGGATGATTTTCTGAACTTGGTCGTAGCACCAGATGTGGTCGACGGTCATGATTATCGTAGAGAGCCGTGCTCGAGGGCGTTGTCATGCGCTTTGAGCACGGAGAGTTTGATTGAGATGTGGGGGTCGATAGTCGCGATTATTGTTGGTAGGTGTATTTGGCGTCGACTTTGAGCATGGAATCGAGTTTAGCGGCTTCGGTGGGGTATTTGCTGCCGAAATCGATGAGGAGGCTGACGACGCGATTGAGTTCGGGTGTAATTTTGCGTTGTACGGTTTCGCGATAGACTTCGGCATCGGTCGATTTGAGCGATTTGAGTTTTTCGTCGAATTTTTTCGAAGCCGTGCGCATCGATTTTTCATTTTCTTTGATGAAGGCGTCGAATTTTTCGATCAGTGCGGCGGGTGTATCTTGATTTGCCTCTAGGATTGCGGCCATTTGCGACAAATAATTGGCGATGACGTCGCTGGGATCGTCGGATTTGGGAGCCGCTTGTTGCGCGGCTTCGGTCGTTTCATCGGCTTGGGCTATGGGTTGCGCAGGTGCCTCGGCTTCGTGTGCATCTTGTGCAAATGCGGGCGAAACGCTCAAGACCAAAACTCCGGCCAACAACCATTTTAAGTACTGTTTCATTTTGCATCCTCTTGGGTAGCGCCACTGGGCATAATCTGCGCCCACGGCATATCGCGGCGATTAAATGCGATTTCGCCTGTTTAGTCAAAATAATACGATTTCATGCTCAATGCTGGCAAGTAAACCCTTAGTATTCGAGCCCTTGTAGGAAAAGAGCATTTATTTAATGACGTAGGCTTCATAGCCCAATAATTGATCGACTTCGGCCAAGAGTTCATCGCTGAGGTGGATTTTGAGGGGTATTCTCATGCTCGCTTCGGCGTCGCCGTCGATATAGCGCAAGTAACATTGCGTATTGCCGGGTGCAGATTCGAGGCAATGAGCGAGTCGTTCGGCGACGTTTTCGGGGTATTCTCCGTCGCTTCGAAGGATGAAGAGGATGTGTTCGATCGTTCGATTTCTGACTTCCGAGAGCAATTCGACGCCATCGACGAACAATTCGACTTTTCTCTCTTCATCTTCGCCTCCGCCTTCGACTTTGAGCCATCCGGTCATGCGGACGGGTTTATCGGTGGCGAAGCATTCTGTGCCGATTTTGTCGAGTGTTTTTTGGAAGCATAGGAATTTGACTTGCCCGAACATATCTTCGAGCATGCCCTCTGCCATTTTCGTTCCCGATTTCGTATTGCGCACGGTAGCGCCTTTTAAAATGCCGCATAAGCTGATCGATCGCTGATTTTGTTTTCCCTTAAAATCGCGTCGTTCTTCGGGCAAATTGATGAGATCGCAAGTGTGATGAGAGGCAAATCTTTCGCATTCTTGCCGATAATGGTCGAGCGGGTGTCCCGATACGAAGTATCCGATGAGTTCGAATTCGTGTTCGAGAACGGTATTTTCGTTCCAAGGTTCTGCTTTATCGTATCGTTCTTCGAAGGCGCTTGCCGCGACGGAATCGACGCTTGGGTCTTTGGCAAAGAGACCGAAGAGCGAAGTCTGCTTTTTTTCGCGGTCTTCGCGCGTTTTTTTGGCGCGATCGAGTGCCGTTTGTACTGTGGCAAACATCATGGCTCGTGCTTTGCCGATGTCGATGATATTTCGCAGAGGTATGGGGCTGAGCGAATCGAAAGCGCCCGATTGGATGAGTGCTTCGATGACGCGTTTATTGACGCGCAAATCGACGCGTTCGCAGAAATCGAACATGCTTTTGAAGACGCCGTCTTTTTCGCGCGTAGCAAAGACCGATTCGAGCGCAGCTTCGCCGACGCCTTTGATTCCAGCTAATCCGAAGCGCACGCATCCATTATCGACGCTAAATTGCGATTGCGATTCGTTGATATCGGGGGGCAAAACTTTGATGCGGTTATTGCGAGCATCGTTGATCGTTCGGATGACTTTTGCCGGGTTATCTTGGTCGCACGTCATGAGTGCAGCATAGAGCTCGGAGGGGTAGTAATACTTGAGATAAGCCGTTTGATAGGTGATGAGGGCGTATGCTGCCGAGTGGCTTTTGTTAAAGCCGTATTTGGCAAATCCTGCGATGAGATCGAAGATTTCGCCGGCGCGTTTTTCTTCGACGCCTTTTTTGACCGATCCGGCGACGAAGATGGCGCGTTGCTTGTTCATCTCTTCGATTTTTTTCTTACCCATGGCACGGCGCATGATATCTGCGCCGCCGAGCGTATATCCTGCCATGATCTGAGCCGCCTGCATGACTTGCTCTTGGTAGACGAAGACGCCGTATGTTTCTTTGAGAATACCCGATAATAATTCGTGAGGATATTCGATTTCTCGAAGACCATTTTTGCAATCGACGAATTGATCCATCATGCCGGTGCCCATCGGGCCCGGTCGGAACAGGGCGACGGCGGCGACGAGATCTTCGAAGCAATCGGGTTTGAGTCGCGTGAGAAGTTTTGTAAAGCCCGTCGATTCGAGCTGAAAGACGCCCGTCGTCTTTCCTTGCGATATCATGCGGTAGATATTGGGATCGTCGAGCTTGATGAGCCCTAGATCGAGCGGTTCTTCGCCGCGCTTTTCGCGCGTATGGTTGACATAGCGCATGGCATATTGGAGCACGGTGAGCGTTTTGAGCCCCAAAAAGTCGAATTTGACGAGCCCCGCTTCTTCGACTTCGGCTTTGGCATATTGTGCGACGATTTCGCCATTGGCGCCGCGAAATACGGGGACATAATCCCAGAGTGGACCTTCGGAGATGACGATACCGGCGGCATGCATACCCGTTTGGCAAAACAAATCTTCGACTTCGAGTGCCGTTTTATACAAAAGCGCGTAGCGCGGATCGGCGTCGAGGAGTTCGCGGATTTCTTTGATCGGTTTTGTGCCTTGTTTTTCGCTACCATTGAGTGCGGCATCGAGCGTAATCGTATGCGAGTCGGCCATGAGCCCATCGGGGATGAACTTCGTAATATTGCGCAACTCTTGGGGCGTAAAACCGAGCACGCGCCCGACTGAATTGAGTGCAGCTTTCGCTTTGAGTGCGCCAAACGTCGCAATTTGGGCGACGTTATTGACGCCATAATGCTCGGTGACGTATTTGATGACTTCGGTACGCCGTTCCATGCAAAAGTCGACGTCGAAGTCGGGCATGCTGACGCGTTCGGGATTGAGAAATCGCTCGAAGAGCAACGAAAACGGCAACGGATCGAGGTCGGTAATCGTCATCGAATAGGCGACGAGCGATCCCGCACCCGAACCACGCCCTGGGCCTACGGGGATATCGTGCATCTTTGCCCAATGGATAAAATCCCAAACGATGAGGAAGTATCCGGGAAAGTCCATCTGCGTTATGACGCCGATTTCTCGCTCGAGTCTCTCCCAATAGACTTTTTCATCGACGGATTTGCCCGATGCTTTGAACGATTCGAGTCGTTTGGCGAGTCCGTTTCGCGCGACTTCTTTAAAATACTCGTGTACGCCCGTATGCGGATCGGTAATTTCGTGCGATTCTAGGAATTCTTTTGGAACTTTGTATTGTGGCAAAAAGACGGGGCCAAGGCGAACAGGGCAATCGACGGATTCGGCGATTTTGACCGTATTTTCGCACGCCTCTGGCGTGTCTTTAAACGCCGAATACATTTCTTCGTCGGTTTTGAGATAAAAGTCGTCGACGACAAATGAACGCAACTCGGCTTCATCGACGATCTTTTTCATGCTGTTGCAGACGAGAACGGCATGTGCAAATGCCTCGTCTTTTCGCAAATAATGGCAATCGTTCGTCGCCACGAGCGGCAAATCCCAGCGCTTCGCGTTTTCGCGATAACAAGCATTGACGCGTTTTTGCAGCTCAAAAGAATTATCTATCATTTCGAGATAAAACTCACCAGGCTCGAACGTATCGCGCATTTGTTTGACGACGGCATCGATATCGCCGTCGCGCAGTACGGTTTGTGCCAATTCACTGCCTAAATCGCCGCTCAAAATCGTCAAACCTTGGGCGTGGTCTTTGAACCATTCGAATTTGAGTGTTCCAATGCCCGTTTCGGCGTTATAACATTCGATATTGGCTCGCGATATGAGCGCTAGCGCGTTTTTATATCCGTCGAGCGTGCGGCATATTGCCGTGAGGTGAAACAGCTTTTCGGGGCTATCGGGCAAACACCCCGAAACGTTGAATTCACAGCCCAAGATGGGTTTAATGCCGTATGGTTTTGCTTTATTGATAAAATCGACGCAACCATGCATCACGCCATGATCGGTAATGGCGACCATCTTGACATCGCGTTTGGCGATTTCTTCGCACAATGGTTTTACGCGAATGGCGCCATCGTTAATGCTATATTGAGAATGGACGTGAAGATGGACGAAACCGCTCATTTGTTATCTCCCAATTTTTCGGCACGATACGCCTCGTTATGGTCGCGTCGTATATTTTCGATGGCAATTTGGCGAGCTTTGTCGTCGTCCATTTTTGCCGCAGCGCGTTTCCAAGCAGGTATGACAAAGGCATGCCATTGCCCCGAGCACGCCAAATCGCTCGCTATGGGTAGTCCGACTTCTGCCGTCTCGAGTATCGAAATCGTCTTTTGACACGAAAAGAGGACGTCGTCGGAGGCCGTAAACGGTCCGATTTGTGCGGGCGATTCGTCGTCTTCTTGCATCGTTCTGACGTAGACGAAGTTGAACTGACGCCCATCGATCGGGCGACCTGCTTCGTTTTGGGTTTGTCCAATGCCTGCGACGCGCGTCTTTGGCAGTGGTTCGCTCTTTGTAAAATTGTATCCCAATTGCGCTCCGCGTGCGAAGTGCCATCCATAATAGAGCATGGGCACGCGATTGGCATTTTTGACGAGTGCATAGTTGACCGTATAGGCGGCAGGATCTTTGAGCGAATCGCCGTGTTGAGCCAGATATTGCGCAATCGCGTCGTCGGTGACGACGAAATCGGGATCGACGATCGATTGAATATTATGCGCTGCCAAAGCCTCTTTAATGGCTAGGCTTCGTTCGGCATCGGAGAGTATCGATTTTTCTTCGGCATCTTGGGCGATGCGCACGAGTTGTACGAGGCTCCAAAATCTCGATACATCGATGTTATTGCTCGCGTCGAGTTGTCGGGCAAACGATGGCAACCACGCTTGACTTCGCTCGAAATCGCGTTGCGTGAGCGGTTGCCCATTGATCTGAGCCAAGACGACGTCTTCTCGTTCAGTCGCATCGGGTGCATTGGATTTATCGCTACATCCAGTGCAAAGCGCCGTGAAGCAAAGGCATAGTGCACCGATGCGAAACGATAGTCGATCATTGGAAGGCGATGATGTTTGCATGATTTAGACCTTGCGAAGAGGAGTTAAATCGATTTGTGCGCCGACGCCGCGAGCGATTTCGTCTATGACGCGAGCGAGGTCGGCACATATCGCGCGTGTATCGTCGTGCGAGGCGCCCTCGACGCGGGCGACGATGACGGGTTGCGTATTCGATGCTCTGACGAGTGCCCAACCATTGGGGAAATCGACGCGAGCCCCGTCGAGGGCGCACGTCGGATAACGCGCCGAATAATAAGCGCATACGGCATCGGAAAGGGCAAATTTCGCGTCGTCGTTGCACGACAGACGCAACTCGGGCGTTGCACATGACGGCGGCAAATCGGCTAGCATTTCTTCGATCGACCGAGACGATCTCGATCGAATCCGACACAACCTCGCTGCCGTATAGACGGCATCGTCGAAGCCATACCAATTCTCGTTGAAGAAAAAGTGACCACTCATTTCGCCAGCCAAGGCCGCATGCGTTTCGCGAATCTTTGCCTTGATGAGGGCATGCCCCGTTTTCGTCATACACGGCGTGCCGCCGTGTTTCGCAATATCGTCGAACGTAAATTTAGAACATTTGACATCGCCCAATATCGTCGAATGCGGGGCGATGGCGAGCGCATCGCGCGCCAATAAGACGAGCAGCCTATCGGCGGCGATAATCGCCCCCGATGCATCGACGACGCCGATGCGATCGCCATCGCCATCGAATGCAATGCCAAGATCGGCCCCCGTTTCGAGAACTTTAGCGCGGCAATCTGCCAGATTTGCCTCGACCGATGGATCGGGATGATGATGCGGAAATCGCCCATCGGGATCGCAATAGAGCGGTGTAATGTCGGCGTAATGCGACAAAACGCGTAGCGCAATTGGGCCGGCAACGCCGTTACCGGCATCGACGACGATGCGCAATTTACGCGATACCGATAGGCGATTCCAAATATCGGCACAATAGGCATCGGAGACGTTGTGCGCGACGACGCAGCCGGGTTTTCCGCCCTTTTTGCGCGCCGTGCCATTGGCAATCGCTTCGTATAGAGCGACGATATCGTCGCGCAAAAACGACGACGTACCTTTGCATATCTTGAGCCCGTTTTCGTTGGCAGGGTTGTGCGAACCCGTGAGCATGACGCTACCCGCCATGGGCTGTGACGAGCTAGGTTTGCTAGGGGTGGCGCCGAGATTGGGGCAACGCATGGCGTAATAAGACATTGGCGTCGTAATCATGCCCAAATCGACGACATCGATGCCTTGTGCGACGAGCCCATCGATGAGGCGTTGCGACAATTCGGGCGATGACGTGCGGGCATCGCGCCCGACGCCAACACGCGCCCCTGCTTCGAAATGCGTGATGCCTAGCGCCAAACCGATGGAATAGGCGACGTCGCCCGTGAGTTGTGTAGCGACATCGCCTCGGATATCGTAGGCGCGAAAGATATTTCGATCGATCATGGATTCTCCCATAAACAAAGCTGCGCATCCAAAATTGCGCAAATCCGTATACCAAAATCCAAGCTCGAATAGGACAAAAACGCACATCGCCGCCAGCGTTTCGATGTGGCATAGGGCAAAAAAAAAGCCCCCAAAACCCGAGGGCTGGGGGCTAATCGCCTAAGAAATACTAGGCAAGATGAGCGAACAAATTACTTCGCATCTTTGAGCATATTATCGGAAATTTCCACAGAGAAAATACCCGTGTAATCTTTTTCTTTGACTCTACTTGACGAATCACCGACGAGTGCCCAATCACCATCTTTACCACTGATGGAGATTTGGACTTTCACGGCTTCTTTTCCCGCTGCGACTTGCGGTTTTTTATCTTTTGTATTTTGAAGCGTGCAACCACCTAATTCGAGGACGTTCAACGTATCGCCAGCTTCGATATCTTCGCCCATGACGACGACGATGTAGCCACCTTTACCGCCGAGCGAAACGAACGGACGAACGGGAGAAGCATTCGGATCTGTGCCCTTTTTGTAGTAGTAGCAATTCTTGGTGTCTGTCGGATAGTCGACGAATGAACTCGGGGCACCGACAACTGCTTGCGGGTTGGCTGCGATGCTATAGTCTTCACCTTTAGCTGATTTGCCGTCGCCACGCTTGAATCCATTGACTTCTGCGACATAAACAGCTTTTCCGCTAGCTTTTGTCAAAACGACTGTATCGATATCTGCTCCCGGATCGTCACCATTCTTTTTATCGTTGTCACTCAATTCCGTCAAATCATCGATACGGACGAGTCTGGGCTTTTGGGGACCAGTTTTGGCGACGCATCGTTTGTTCACCGTATCGCAAACTTGATCATTTTCGCATTGGCTGTTGCTTTCACATGAACCCGTGTAGCGCGTTGTGCAGGCACCATTATCGTACCACATTGTGGCAACATCTTGGGCTTTGTCGTGTCCACACTGGTTGTATACAGGCTCTTTATCTTTTGCTAAACAGATGTCGACGGCAGCTTTGTTGTTGTTGGCGAGAACGCAAAGCGGAGCAGATTCATCGCAATTGACATTACCGCAATTGTTTTCGTCGGCATCGCAAGCCGACAAACCAACCAAAGCAACAGCACCGAGTAACCAAGCTAATTTTTTCATGAGTATCTCCTTGAGAAGTACCACCGCCAGGGTGGTGTCAAAACTAGGCGTTGCATTCACCGCGACAACGAGCGCCAACGATCTCTGCAACTCAACAACCAAACCAATCAATGCGCTAGGGCTTTATTTCGCCTAAACACGTCACGGCATTTTAGCAAACCTCGTGCCGAATGTAAATATTTGCGCAAAAAAGGCAGTTTTTGACGAATACTTTGCAAAAATGCACAAAAACGCGCGGAGTGTAGGTCTATATCGCCTAAAATCTGGTCGCTAAAAAGAATCGATAGCGTAGCGATTTATGATCGAAATGTCGCACTTTTCGTATCTTGGATAAATGAGTTACCACTTTTGCTTAGTGAAGTAGGCTCGCCCGCCCGTTGGGCGGGTTAATTCGCAGTGAAGTAGGCTCGCCCGCCCGTTGGGCGGGTTAATTCGCAGTGAAGTAGGCTCGCCCGCCCGTTGGGCGGGGCAATTCGTTGCATTAGACGGGTTCAAAGTTCGTCGAAAGAGGTGATTTCACGGATTCCCTTTGGCGTATCGCATCGTGCGTGTAGGCTTTGATGTCGTCGCATTCGGATGGGTTCGATGCCGGAGCAGATGGCGCCTTCGAAGTCTTTGGCAGGGTTATCGGCGACGTAGACGATGTGCACATGGGGTGCGCCGAGGGCTAGAGCGGCGATTTTGAACGCTTGTGGATTGGGCTTAGGTGCGCCGATTTCGGCGGTGAAGATGGGGAAATCGATCCAAATGGCGAGCCCGAGGGCTTGGTATTTGGTGCGCTGTGCGCGAATTGGTCCATCGGAGATGATGCCCATGGGTTCGCGTTGCGCTTCGATAAAACGGCGTGCGTCGTCGCAGAGGGCGATATTGGGGCGGTGTGAGCGATAGATATCGACGAGGGCGGGCGTGGGCGGCAGGTCGAGATGTGCGAAGTCGCGTCGTGCGAGATCGAAAGTATTGCCGCGCACGCCTTGGCAAAACAATTCCCAGCAGGCGTCGCCAAAGGCGGCGCATTGCGTCGCTTGCCCGATGGCTTCAAACCCCGATTTGACGTAGTCGCGTTCGAGGTATAGCGTATCGTCGATGTCGAAGATGTAGACGGTTTTATCCATGGGCATTCCTAGGGCGTGGGTGATTTGCGAGTCAATTTTTCCATTTCTTCGACCGAAGCGGCACATCGGAATCCGAAATGATGCCCAGGGTTGTTCGTGGCGAGGTGTGAACGTCGATGAATACCGGTGGCATGGTCTTGTGGCCAGTACCAAGCGCCGCCACGAACGACTTTCGCATGAGTCGAACCGCATTTTTTCCCATCGTCGCCATGGCATGGACCTTTAGGATCGATTCCTTCGCAGTCTTTTCCGCACGATTCGTACGATTTTGAATACCAATCGGCGACCCATTCTTCGGCGTTTCCGACCATGTCACAGAGATCATATCGAAAAGCGCCGCGCGAGCAGACTTCGAGCACGCGTCCTGTATCGGGATTCTTGCCCTTTTCCTTTTTTTGACCGCACGAACGCCCTTTTTCGTTCATGATGACGGCATTATCGCACGAGATGGGACCATTTCCCCACGGGTACATATCGCCTTGTGCGCCGCGCGCGGCTTTTTCCCATTCGGCTTCGGTGGGGAGGTGTTTGCCTTGGGCTTTGCAGAAATCGTTTGCTTCGTACCAGCTTATGCCCGTAATCGGTTGTTTAGGGCGATCGAAATCGACGTATTTTGGCCCCGATTTGACGCATTTTCCCGCTTTGACACATGCCTTATAGGCGGCGTTTGTGACTTCAGTCTTATCCATATAATACGTTTGGAGCCAGATTTCTGCTTGCGGATACGTATTGGAGACGTGGTGATCGTTGTTGCTGGGCTGTTTGCAGGTGAGGTTGTGTTTGTCGTCGTTCGAACCGCGTAGGAACTTCCCACCTGGGATGCACGACATGCCCTCGATCGGCGCGATGCACGGGGCAATGGGCGTGCCATTGGGCAATGCGGTGATCGATGTATCTGTTTTGGGGAGATCGGCGTCGCCAATCGTCGGATTGGGCAATGGCGGTGTGGCGTCTTGCGCCCAAGAAATGCCTGCAAAGCAGAGTGTCGATGTGATGATGAGTCCGATAAATGTGCGCGTCATGAATACTTCTCCTTAGACACTCTATTCCACCGAGGGGGGCGGAATTGGCCCCCTCCACGTGAGAGCTCAAACAACAACGCCCGCAAAGCGGGCGTCATTTCCCCCTCGCAACATTATCTCACATCTGCCGTAGGCAGATGTTTATTCCCCCTCGCAACATTATCTCACATCTGCCGTAGGCAGATGTTTATTCCCCCTCGCAACATTATCTCACATCTGCCGTAGGCAGATGTTTATGAAGTGTACCCCGTGTCAAGGACACTTTTTTGGTTAGGGGTTAGGGGTTAGGT
>ERZ1026772.1280-NODE-1280-length-14199-cov-7.864678_pt1 | contig 14199 bp, 8 predicted proteins | sample MGYA00380124_ERZ1026772 | MGnify/ENA primary metagenome ERZ1026772 (study PRJEB33269, sample SAMEA4719760) | human gut metagenome | biome: human-associated habitat; feature: organic feature; material: feces | place: Cameroon | collected 2013-10 ...
GGGGGACTGGTCCCCCCACAAAAAAAACAAAACAAAAGCTAATGAAACGCCTTAAAAATGCGGATGAAGTCGGCTTTAGAGAGCGATTCGGCGCGGCAGGATGGCTCGAAACCGAGTTCTGAGATGAGCGTTTGCCATTCGGATTTCGACTTTTGTGCGAAGCCGGCCAAGCTATTGGTGAGCGTTTTGCGTCGGAGTGAGAAGGCGGCGCGGACGAAGGCTCGGAAAGCGGGTTCGTCGTCTTTATCGAGTTCTCGTTTTCGTGGGACAAAAGCGAGAACGGTGCTCGTGACTTTTGGAGCGGGGATAAAGGCGTGTGGATCGACATCGGTGACGACGTCGATATCGTGGTAATATTGCCCGAGGACTGAGAGCAAACCGTATGCGGAAGTTGCGGGTTTTGCGATGAATCGCAGAGCAACTTCGCGTTGGAACATGAGGACCATGCCGGCTAGGGGCAAATCTTCGTCGATGAATCGGAAGTAAATTTGCGAAGCGACGTTATAGGGGAGGTTAGAGGCAAGCACGGTTCGTGCGTCGGATTGTGAGCAGAAATCGGGGAGCGGTGCATTGAGCGCATCGCCATGTATCACATTGAAATTGGCGACGTTTTCGGAAAAAATGCGCTCGACATAGCGAGCACAATCGTCGTCTTTTTCGATGACGGTCATTGGTTTTTGAAGCGATGAAAGCGCTAGTGTAAGGGCTCCGGCACCTGGCCCGATTTCGAGAATATACCCTGGATGCAACCGATCGACTTGTGTTGCGATAGTTCGCGTAATGTTTTCGTCGATGAGGAAATTTTGACCGAGGCTTTTTTTGAGCCGTCTCCGCAATCCCTCGACGAGGGATCGCGGTGTGAGCGCATACAAATCGATCATAAGATTACGAATTCGTCGAATGAGCGGTTTTGCGGCGGTATGCCCAAGCTAGCCCAGCGATGCCGAAGAAGGCGAATAGTGCGGCAAAAGAGGACGATTGGGATTGCGGCATGGCGCTGCACGAAGACGATTGAGAGGGGATGATGTGCTCGATATTTTCGTTTGCCGAGACGGTGACGACGGCAGCCGTTTTGGGATCGGTGCCACCGAGATAGATGCGATAGGTATCGGCTTTGACTTTACCTTCCCATGGGCAGACGTATTCTTCGACGTTGCCTTTCGAGTCGGTGAGCACGAATTTCGAAGCGCCGCGCGGGCAACGGACGCGAATCGTGCCTTGTTTCGAGACTTCGTAGAGCTCGGGCATGGTGAAATTGCCGCTGCTATTGGGATCGACGTTAATCGTTTCTTTGACTGTGACGTAATCGGCTTTCGACAACATGACAGTGTAGGAACCGGGCATGAGTTTGCCGTAGTATGGGCAAACCGTATCGACGTTATTGCTTGCGATTTGGAGTCTCGTTTCGGGGGTCGGGCAAGTGACTTCGACGGTCACGGCATCGCCACATTTTTTGCGGATATTTTTGAGGTGTTTATTGAGTTCTTTATAGATATCGGCGTTTTCTTTTTTGACTGAATCGGGGCGATTGGCGAGTATTTCGTAGTGATAGAAAGCATCGGGGCAATCGTTCGTGAGGTCGTAGAGGCGAGCAAGCGTGTACTCGGTGTAGGTATCGGAAGTGCACATTGCCATCGCTTGTTTAGCGACGGAGAGAGCTTCTTCGAAATTCTGATCATCGACGGCTTGGGACATTTCTCCCGACAATTCGTAAAAGCGTTGCATATCGGCTTCGGGCAACGTATTGCAGTCGACTTCGGGGCGTTGAGCCCAAGCGGTAGCCGGCAAAAGCAGAAGGGTAAGCGCAGATAATATCCAAACGCGTTTATTCATGTCGATGTCTCCCAGTCTAAGGATGTGTCAATTACGGAGCATTTATATCGTCAAAACAAATGCTTAGGGCGCAATTCGAGAAAAAAATCCGATCACACCTGATCGGTGTGTATGTCTCAAAATGCGCCTTATGTCAAGAATCCCGCACATTCCCGACTTCTCCGATATCGGAGATCAGGCGAATGGCGTGTCGACTTGAGATCGGTGCAATTGGGCATATTGGGCACAACGCGCGAAGCGCGTGGGAAAACGATATTGGGATGGATAATTACTCCCCTGATGGCTCGGTACAATTGGGCATATAGGGCACAACGCGCGAAGCGCGTGGGAAAATGATATTGGGATGGATAGTTACTCCACTGATGGCTCGGTGCAATTGGGTATGAGGATTTTTTGACCGATTTTAATCTTATCGTCGGTCATCTGATTTGCCTTTTGAATTTGCTCGATAGAACACCCGTGTTTTTGCGCGATGCGCCCGAGGATATCGCCCGAGACGACGGTATAGTGCGAAGCTTGATCGCGCAAGATATCTTCGGGCTTCGTCGCCGCATCGTAGACGATATCGGTTTGTTGGATTCGGAAATGCCCGAGTTTTGGGGCAACGGCTCCGGATTGGATGGGCAGGCGAGCGAAATCGACCATGGCTTGAGCATGGCGCGTATTGTCGCCCGCAGGGGCATTGGGAGCATTTTGCCGATTGGGCATTTGCCCGATTGCAGGCTGTTTTGCGGCGATTGGCGCCGCATTGGGAGCGCCGGGCGAACCAAGAGTGTTGGGAACAAGCGCGGGCGCCGGGCGAGCCGAATCGTTAGGCGCCATGGCCAATTCGGGCGATGTATTGTCGTCGAGCTCGACGGTATTCGTCGACGCATGTTCCGTAATGCTACGCGATTCTGGAGCATCGGGAATATCGCCCGCATCGTCGCGAAAGATAAAAGCAATGGCGACGAGGATAATGCCCAAAACTAAGGCAACCCCGATTGCCATAGATCGCCAATCGCGCCGTTTGGCGCGTCTTTTCATCGATAAAGTTGAGTAATTCCGATCGATCATTCACTCCTCCAAACGATCGATTAGTAAGTCAAGGGCGGGCTTTTGACAACCGCGTTCTTGCGTCTATGGCGTAAATACTGTTAAATGCGCGGTCTGAAGGCGACCGGTTCTTGCGAGTCAAGGGCCATACGAGCTGTTGCAACGCAAGTGATTCGGGATTTTGCACTTGGCTCTTGCAAATGCAAGGGCTATGCGAGCCGTTGCAACGCAAGTGGTTCGGGCTTTTGCAAATGCAAGGGCTATGCGAGCTGTTGCAACGCAAGCGATTCGGAATTTTGCAAATGCAAGGGCCATGTGAGCTGTTGCAACGCAAGTGATTCGGGATTTTGCACTTGGCTCTTGCGAATGCAAGGGCTATGCGAGCCGTTGCAACGCAAGTGGTTCGGGCTTTTGCGAAGCTGACGGATTCGGCATCGATGCGATAGTTATATATGGATCGATAGTTATATAATTATGGATATGGGGAAAACTCACGATGGCTAAATTGTATTTTCGATATGGAGCAATGGGGAGCGCAAAGACGATGAACTTGCTCGCCGTTGCCCATAACTACGAACAGCAAGGCAAGCACGTTATCTTAATCAAACCGTCGATCGACGATCGATTTGGTGCCGATATGATACGGTCGCGCACAGGTCTAGAACGCAAAGCCGACATCTGCGTCGCCGCCGATACCCAAATACCGCTCGATACACTCGCCGGCGTGAGCTGTATCCTCGTCGACGAATGCCAATTCTTGAGCGAATACGTCGTGCATCAATTGCGCAATATCACCGTCGACCTCGATATCCCCGTCATTTGCTATGGCTTGCGAACGAATTTCAAAACGCGCCTCTTCGAAGGCGCTAAACGGCTCATGGAAGTCGCCGACGCCATCGAAGAAGTCAAGACGACGTGCGCATTTTGCAATCGAAAAGCCGTCTTCAACATCAAGTTGCGCCATGGCAACGCCTGCACGACGGGAACCGAAATCGAATTGGGCGCCGAAGACCTCTATCAACCGACGTGTTGCCGTTGCTTCGAGGCGCGAATCGGGCACGACAACCCACTGCGCGATGCATGCGTCGATAACGGCATCGACGATTCTCTATCGGGTTCTGACAAAACCAACGACGAAGTCCAAACGCCCGAAGAATTGGCACAAAGCCCCGATCGCGTCGAATTATGGCTCGTGCGCCACGGCGAAACCGTCGAGAATTCCAAAGCCATATTATCGGGCTGGATCGAAGCCCAACTCTCCGAAAAAGGCATTGCCCAAGCCAAAACACTCGCTCCGGTACTCGCTCCTGTCCACTTCGACGCCGCATTCACCTCGCCACTACAACGCGCCAAAGATACAGCTCACTACGCTGGCATGAATCCAACCGTCGTCGAAGCAATTAAAGAATTCAGCTACGGCGATTACGACGGACAACGACTCGACGATATTCCGAAACAATGGGTCGACGATCTGTTTGCATTTAATGACTTCAAAACGCCAAATGGCGAAACTATCGAAGACGTACAAAAGAGAGCGACGAATTTTATTCGAACATTAGCCGACGGTCGGTATATTTTATTTTGTCACGGCGGAACGATTCGTTCGATCGTCCAAAAACTCGGCTGCGACCGATTTCTCGATAATGGCACCGTCATCGTCATCGATTGGACGCATAAAAAGATCATTCGCACGATAAAACCATACGGTCCAGAACTCGAACGCGATCACGCCCTACGATAACGACGTTGAACATGGCACCTACCGTTCAAATCAATTGTCTGCCACGGGCTCGGGAATAAAAATGGGATCGATCGCCCCCATGGAATCGATCGCCCCCGGGGTTGCGCTTCGCTTACCCCGGGCTGTGTTCTAGCGCCCTTTCAGGGCGCTCCATTCCCCCTCGCCAACTCAATAACGCCCGCAACGCGGGCGTCTTTCCACATCGCCATATTTCTCACATCTGCCGCAGGCAGATGTCCATTCCCCCTCGCCATTTATGGAGAGGGGGTGGCCGACAGGCCGGGGGTGAGGTCAAACGCCCGCCGCGGCGGGCGTCAATTCCCCATCGCCAAATCAATAACGCCCGCAACGCGGGCGTCTTTCCACATCGCCATTTATGGAGAGGGGGTGGCCGACAGGCCGGGGGTGAGGTCAAAATAAGACCATCGCTTAAAATTCAAGATAACGACAATCATTTGAATTGAGTTCGCAGTCTGTATAAAATATAGGTCAATTTTTATGGATAATTTTGCGCTACAAAGTGCAAAATTTCCGAATTGTATGTGATATGCCCCGATGCAAAGGGGCATGAGAGGTATCGATATGAAACGAAGTCTAATCCCCATGCTCGTCGCAGTACTGGCGGCGTATGGTTGTAGCGATTCCAACGACGATCACGGCAACAAATGCGGTGACGGCATACTCGGCCCTAATGAGATATGCGACGGAACGCTTTTTACACCCGGTCTGAAGGCATTTTGCCCCAATGGCAATATCGCCAATAATGTCCTCGTGCGATGTACGCCGAGCTGTACTCTCGATTTATCGACAGCTTGCACCCAAGCCAATACTGCCGTCTGCGGCAATGGAATCGTCGAGGGCAACGAAACGTGCGATGGATCGATTCCGCCCATCGTCGCCGGATGCGATAACCCCGATTATTCGAAGCTATCGTGCAAAAACTGCAGGCTCATCGACGATGGCGTCTGCCCCAAATCGTCGGGCAACAGCATCTGCGGCAATGGAATCGTCGAAGACGGCGAACTATGCGATGGCGACGACATCCCAGCCGCCGCTCGCGTTTGCCCCGAAAACATGGTCATGTTGCCCAATCCACTATTTCAATGCTCGTCGACGTGCCAAATCGTCGACGTCTCGAAGGCGTGCACCTTCGGTTTGCCCGCCGTTTGCGGCAACGCAAGACTCGACGACGGCGAAGCTTGCGACGGCGACTTATTCGACGACGAAGCCGTTAAAGCAATCGATTGCGGGACGGGCAAAGAACTCAACGAAGCTCGCCTCTTGTGCTCCGATACATGCAAACTCGACACATCGATGGCTTGCACCGAAGTCCCCTACGAAGGCGTCCTCTTCTCCGAACTCGTGCCCTATATCGACGACTACAAACTCAAGGGAATTGCCGTCGAATTTGCCAATCGTGGCAAAGAAAGCATCGATTTATCGAGCTGTAGCCTAGCCCTCTTTAGCGAATCGAAGATCGAAAAGAAGTTTCCATTCACATCGCTCAATCTGCCCAAAATCGATGGCAAACAAGTCTACGTCGTCTGCTCCGCGCAAGACGACACCGACCAATGGGGCAATACTTGCAATTACATCGTCCCCAATAACGAAATCACCGCCAATATCGCCAACAAAACGCTCATGGGCATCGTGTGCGACGAAACAGGCGACGACGGTAAAAAGACCGAAAAATACGTCGATTTTGTCAACATCAACTCGTTTATACAAGGGGCCGATAAAGGCGCAACCGATTTCATACGCTTGTGTAAAGCACACCCACACACGGAACCGAAAAATGCCCTCATGGGCGAAGGTTGGTCGGTGACCGCATACGAAGTCGATAAACCGCACTACAACTTGGGCGTCCATTGCCCAGCCGAAACCCTCAACGAAAAGATTTCTTGCAAATTCTCGATATCGCCCACGACGATGACGTCGCGAAAACAAACCGTCGACATGGCGCTCGAGTTCAAAATCCCTGGCATCACCGACAAAACCGAAAAAACCGATCCATACGGAGGCATGTCGATAGAATTCTATTCGGGGTCGATCGACAAAAACGGCAAAGTCAATCGCTTCGTCAATCACTATGTCAAGCCAGCTCCCGACATGGAATGGACGAACCCAGACGGCTACGATCGCTACATTGGCACGCTACGAAACTTCGAAACCTACGAAGGATTCTGGCGCAACGAGCAAGGGACTTATACCGTCGATGCTTGCGTCAGCTTCGATAACGGCGAAACGTGCACTTATTGCGGTCCCAACGGCGTCGTCTTAGATTACGAAACTTACCATAGCCACGAACGCGAAACGCTCACCGTCACCTACGCCGAAAACAATTGCGGCGATGGCGTCATCGAAGATGGCGAAGTTTGCGACGGCGATAATTTCCTCCCCGAATCGCTCATCTGCGATAAAGAAGGTCAAATCATCCTCAACCCCAACAAAGTTTCGTGTGGATCGTGCAATATCACATCGACAGGGACGGCTTGCGGCGATCCACTCCCCAACTGCAACGGCCAAAAAGTCGACGCCGGCGAAGTCTGCGACGGCTCACACATCCCCGAAGACGCTCGCGTCTGCCCCAAAGGTCAAACCGTCGTCGATAATCCGCAATGGATTTGCGGCGATACATGCGCCTACGTCGATACATCGAAGGCTTGCGAAGTCGCCTGTGGCAACGGCAAAATCGACACCGTCGTCTCGGGCATGAATGCCGAAATCTGCGATGGTACCAACATCCCAGAAGCCGCTCGCGTTTGCCCCACGGGCATGGTGCTCAAAGACAACCCCGTCTGGGTTTGCAACTCGACGTGCTCGGGCATCGACGCCACACGAGCTTGCGAAGTCGCCTGCGGCAATGGCAAACTCGACGCCGTCGTCTCGGGTAGCAAAACGGGCGAAGTCTGCGATGGCAACCTCTTCACCGCCGACATCGCCTCGAAATGCAACAAAACCACGACCTACGACGAAACGCGCAAAACGTGCAATTCCCAATGCAAACTCGACCGCGCCGCATGCGTCCCCAACGCACACCTCGTCTTCGACGAATACGCCTTCGTCTCGAAACCCGATTCGAACGCCGAAGCATTCGCCATGACCATCAACCTCTACGGCAACAGCTCTTTCGACGCCTCGGGCTGCACGCTTTCGTTCCTCGACGCAAACGACAAAGTCATCTACAACAAGTATACGAGCGGCACAGAATCGGGCATTAGATTAGCCCGATTCGGCCTCCTCTCCATGGGTCAATCCCGCGTCCCCGACTCGGGCAGCGACAAAGGCAAACTCATCCTCAATCCGTGCGAACCCCTCGTCATCTGCTCTATCCCAAGCGACGAAGCCACCTACAAATACTTCCAAGATACGGTCTTCGACAACAAATGCGACGCAAGCCTCGTCCTCGAATCCTCTCCAACCACGTTCAACGGCGATTTCGTCGTCAAACGCATGAACGACATCGCCTACGTTCAGCTCACTTGCGGCGGCAATTACATCGATTACATCGATTTCAAAGGCCTCGTCAAAGACTACAAAGCCAAGAAAACCCACGGCAAAATCAAAGCGAGCGACAAACGTCCATGGTCGAGCTACGAAACCGTCGTCCACGCCAACCGCTTCGACACCGACGACGCATTCAACATCGCCACATTTGCCAAACCCGTCTGCAAATAACACCATACTCTACCGCGCGGCTATTTCGGACCCATCGTCCGAAATACGCCCGCGCCGTTGCCCTATTGCCCGCCGGGCAATACGGGCAACTATCGCCCTATTTCGCTAGCGCTCAATACGGGCTTTTTCGCCCTATCTCGCTAACGCTCAATACGGGCTCTTGGCTTTTTTGGCCAGTTTGCGCGTCTTCTGCGTTGGCGTCGCCACGCGGGCGGCGGGAACGTACCTCAGTACGCCCCCTTGCCCTTGGGCTAGCCGCCTTGAATACGCATCAAACTGACAAAAAAGCATTGGTTACGCCCTATTGCCTGCGGCAATACGGGCTTTTGGGCGCCCTATCGGCTTTGCCGATACGGGCTTTTTCGCCCTATTTCGCTAGCGCTCAATACGGGCTCTTGGCGGCTATTGCCCGTTGGGCAATACGCCGCCTTCCCGGGGTTGCGCTACGCTCACCCCGGGCTGTATTCTAGCGCCCTTTCAGGGCGCTCCATTCCCCATCGCCATATTTCTCACATCTGCCGTAGGCAGATGTCCATTCCCCCTCACCAAATCAATAACGCCCGCAACGCGGGCGTCTTTCCCCCTCGCCATATTTCTCACATCTGCCGTAGGCAGATGTCCATTCCCCCTCGCCATTTATGGAGAGGGGGTGGCCGACAGGCCGGGGGTGAGGTCAGAGGCTAGAATGCGAGGTCAAAAAATATCACCTCAAATCAAAATGGCGAGCATTATCCCCATTAATCGGTACACCTTCGGGCAAATCCATGTGCGGGAGATCTTGCGAAATGAGCGGTTGATATTGATGTCGATATTCTTCTTCGGTGAGCGGTTTCTCGCCGCGCTCGACGCGCAAAGCGTTCGTCAATGGGCGCGGTAAATTGTCATTCATCAGCATGCCCAATTCACGGCACTCCGAAATCGTCGCTTCGGTGAGTTGAGCGAGCCCAATATCGGTATTGTCGCGTTTGGCATAGAATGCCGCTTTGAGCACGGCTTGTTTGATGTGACCACCGCTGATTTCGAAATGCTCGCCCAAGAGATCGAACGGAATATTGGGACGAACGGGAGCCGCCTTTGGCAAAAGCGATTCGAACAACTTGCCGCGCGTCTTGGCATCGGGCATCGGGAAATAGATTCTGTATCGAATTCGACGTTTGAAGGCATCGTCGAGATTGGCTTCGATATTTGTCGTCAAAACTGTAACGCCTTCGAAATTTTCCATGCGTTGCAAAAGATAGGCGACTTCGAGATTGGCATAGCGGTCGTTCGTCGATTTCACCGAAGTACGCTTGGCAAACAGCGAGTCGGCTTCGTCGAAGAGCAACATCACGTGACCGCGTTCGGCTTCATCGAAAACTCGAGCCAAATTCTTTTCCGTCTCGCCGACATAGCGATTCATAATCCGCGACAAATCGACTCGGAACAAATCTAAACCCAAATAATTGGCAATGATGCTCGCGGCCATCGTCTTACCAGTCCCAGGCGGGCCATAAAATAAGACGCTAAGCCCTCGCCCGTAGGGGAATCGTGCACCAAATCCCCAATCGGTATAGATCGTGTCTTGGGCATTGGCATAGAGCAAGACTTCGTCGAATTTGACGCGTTCGGCATCGGGCAAGATGAGTTGCTCGGGCTTGAACGTCGACGGCGGAACGAGATCGGCTAAATCGCTCAATTTATGGGCAAAATACGTTCGGCATGCCTTATCGAGATCGTTGAGATCGATGCGTTTTCGGCGCGCCGCGACGCTAATGCGACGAGCCTCGGCGGCTGCTTGGCGAATTTGCGGCTCCGACATCTCGTAGCGGCGCGCAATCGTCTCGATCGCCTCTTCATTCGGACGCCGCTTTTCATCGATATAGGCTTGCGTCCAGATTTCCGTTCTATGCTCGTGATCGGGGAGCGGAATGGCGATTTGCGGCCATCCGGTCGTCAATTGAATGAGCCAAAGTTTGACTTCTTCGACGCCGACTAAAAATCGCTCGCGGCTAAAGAACGATTCCAAAACGATCTGCTGAGAACCCGTAATAAATTCGGGCAAACGCTCACAACGGAAATAGACGAAATCGTTTCCAAGACGCGCTTCTCTGAAGAGATCTGCCAAATGCGTCTGGAGGTCGTCGGCATCGAGCGTGAGCAAGCTGGGCAAGTCGGCGCTGAGCAGATTATTGCCCAATAGCGTAGCAACGGCATTTGCGGTCCGTTCTTTGCCCGCGCCGACTGGCCCCGTCAACAACGCCGGGAATGTCCGAGTTCTGATGATCTGCAATATCGACGATTGACAATATTGGGGCAGGTGAAGACTACCCATTTCGACGCGATCGCACGATCGATAAGCATACGAAGAAAGTGCCTCGTCGACGGGAACGTCTTGAGCCATCGGATTCTTGAGAAATTCGATGACGCGATCGGCGACGATGACGCGGCGTTTCGATAAATTGCGCTCAAAACCATCGTGGGGATTGATCCGCTTTTCGACCGAAATGAGGCAATTTTGGCGCAATGGCGCATTATATTCGAAGCGACTCCGATATCTATCGTATTCATTCTGATCGTTGTTTGCCAAAATGCGACATATCACACTCACATCGGGCGAAATCATCGCATGATCGCTCACCGCAAAACCGCATAATTCGAGCAATGCAGGGTTGATCGCAAGCCCGACGAGCAAAGCGAGTATCTCGGCATCTTCGAGCGACAACATGAATCGCGTGTAGAGATCAGATAGACCAATGCAATTTTCTGCAGGATGTTCGACAATCCTACGAATTAAACTCTTCAATCCATCGGGATAATGCGTCGTTGCATCGAAAAGAAGCGTGTCGGCATTGCGCAATGCCTTGGCGGCCTCGGTCGCCGATATGCCAAACGATATCGCCGTCTTATCGTCGCCAATCGATCGATCGGCAGCTTCTAAATAGATGCGAATTTTGAGTTGCCCATAGCCTACGATAGCTGCCAAATCTTGTGCAACGATAGCTTGCACATCGCCGCTATCGACGTCATCACCAACAGCCATGCCATGTCTCTGATTGTCGTCTATATTTGTCATCGATTGCCCTCCGCAAAGTGTACAGAGCTTGTTTTGCGCCATTTGGCTTTTTTTTTCAATCCGCAATCAAAATATTACACCATCCATCAATCACAGCTCAATAGTTGAGAAATGGGGGCTCGGGCATGCCATTGCCTAGGGGCTGCACTACGCCAAAACCCAAAACTAAAGCATATCGTACGGATCGACATCGATCGAAATGTGGATAAAGCTCTCGGCTTTTTTACACATCTCTTCGGATTGCCGAACGACCTTCCCCATCCATTTATGCAAAACTCCGCGATTGACGTGTTGGAGAAAGATCTGATAGCGCAATTCGCCGTTGACCATCGACCTAGGAGCGAGTGCCGGGCCCAATCTCTGCGCACCACCGTCGTGCGGATTGTTGGCTTCGACGATTTGGGCATAAGACGAAACAAATCGTTCGAGCTCGAAAAACTGCGCACTTCTGAACGTGATCAAGATGAGATAAGTATAGGGCGGCCTTTGAAGCGAGCGGCGTATTTGGAGCTCAGTGCGAATAAATGCTTCGAAATCTCGATCGACTTGACCGGCGATTGCCGGGTGATCGGGCCGCAGCGTCTGTATGATGACGCGCCCTGGGCGATTGCCACGCCCTGCTCGGCCGCTCACTTGAGTGAGTAGCTGATAGGTGCGTTCGGCGGCTCGAAAATCGGGCATGTTGAGCCCCGTATCGGCACAAATGACGCCAACGAGCGTCACATTGGGAATATCGTGACCTTTAGCAATCATCTGTGTGCCGACGAGGATATCGGTTTTGCCTTCGCGAAATGATCCGAGAACCGATTGTAACGTTTTCGTCGAACAGCGATCGCGATCGAGGCGATCGATTCGAGCTTCGGGGAACACCTTGCTCAACAACGCCGTCACGCGTTCGGTCCCAAATCCCGTATACGACAAATCTCCACGACCGCAAGACGAACACTTCGTCGGCGCCGGCGCTTGGTAATCGCAATAATGACAACGTACTTCGTTGGAATGCTTGTAATACGTCAGGGCGACGTCGCAATTGGGACACAAAAACGAATTGCCACAATAATCGCACTGGATAAACGTCGAATACCCTCGGCGATTGAGAAATACTATCGCCTGTTCGCCACGCAATAGCGTATCGCGGAGCGCAGATTCGAGCTCGGGCGACAAAATGCGCGCACGTAGCGATTCAAATTCGGCATCTTCTGTTGCATCAAATTCGGCATCGTGGTTCATTTGGCTTTCATCATTCGCATCTATGGCAAGATAGTTACTCGAACTTCGCCTATCACTCCATCGATTTGAATTTTGCACACCAAAACTATTGCCTTTTGGCAGGCGATTGCGCATGTCGACGATTTCTATCGTCGGCATCGGACGAGCGAGCGGGCGACGCGTCAATTTGATCATCGTCGACCGATTTTGCAAAACGCGCCAATAACTTTCAAACGATGGCGTCGCCGATCCCAAAACGACTGGACAATTCGCATCTTTCCCCAAACACAATGCCATATCGCGCGCATGGTAATATGGCAATTCGCCTTGCTTAAACGAACCATCGTGCTCCTCGTCGATGACGATGAGACCGAGGTTTTGAATCGGCGCAAATAGAGCACTACGCGGGCCTATCGCTATCGATACGCGCCCATCGCGAATGCGAGTCCACGTGTTAAATCGCTCCGTTTCACCGAGACCACTGTGGAGAACGGCAACGGAATCGCCAAAACGACCCTTAAATACGGCACAAAATTGCGGCGTCAAGGCGATCTCGGGCAAAACAAAAATACATCCCTTGCCACGCCCTATGATGCGCTCCATGACCTTTAAATAGACTTCCGTTTTCCCGCTCCCCGTCACGCCAAAGAGCAAAAAACTACCAAACCTATCGTGATTCGCTATCGTCTCGATCGCCTCGAGTTGTTCATCGGTCGGCTCGACGACCGAAACAATCGGTTCGACGTTGTCGAACGACGTCTTATCGCGCGGCTTCGCCGATTTGGCGATATAAGCGAGTTCTTCGAGACGCGAAATCACCGCTTGGCAAGACCCAAATTTGGCGAGTATCGCACTGTGGCGAACGGGCTCAGGCTCAGACACGAGATAATCGAGAATCGCTCGCTGTTTCGATCCCAATTTTGCCCCAGATTCAACGGCCTCCCGCCCCGATGGCGTCGGAGAATATATCGATTCGATCGTCTCAACTGCGCGCTTCTTCTCAAGCGTCCAATGCGATCGAAATAACCCCATCGAAATCCATTTTTTCATGTCACTCGAAGAAAAGCGAAACTTATTCACCCACTCCGACGACGTCATCGCCAATACATTCGAACCGCTTCCCGAAGACATACCTCGCGATTCTGAGCCATCTGCACCTCCCGAATTATCCCTCACATAATCGATAACAGGGCGCAAATAACCCTCGAATTCATAGCGCAACTTTTCGCGTTCTTCGACACTCAGCCACGGACGCTGCGTGCGACTCGAAAAAGAACTCAAATAACCCTCGATCGCCTCGATATCAGCCATATACCGACATTGACCATCGCGCATCATCCCTGCCGGTATCGCCAAACGAAGACAATACCCAAGCGGCGCATAATAATACGTCGACATAAACTCGAGCGTCTTCATCAACGGCTCCGTAATAAACGGCTTCGGATCAACGACTTCGATAATCGCACGGACGCGCACATGCGCACCAAGCGACTGAGGACGCTCGTCGAATTTCTTGACGATAATCCCCGTCGACGACTGCTGACGAATCGGAACTTGAACGATAGCTCCAACGGGCACATCGACTTCGAGACGATACGTTAAAGCCGCTAACGGACGCGAAAATAAAATGACGTTGCAATACATATTTTTT
>ERZ1026772.1282-NODE-1282-length-14187-cov-3.165086_pt1 | contig 14187 bp, 9 predicted proteins | sample MGYA00380124_ERZ1026772 | MGnify/ENA primary metagenome ERZ1026772 (study PRJEB33269, sample SAMEA4719760) | human gut metagenome | biome: human-associated habitat; feature: organic feature; material: feces | place: Cameroon | collected 2013-10 ...
TCTGTCCCGATAAACTGTGGATGGTAGCACTTGAACGTGATTTGGTTGGATATGCAGCCGCCAAAAATGAAGTATGCTTTATTGCACAATGACTCCTGTAATGACAGCGTATTGGATTGAATGTTGTCGTTTGTTAAGTCCTCAAATTCACCGTTTATCCAATGCACTTTCACGTTGATTGGGTCGGTGTTATCTTCGAATGGGTTCTTTCCATCCTTGGTTACTTTGATTTCAAATTCATCATATCCAACGAACGTTTCTACGCCATCAATTTCGGTTTGATAAGACACCGTGATGGTTTTTGTGCCGGCCTTAGAACTGTCAAAACCAGATACGGTATAGTCTGTAAGAACACTTTCATTTCCTTCCCCATCTACCGTAACGACTTCCAGCCCTGATAAGTCAAGTGATTCGCCTATTTTATAATAAATCTTTGATGGAAAACTGGAAATTCTGATTCCTGTCATTTTGGCTACAATTTTTATATCGAAAGTTGCAGTTAATGTTATTCCGTCTTCTACGCATGATAGAGTTACTGACTGTTTTCCTGGTGTAGTCATATCTACCGGGGAACAAGACACTTCTCCATCAGGTGCGTATGTTTTTCCGTTAGAATACAGTATATTGCACTTTAAACCATCGAGACTAAAAGTATCTCCTGTCATATATTTTGTTTGTGTAGGCAATGATACTATATTTAATTTTTCCGGCTTTGCAGTCCACACAATGGTAGTTTTTGTATGCCCCCATGGTGCGCCTGAGATTGAGCCTTTTTTTGCATTTATTTTCAGTGTAGCTTTTGAATAATCGCCGCTTCCAAGTATTCCATTCAATCCATATGAGTATCCGCTGGCATAAAGTTCTTCAACACTGCTTGGAATTGTAATAATTGATACTTCTGAGCAATAGCTAAATGTATAAATTCCGGTCATGCCTTCATTAATCTGAAGGGTTTTTACCTTTTTCCCAAATGAACTAGGGACGTTTTTTGGTGAACCAAGCTGTCCAGTTCCTGAAACTATACACAATCCTGTATTAGTGTCAAAAGTCAGGGTAGCAGAATTGTTGTCTGGATATCCCGTTGTTGTTGTAAACGAGTCCCCATATACCGTATAAGGACAGTGTATTTCAAATCCTGCATAACTTAATGTCGTATAAAAGTTTCCTGCCTTTGATGTATCTACCTCAGTTTCTTTAAATTCAGAAGCGGGAACAAGAGCCTGACTTCCGTTTTCGTAAATCACTTTAATGCTGCTGACTGCGTATCTAAAGTCTCCGGTATTAGTATCTCCGATAAAGAAATTTCCATTGGATCCATATCGCCCATATACTTCAATAGATGCTATGCCATTTACTTTTATTTTATAGCCTGTTTTTTTATCTTTATAAGATATGGTTACTGTTTTCTCACCAGGTGTTGCCGTACTTGGGATTTCTATAGAATAATAATCTATAAATTCCTCTGAGCCATCGTCATATACGGCATTTACGATCATCCCCTTACTCTCAAAAGAGTCATTAACGAGGAAATCTTTTTTTTCTGGAAATTTAACAATCTGTATATATTCAAGGATTTTTTGAGGGGTGTTTTCTACATTAATTTTAAATGATGCAGATGACCCTTCATATGTTAATGTAACAAGCTTTTCGCCAACTGTATCACTGTCAAATCCTTCTATTGTATCTGGAGGAACAGACACTTTCTCACCAGAAGAATATAATGCATTAAGCTTAAAGCCTTTTATGTCCAGTAGCTCTCCAATTTGGTATTTGGTTTTTAACGGCTCAGTATCAAGGGATAAACTTACAAAATCACCAAGCGCTACGAAATTATAACTGTATTTCTTTGCCCACGTTTCAACACCTGAACCTGCAAAACTGTATATTGTAATATATGGATGCGGATCGCTGGTCTCCTGGTTGCTAATTGCATACTGATTCCCATAGATATATGTATCCGGATTCAGAATATATACTCTTTTTAGTGATTCCATTTTTCTGAGTGGAGAATATCCATCTATTTTAGTCACGCTCTTAGGAATAACTAATTCTTCTATTTTTGAGCAATACTGAAACGCCGCATCTGATATTGTCGTAACGCCATTTGGTATATAAAAGCTTTCGAGGGAATTACATCCGTTAAAAGCGCTTGATTTTATTATGCCCGTTATATTTGGAAGCCATGCTTCTTTTATTTTGGGGCAAGTTATAGAAGCTTGTGTAATTGTCAAAGGAAACTCGATTTTCTCAATTTGCGGGGCATTTAATTTAGAAATCGAAGTAATGTTATTTGGAAGCTTTAGCGTTTTTAGCTTGTTGCACGAAATTATCGGAATGAGAATGGAATCATCGTCATGGATAACACGTTCTACATCCGAGCTATTAATGTCTGTGTATTGACACTTTGCTGTCTGATGTATACTTTTAATTCCAGAATATCCAAGTCCGGAAAAACGAGAAACACTATCTGGTATAGCAAAATTCTGAAGTTTTTCGTAATGATAAAATGTATAATTTCCTATTTGTGTAACTCCCTCGCCAATAACAACTCTTCGGATTTTACGCGGTAGAAACTTATTGTCAGAATTGTCAAGGGTCTTAAACAGGCTTTGATCAGAGCTTAAATTTTTAGTTTTCCCTTTTCCAGTAATAACAATCGTATTTATCTCTTCGTAAAGCGTAGCCACTACATCGGATGTATTTTCCAATCCTATCTGTTCAGTGTAGGTAGTAAGCCCAGCGGACTCAACTACAGTTACATTAAAACTATCGGTATACCCATTTAACTCTACAGTAATGCTCTTAATTCCAGCAGTCGCGCTATTTAATGTGGATACTGTGTATCCTTCAGTGACAGAAGATAAGCTTCCGTCAGGATATCTATATGAGACTGTCATCCCCGTAAGATTGATGTCTTCGCCAATCTTATATGTCACCTTATCCGGCAGAGAGGTAACTGATATCCCAGTAATAGTTGCATCCAATACATTAATTTTAAATGATGCAGTTTTGTCAAACGCAGTAACAGTTATTGTTTTAGTACCAACTGAATTACTGTTAAAACCAGATAGTTCATAATCAGAAATTGGCGTAGACATTCCATTGCTTGCATTAACTGAAACTACCATTCCAGCGCTATCAAACAATTCTTTTTGATAATACGTTGTTTTGTTTGGCAGTGTAGCCACTGATAAACCAGTAACAGTTGCGTCTGAATATTTTTCATAGGAAATTCTTTGCGAAATCCCTGCATTTTTTACGCAAATGTAAAATGGTGCTTTTGTGTTATCTGTTATGTTTAGATTCGCAGTATTGGTTCCGTCAGTAATACTGGAAGTCCCGCGGTCCTTAGTTGGAAAACGTATAACATTAATAAATATTATCTGTCCCTCGATCAAGAACATTTCATACTCTAAGAAATAAAAATAGAAACTCGAACCGCTTGTTTGTGAAAAATGTCCGTAGATTCTTATCTTTAAGAATCTCTTTCCAGATACTAAAGTTCCCTCTTGCCGGTAGATGTCGTATAAGATAGTTCTGTATATGAAACACAGTTTTAACTGTCTTTCTTTTTTTCCAAACCCAATAGAGTTGTACGGGCTAACATATACAGTGTTTACTGTATTGCCTGCATAAGTGAACCAGTCGACACCTGCTACTTCGACTTCTTTCGAAAGAGAAATGTTTTCTGCAATTCGGTCCATCCCGTCTGTTGTGTTAAGCAAAGATGCAAAATCGTAGGTTGCCATAATCATCCTCCCGTCTATAATAAAAGAGCACATGAGCTGTGACACCCATGCACTCTGGTTGTTAGTATTCGATCAGTGCGAACCGCATTTTATTGTAAAGAATGTTCTTTGTCTCTTCGTCCACATTGATAATTTTGTAATCCACATCGGGCATATAAAAAACACCCGTTCTGTAGGTGTTCTGTTCATCATCCCAGTATGTGACATTGTATTTTCGCTGTGCTCTATTGACCAGTCCAGAAGCGAATACGGACTGCAATTCCATCTTTTCTGCCAGATAAAGTGGTCTGGTGTTGAAATCAATCTTTGTTTTAAAATTCGGGCTTGTGTCCCTGTGCAAAAGGTTATTCAAGTCCCTGTATGCTTCCACTTCTGTTCTTTGGTTTGGAGTTGCGGTGTAATCATCGTAGGCGAGGTATTTGTTTGGAACAATTTTGCTTCCATACTTCAAGAGCCATCCCTCAAAACTGCTACCTGCAATAAAATCACTCATTTACCTCACCTACCTTTCAAATAATCCGAATCCATTGCGGTTTCTGAACTGTTCATTTTCCTCTTGCAAATATCCGACTAAGTGACCATCTGCATAGATTGCCATGCCTTTGACAGCTTCCCGAATGACCTGCGCAATATTCTGATTGTTGTCGAATGTGTTGTTGCTGATCGCAATTACTTCCCGGCGAATATCATCACCGAAAGTGCCACTTGCAGATGTTGGTTTCTGGTACATTCTGGCAGTCGGAACAGCCTTGATATTCGCTTCCATCTGTGGGAGTTGAATGCCCTGTATAGATGTGCTTATATCTCCGATTGTAGACTGTAATGCCGGAATCATGTTCTGCATACCTATCTGGAAGCCCTGCATGGTGTAGCCACCGAGTTCTTCAAATACCTGAGATGGGCTGTGAATTTTCAGGACTTTACGGAACGTGTTGGATATGCTGCTTGCTATGTTTTGAATGTTCTTAAACAAAATATTATTCGCAGTTTCCACAAATCCATTGTTCAGCCCGACAATCGCATTTCTTCCGACATTGTATAGAGAGCCTATACTATTACTGATTCTTACATTCAGTTTCGTAAACCAGTGAAGTGCGCTGGCGAATCCTGTATCAAGTCCCTCTCTGAACCCTCTACCGCAGAATTTGGCAAGTTCCTCGAACCACTTGGACGGAGAATGAATGCCGAGGGAATCTTGTGCTGGAGTTTTTATGCCGTCATCAACCATCTTGTTTGTGGCATCTTTGACGGTTTGGGAATTTTCCTCCATACCTTTGGTTATTCCACCTGTCATATTCTTTCCAGTCGTTTTACCGATGTCCTCCACCGAAGTCGTATCAATCTCATCCAGAACGCTTTTAAATGCTTCCTGTACCTTTAAGCCGGCACTTGGGTCAATACTTGTCAGTCCAGTGATGAACCATCCATTTGCGTCTGCGCCAAACGAGCTGTATTCTGGAAGGACTTCGGATATTCCTAATCTTAGTGGCTCTGTCAGAGTTGATGTGGCTTTTTCTTTGAGGGTTGTATCATAATCATCAATAGCCTTGCCAAACTGCACCATCTGACCATTTCCGAGGTTATAGAATCCGTTCTCATCTGGTTTTAATCCGTCCTGAATTGCCTGATAAATCGCAATAGCCTTATCACCGAGAATCTGTTTTCCGTTTTCCCAAATACCGCCCATTTCATCAATTGCATTTGAGGACTCAACAATCAGATTTGCAAATGTTACCTGCTCTTCTGCCGTCTGCAAGGAATATAGTTTTGAGACAAGTGGGTCTGGATTGACTGTATTAATAGCTTCTGCGAATGATTTTATCTGTCCTCCTGCATTACCAGCTCCATCACTGGCATGAGCAACTAAATTATAAAATTCTTCCAAATTACCGCCGGTATTATTGATTGATACTGCCAGATCATCAGAAGATATTCCGGCTTCAATCATGGCGTCCCTCATACTGGTAAATATTGTTGTTGTGTTTGTCCCGGCAACAAAAGAGTTGAGTTTCGCAGAAAGTGTATCAAACGTCTGAGATGTGATAGCCCCTCTTTCATCAAGGTTTTTCAGTACTTCAAGCAGATTTTCAGAAGCAGTTTTGGCATTATTAGATTGTTCCTCAAACTGTTGCTCTTTCCCCTTATCGTCAATCGTTTTTTCGGTTGCAGCTAGCCCAAGTCCGGCTCCGATAGTGGCTGCACCAAATCCTGATGCAAGCACAGCTCCTAATCCTTTAGCTAATGCACTGCCACCTTTTATCAGCCATTTTAAGCCTGTGAGACTGGTTCCTAATGTGGAATATGCATTTCCAAGATTAAGTATTGTAGATGCCAAATTTGTAGCTATTTTAATTGCGAAAATTGCTTCTATGCCTTTTCCAATGGATTTTAATTGGTCTGGTGTAAGTGTTGATAAAGCATCAAATAATTTTTGGAATGCTTTTCCGATCAATTTAAGGATATCGCCAATACCTTCAAGTATGCCCTCTGCAATAGGAGTTATAGCGTCTATGAACTTTTGGATTCCATCTTGTACTGCGTCCCAGTCAATGTTGTTGATATAATCTACAATCTTGTCCTTTAAATCAGAAAATCCCTTTCCGATAGAATCCCACGGAATATGAATTTTACCCATAGAGTCAAGTTTTAAAAGGATTGCTCCAAGTCCTCCTGCAAGGGCGAGAAGTGGATGTGACGCAAGCATGGTAAGGAATTTCCCAACTCCTAATTTGTCAAGAATGCCTATGGTGCCTTTCAAGAGTTTGATTCCGCCCAGGACGCTGAAAAGCTGTCCTAACTTATATCCTATATCCTGTGCCTGTTCTGGGCTAATTCCTTTGATGAAAGCAGTGATTTTGTCAATCATTCCCGGAAGTTTGTTCACTCCGTCTGCCGCCTTGTCAAAGAAATCATCGAAGAAATTCAACAGACCGGTACCGACATTCTCAGCAAATGGCTCTAATGCATCCCACAGTTTCACAAGGGAAACATTGATTTTATCCCAGTTGATTTTCACAAGGAAATCATTGAAAGCATTGATAAGTCGTGGTAATCCCTTTTCCCCAAGTGTCCACTTGCCAAGTGGAACTAAGAAGTGTTTCCAGAAGTCTTTTAATGCTGTCCATGTAAAATCTCTGAGCTGTTTCAATCCATTATTCCAGAGATTTTTCAGAGCTTTCGTGGTGGGTTCTGCGGCTTTTGCAAGTTTCTTAAATGTATCTGTAACCTTATTTGCGAATGCCATAGCCTTGTTTTCCATTGAATTGTAGGCGGCATCCCATTTCTTCTGATACTCGTCTAGCAGGCTATTTAACGCATCGTTAAGGATTCCTGTGTCAAGAGCGGATGTGTCAAGGGCTGGTGTCTTAATTTTGGAATTTGCGAGGTCTGACAGAGAGCTGTCATCTTTGCTCATAATTTCTAATTCATCATAGGATGCAAGGAATTGTTTCAGTTTTTTGGCGTTTTTGGTTGCGTCTTTCAGACTGTTACTGGTGTCTTTTGCAGAGCTGTCTACATCTGAAATTCCGGAATCATCTATGGAATCCAAGGCTTCTGAAAGATTTTCACTTCCACTGCCGATAGAACCGAACATATTTCCGATTTTAGTATCAACTCCAAGAAGCGAGCCGATATATGTTAAAAGTCTCTGAAATGCGATTACAAGACCATTGATGTACGGCAATACTGCCGCAATGACTGGCATAAAGATGTTTCCTAATGCTCTGGCACAGGATATTAAATTTGCACGAAGTATACGCAACTGGTTGGCTGGCATATTTATCGTGTTTGCCATATCCGCCCATGCGTACCGGGTGGAATCCAGTATTACTATCGTTCTCAGCATTGCCTTGCTTGCCTGGTCCATCTTTGATACAGCTGTTTGCAGTCCAAGATTTGAAGCATATTGCTGTAAGTTTGCTACACGAATGTTTGCGCCGTATTTATCTACAGCACGACTCATGCCTACTAAACCAGAGGACAAGTTTTCATAAACTGTACTAAAATCAAGATTCTTAACAGATGCAAGGTCAGCGCCAATCATGGTCAGTGCGTTTGATAACTTTAATGCCTGCTCAGAAGTTGTTCCCATAGAGGACGATAACTGTGCAAACTGTCCTTGATAATTTAAAAGCAAGGACGGGTCCATACCAAGCGACTTACCAGACTTATTTGCGGTCAGAATTGCATTGTCTGAAACATCGAACCCAGACATTTTGGACGTAAGTTCTCTGGCTCTATTGCTAAATGAATTTGCGTAAGCTTCTGCAGAATCATATCCTGCTTCTGACCAAGTTTTTCCTGCTTTATCTGCCACCTGACGGAACGCAGCTTGAAAGTAGTTGTAATCTTCAAGAAAATTCATGGAACTTTCAATCGCGCCTGTAAATTTTGTGGCTGCTGTTTTCAAAGTCCAGAATTTAGCTATCAGAGACATGATGCTTGGAGTGCTTTTCTTTGCTTTTGAGCCTACATTGCCAATAGCATTTCCAAGGCTATTAACCTTTCGTACTGCCCCGGCTGCTCCCTGTCCTAATCGGCTAAACACATTTGATGTAGACCGTGCTGCCCTGCCAGCGTTTCCACCCGCGTTTGATAATTGAGCAATAGCCTGTGTCATCTGTATGGTGTTTCGGCTGATTTTAGGGGCGGTGCTCATTGTCTGGAAGAATGATTTAAGACTATTCGCTAAATCTTCAAGATGTTCTGCCGTTTTTCCAGTTTTATCGCCTGCGTTTGCCAGCTGAGATATTGACTGAACAAACGTATTAATAGGCTGAGAAACGTCCCCTATTTTAGAGAATGAAGCTGTGATTTTTCTAAGTTCTTTGCCGAGGTTCGGAAGCTTGGATGCAACTGTATCAATGGAACCGCCAGAATTTGCCAATCTTGCCAGAGAAGAAATGAACCGGTTCACATTGTTTGATACATCTGGAATATTCCCCAGCGTGCTTAATGCAGAAATCATTTCGTAGATTTCATTGGACATTCCATTATTCTCACTCAACGATTCATTCAATCTGCGAATGGCGTTTGTAAATGAATTTAATCCACTATCTTTCAGATTCAGACTGCCGAGTGTCTTCAACGACTGCGTGAATTGATTTAACTGGTCATTGACGATTGATAAATCCAACCCGTTCAGTTTGGATTCAATATTGCTCTTTATATCATCTGTATTTACTGACAGATTTACTTTTACCGGGTCATAAGTAAGTGTAGACGCTTTGTTAATAGCATTTCTAATGTCTCTGGCAATCTTATCCTCGTTGATTTTTACATCAATTGGAATCTGTCCGTTTGCTGACTCCATGGCGGATGAAATATTTTTCTGGATTGCAACTCCAAGTTGCTTTCCCATCTCAGAGACAGATTCATATACCTGCGTAGATGCTAAGTCTGATTCTGAACCCATGAGGGACTGAATAGACACCGGCTTAATAGAATCTCTGACTTTTTTAAGGTTTTCCAGAACAGTTATCAGCTGATCTGCGGCATTTATAGTGTCTTTAGGAATTAATGTTGGGAACCTTTCTGTTAATTCTCCCCATGCAGAATCCAGGTTAATTCCTTTTGTTGCGTCAGATACGATGTTTCCAAGATTCTGATGCAGTAATTCTTTAAATTCGCCTTTTCCGATGTCAAATTTAAGCATATCGGAAACATAGATTCTTTTGTTTTTAAAGTAATTGTAGAAATCTTGCCACTCCTGCTCTGCGCCACCAAGATAATTTCCGAGGTTGGATTTTACGACTTTTCCGCTCTGTTCAATACTTTTGGCAATATCATCCAGGGTCTTTCCCCAGTCACCGGCTGTGAAATTCTGTCCATCAAATGAATTTGTAAGCTGTTGTGCCAATAAATCTATCTGCTTTTGAAGTTTGGAAGCGGCACCGCCTTTTAATTCAAATGCACTTGCGAGCTGTTTGGACAAAGCAGATGCGTCTATTCTGGTAGTCTCCAAAGATTTCTCAACAGAATATTTCAATTTTTCGGACATATCTGCTGAATTGAGCTCTACGTTTACTTTTATGTTTTTTCCATCAAGGTTGCTCAAATCAATCTTACTGAGACGTTCGAGCTGTGCCGCCATGCTATTCAACTTGCTTGTATCAATACTTTTGATAGATTGCACGGCATAACCGAGAGTACCGATAGATTTAGAAAAATTTCTCATCAGTCCTACGCTTTTGGACATTAAGCTATCTAATCGGTCGAATTTATTGCACAAATCATTGATTGATCTTGACGCACTGGAAACGTCACTGCTGACTTGTATCGCCAAGGTATCAATCGTATTGTCAGCCATATTCTCACTCCCTTCTCAAAAAATATTTATAGTAAAAAAGAGGGGACAAAAAATGTCCCCTCCATCTGGTTTTCTACGTTTTTTATTTTTTCTTATATTTCTTAGAATCCGCAGCAAGCGCATCGAAAAAATTAACCGCTCTTTGCAGTTCTTTTCCTCTCTTTTCTTCTTCCTCCTCTAAAGTGAGTGGGAAAATTCGGAATGGTTCTGCCGGATATTCATATGGTGCCTGACCATTTTTTCTGAACATATTGCACACGGTAGCTTTAAGGGCTTCTGTGATATACGCGCCCTGCATATGTTTATGGAAATTCTTTCGATTCTCTGAAAACTTATATGCTAAATCGTAGCATTCCAGTTCTCTTGGTTCAGAGTCCATAAACTCTGCTTTTGAAACTCCATTATAAATATAGAACGGAAGCAAATCTTCCATAATATATCGGCTAAATGGTTTTTGGATTTTCTTTACTTTTTGACTGGCTTCTTGTGATCCTGTGGTGCTTTCACTCCATTCTCCATCTCCGGATTCGGATTCTGAAGAATATCGTTTAAAAAACCCGCGTTCATAAGCTCATCGGCAAGAATACCGAACAATTGCAAAAGTCCTCTTGGCTCATCGGTTTCTTCATCTTTGTAGTCATCCAGTAAATCTCCAATCTCTTGCAGTGATTCTGCCGGATTGTATTTTTTAAATCCAACAAAAAGAAGTTCTCTGACTACACAGAATAAGTCTTTGATTCTTCCGATTCCGGAAACATCCCCGTCTGTTTCGATTTCTGCTGATTTAAAAAGTTTTGCCAAGTCCTGCACTCTTTCCATAAGGTCTGTATCGCAGAATGCATTGTAACCAAATTTGATAATGTAATCAGTTCCATTAATTGTTAATTTTGTCATTTTATTTGTCCTCCCAAATTAAAATAGAAATTCCCGCCAGAGATTTGACTCAATGGCGGGATGTTTATCAGCCCCCGAGTGGGGATGGAAAATCTTCATCAGATGGCTCAATTTTTTCTTCAATCTTGATTTCATCTGAAATTGTTACGTTTGCAGTAGCTTCCCATGCTGCATTTACTTCGGCAGATGGAACGCCAAGCCTTGACGGTACAATCGGAATAAACCAAGCCTTTGTAAGGTCTGGATGATAAATTTCAAGCCAAGGTCTTTTACCTTCTGCTTTGTTCTTATCCCATGTATTGCAGATATTGTCCCAAGTGTCGATAAAGACCTGAGACATACCAAATGTAAATCCCATAGCTCCTGATAAATCAAGAAGTCCCGGAACAGATGTCTTATATTTAGTAGCGTTCAGAGATGTGGTGTCGATAGTATCAGGCTCCGGGTTCATATCCGGGATGGATTTTGGTTTCTGCAAATTGTAATATTTGTCTGTTGGGCGTGTACCCGCAATAGTTTCAAATGCAATTGCGACCTTCATACCAATGGTGCTGAGGTCAATCGCTGGTTTTGCTGCCATATTCGGCTCCTTTCTGCTTTTTCAGCTATAAAATCACAATAAAAAAGAGCCTTGTCGGCTCTGACACGTAACCCTGTGCCTGGAAGATAAAAGGATCACCGTCCTTTCTATTCGTCTGTGCCTGTTTTCAGTTCTGGAAGTCCTGCTACAGATGTAAGCAAGGATAAAACGCCGGAAAGAACGGACGCGGATACGACCATCTTCCAGTCAACGCTTCCAAGGACTGTTGCGGTTCCGATTGTCGCAACTGCTGTTTGAGCAATTGTCTTAACAGCTCTGATTCCCGCAGCTTTCAGCCATTGTAATTTATCTTTACTCATAGGGACACTCTCCTTTCTTTTTTTGGTATAAAAAATAGAAGCTGTTACGCTTCCAATAATTGCCCGGTGTAAATTCTGCTGTACCGGCTTATGATTCGCTTGAAACTCTTTTCGGAGTTTGCGACTTCTTCTGGCCCGTATGTCCGGCGAAAGCCCATTGAAACCATAGCCTGATGGCTTTTGCTGTCGATTTCATATGCAGTCGATAGAGCCTTTGTCCCGGACGCGTAACTTTCCGTTTGAAACGAAAGAATGGTTGCGCATTCGTGACCTTCAAGGCTTGTTGACTGCGTGGGATTTCCCATCATGAATAATCTGGCGTATTTCGTTTTGCCAGATGCTATTGTCTGGCTTTTCTCCATGGAGAAATTGCCTTTGCCGACTGTTGGTTGAATGTCTTTACTCCACCTAGAAAATACTTCTGATACCGGGTTGCTGATCGTGTCTGGCATTTTATATCACCCTGTCTGTTCTATCATATTCTGGGTCTGGGTTTGAACAAATTCTTTTATCTGTTGATAACCCCAACCGCAATTAATAAGGCTGCTCACAAGCATCTCCATTTCTTGAATCTTTTCCAAATCTTCACCTGTGAAAAAATCTCGAAGATTTTCTTTTGCTTTTACACCATAATCTTTTTCGAGCTCTTTTGCTGTTTTTCCGAACAAATTACGATAAATTAAATTTGTGTAATTGGGATAGGCAAACTTTTTATGCGGGCTATCATTAACTTTCATTTTGATGGTATCTGTGAGTATATGCCGAATGACAACGCCTTTGTCACGTTCAATTTGCCATTGTTGACGTTCCGTAAGGATTCTCTTTAATTCAGCCTCCATTTTATTAAAGGCATTAATGTATTTGATTTTCCAGCATAAAGCTTTTTCGCCACTAAATCCCATAGCCAATAGTGAAAATCCATCTCTTGTCACAAGATACTCTGTGTATTCACGATTATTCGCTCCAACATAGGAACTTTTTATGAAATAATCAGAAAGGGGGATATCTCCCCTTTGAGAAATCTGTGCCGCAAGTCCCAAATGTTTAACTTTACCTTCGGCGTCAACTTGCCCTTCAATGGTTCTGATTACCTCTTTGTGTTCTTTCTCAAAAGATTTCGCAATTTTTCTCGATGTAGTAAGTATTTTTTCTTCATATCTTTTACCAACAATTTCTACCAGCATAAACTCAATCTCCTTTTCTGATTTATTTTGGTATAGAAAAAGCACCTACCGCTCAGGTAGATGCTTTTATATGTTACAGTATATCATTTTTAATAAATATGATTCCATATGATTGCATAGCATATTCATGTTTCCTTATGAACTGAATACTTCTTTTGCAATTCTTCTGATGTTCTGCATGATCTCCATGCTTGCCTTATAAACTGGCGTGGTGGCTTCGGTACCTACTCTCTTCCTAAATCTCTCATCTGCAAATTGCCTTTATAAAATAGATCATCTGTTGCCCGTATTCCTCTGTGATATCTTCCGATAACTTTTTCATATGGTACATTGCATATTTCGCACCATTCTGAAAGTGGCTTATTAACGCCATCTATTTTAAGCATAACAGTATTTCTTCTATTGCGCGCTTGGAACTTTCTGTCAATCCAGCAACAATTTTCAGGGCAATAATCGCCATTCACATCTTTTCTTTCAATAGAGAGGTTCTTATTTGGTTCAAAGCCTGTTTCATCAGCCCATTTTGAAAAAATCCGAATATCTTTCCATTTTTCGCAGACCTTAATACCCCGCCCACCATAATCATTATAATGTTTATTATGTGGATTGCCGCATCTATTAATCATTGCATTCCATATGCTATAAACAGGATGGTGAGTCAATTCATGGTGATTCGTTATGCCCAAATTAATAATATCTTGTTTTTTCTTGTCGCATCCGCAAGAAGTAATAACTTTAAGAGTATCGCTTCTTACCGATTTTATTGTTCCACATTCACACCTTACAATCCAATAAGATCTCCTGTTAACAATTTTATCTAATTTCAATACTGTTAACTTCCCGAATTTCTCACCGGAAATATCTTTTACATTTTCGCCTTTTACAAATTGACCTTTTTCGTTTCTACATTTAAAATCCATGCATCCGCAATTATCAGTCTTTCCATGTATAAGTCTTGTAGAACTTATGATTTTGGTATTTCCGCAATCACATTTGCACATCCACATAGCGCGTTTCCCGCTACCTATAGTTCCTTCTGATTTGATTCTATAAACAGCGGTTAATTTTCCGAATTTCTTTCCGGCAAGGTCAGGCGCAAGCTTTGGCATGTAATCATCTCCTATATAAATTATTTGATTTAATTATAAAC
>ERZ1026772.1283-NODE-1283-length-14186-cov-6.637818_pt1 | contig 14186 bp, 14 predicted proteins | sample MGYA00380124_ERZ1026772 | MGnify/ENA primary metagenome ERZ1026772 (study PRJEB33269, sample SAMEA4719760) | human gut metagenome | biome: human-associated habitat; feature: organic feature; material: feces | place: Cameroon | collected 2013-10 ...
CAAGGTTTTAAAGGGTTTAGAACAAGAAAAAAGAGGTAGTTTTTGACACTACCAAAACAAACAAGAGGGAGGCAAATATGAAACTGAAAAAATTAACAGCTTTATTACTTGGTGTTACCATGACAGTGACTATGCTGGCTGGTTGTGGCGGCGCTACCAAAACAGATGACAGTAGTTCATCATCTACAACAGAGACTACAACCGAGTCTTCTGACACAGCAGGAGATTCCACAACGGAAGAGGCAAAAACTTCTTATTCTGAAGATGAGATTTCAGATTTCACCATGTTCATTACCATGCCGGGTTCTGAAATCAATGATGATAATGAAATTGCCCAGATGATTGGTGAGAAGTGGGGCGTTCGTATTAAGGAAACATGGTTAACCGGACAGACTGCATCAGAAGCAACCGGTATGTTAATCGCAAGTGATGAATATCCGGATTATATTGACAGTGATGATATGTCTCTTCTGGTAGATGCAGGAGCACTCATTCCGTTGGATGACTACATTGATCAGTATCCGGAATTTAAAGAAAAATGGTTCACAGAAGATGAATGGGAAAAATTCCGTCAGCCGGATGGACATATCTACTGGATCAATCCTTTCGGAAATACAAAGGGTGAACCTACTGTAACAACACATAATGACGAAGCATTCTGGATTCAGGTAAGAGTTCTTGAGTGGGCCGGATATCCGGAGATCAAGACCATGGATCAGTATTTCCAGGTAATCGAAGATTACATGGCAGCAAATCCGACCATGGAAGACGGAACACCGAACATTCCTTATACCATTCTCTGTGAAGACTGGAGATACTTCTGTCTTGAAAATGCAGGACAGTTCCTTGGCGGATATCCGAATGACGGATCCGTTATTGTTAATAAGGATACGATGACAATTGAGGATTACAATACTTCTGACGATACTGTTAAGTACTTCAAGAAGTTGAACGAAGAATATCAGAAGGGCTTTGTAGATCCTGAAAGCTTTACCCAGACCTATGATGAATATATTGCCAAGCTTTCCACAGGCCGTGTACTTGGTATGGTAGACCAGTGGTGGGATTTCGCATATACTGTAAACGATGTATTCAAACAGCAGGGACTTGATGAAAAGGGCTGCAACTATGTTCCTCTTGGATTAACCACAGAAGAGGGAATGGAAAACAGATGGCATACATACGGTGATACGGTTAACCAGGCTTCCGGTGTAGCTATTACCAGGGATTGTAAGGATCCTGATAAGGCATTCAAATTTATCGTTGATTGTGCAATGGATCAGGAATTACATGATTTAAGATTCTGGGGTGTTAAGGATGTAGATTACACCGTTGATGAAAATGGTTTATATGCAAGAACACAGGAGCAGAGAATGAACTGGTCAGATACCGCATATCAGGCATCTCATCGCTGTCAGTATTCTTATATGCCTCAGTGGGGTGGTACAAGTGATGACGGAATTAATGCAAACAAGCCGGAAGAACAGCCTGCAGAATTCCAGATAGATATGGCACAGCCGTTAAAGGACTGCCTTGCAGCATATGGCGCAGGAAACTATGTAGATTTGATTGGTTCTGTAGTTGAGGAAAATGGCCCCTGGTTCCCTATGTACAGTTATTCTAATAACTTCACCACAGAGACTCCTGGTGGTGTGGCATGGACAAAGATGGGTGAAACAAAGCATGAGTACTTACCTAAGGTTGTAATGGCCAAGGATTTCGAAACCGGATGGGCTGAGTATATGGATGCATATAATGCTTGCAAACCTGAAGATTTCATTAGTGAGATGCAGGCAATTCTGGATACCTTTAAGTAGGAGATAGAGACTGCAGCATTTAAAATGATTGTGTGAGGAAAGCGGCAGTAGGATTCGGTAAGAAAACTATTGCCGCTTCCTTATTACAAGTTAGGAGCGGATATATGAGTCAGGGCGTAGCTAAAGTAAAAAAAGACAAAAAGATAACATGGAAAGAAATTAAAAGACAGAAATTTCTGTTGATCGTTTCCTTCCTTATGGTGATTTATGGAATTATCTTTTATTACTGGCCATTAACCGGATGGCTGATGGCATTCCAGAATTATAAACCCAAGGATGGATTGCTGGGATCTAAATTTGTGGGACTTGCAAAGTTCCAGTTCCTGTTTCAGGATGCAACCTTTTTACGGGTTATCCGTAATACATTTTGTATGGGTGTGCTGAATCTGGTGACATCCACAATTATGGCAATACTATTTGCCATTCTGCTAAATGAAATTCGTGCCACGAAACCGAAAAAGGTAATACAGACAATTTCCTATTTACCTCATTTCCTTTCCTGGATTATTGTTACCGGTATTCTGCATGATGCTTTATCCTCTACCGGTATCATCAATGAATTATTAATGAAAGCTGGAATTATTGACCGCGCAATTGACTTCTTTGCGCATCCCAAATATTTCTGGTGGATTGTAGCATTTGCAAACTGCTGGAAGGAAACCGGATGGAATGCCATTATTTATCTGGCAGCCATTACCTCCATTGATCCGTGTCTGTATGAAGCAGCATCCATTGATGGAGCCGGAAGATGGGCAAAGATTAAATATATAACATTACCGGGTATTAAGCCTACGATCATGATTTTGTTACTGATGAATGTAGGTAATGTACTGAATGCAGGATTTGAAGTACAGTATCTGTTAGGTAATGGCCTGATTAAGAGTGTATCGGATACCATTGATATCTATGTTCTTACCTGGGGTATCAGTCAGAATGACTTCTCATTAGGTACTGCAGCCGGAATATTTAAGAGTGCAGTCAGTATTGCACTGATTCTGGTCGCTAATTTTGCTGCAAAACGTATGGGCGAAGAAAGGTTATTCTAGGAGGTAGAGACATGAAAAAGAAAAAGACATCCCTTGCGGATAAAATATTCGTAGTTTTTAATACTTTGTTCATGATTGCCTTTGTAGTAATTACCTTATATCCGGTATTGAATACCCTGGCAATTTCCCTTAATGATGGTATTGATGCAGTAAGAGGCGGCATTTATTTATGGCCGAGAATGTTTACGTTAAATAACTACAAGACGGTGCTTACCAAGCAGAATATGCTTCAGGGTGCTTACATAACCGTATTGCGAACCATAATTGGAACACTGCTTTCCTTAGTAACCAATGCACTTCTGGCATTTGTGGTCAGCAGAAAGCGTTTTATGTTCAAGTCCCAGTTATCATTGTTCTGGGTAATTACCATGTATGTAAACGGCGGTATGATTCCGATCTTTATGTTATACAGAAATTTACATCTGACTGGAACCTTCTGGGTATATGTCATTCCCGGAACAATCAGTGCATTTAATATGCTGGTATTAAGAACCTATATGCAGGGACTTCCGGATTCCCTTGAAGAGTCTGCACAGCTGGATGGTGCAGGATACTGGACGATATTTATTAAAATCATATCCCCGTTATGTAAACCGGTATATGCGACTGTTGCCCTGTTCGTTGCAGTATATCAGTGGAATTCCTGGTTCGATGCCATGCTGTATAACAGAATGAAAGGTGAGTATACAACCCTGCAGTATGAGCTGATGAAATTACTATCCTCCGTAATGCAGCAGAGCGGAAGCGCAGCAAATGCCTCCGCAGCCGGAGCAAGCTCAGCAGCAGTAACACCTGTTACTGTCCGGTCTGCAGCAACGATTGCAACCATGCTTCCGATCATCTGCCTGTATCCGTTCTTACAAAGATACTTCGTAACCGGACTTACTATCGGTGGTGTTAAGGAGTAAGAAAATCAAAAATGCTTATGCAAGCTCTACAGGAAAATGAAATATAGAGAGCTGGTGATTAAATCCGCAGTCCGGGAGGCTGCGGATTTTTTTGCCATGTATATGAAAAAAAGATCCGGTGGATCTTTTTTGAGTGGATTTTATCCGTAAAGTAAGGTACACTGTAACTGTTCAGAGTTATGCAGATTTGTTTCAGGAAGATGCCTGTATTCAGATGGAATTACAAATATTACGTCATAAAAATGGGGGAACAGAATGAATATTGTCTTATTATCAGGAGGATCGGGAAAGCGCTTATGGCCTTTATCCAATGATATCCGGTCCAAACAGTTTATCAAAATTTTTAAGAAGGAAGACGGAGAATACGAATCTATGGTGCAGCGGGTCTACCGTCAGATCAAGACGGTGGATGCAGAAGCGACTGTTACGATTGCAACATCGAAGTCACAGGTATCCGCCATCCATAACCAGCTTGGCGAAGAGGTTTCCGTCTGTGTGGAGCCATGCCGCCGTGATACCTTTCCGGCCATTGCACTTGCAGCAGCCTTTCTTAAGGATGTGAAACATATTCCGGAAACGGAGGCTGTTGTGGTGTGTCCTGTGGATCCTTATGTGGATGAGGATTACTTCGAAACCGTAAAGGAACTGGCAGACCTCGCAGAACGGGGAGAGGCAAACCTTGTGCTGATGGGAATTGAACCCACGTATCCGAGTGAGAAGTATGGCTATGTCATTCCGGAGAGTAAGGCGCGTGTGAGTAAGGTTTCCACTTTTAAAGAAAAGCCAACCGCTGATGTGGCAAAGGAATATATTGCAAAGGGCGCCCTGTGGAATGGTGGTGTATTTGCTTTCCGGCTTGGGTATCTTATTCAGAAGGCGCATGAGCTCATTGACTTTGCAGATTATCAGGATCTGTTTGCAAAATATGAAACACTGCAGAAGATCAGCTTTGATTATGCAGTCGGTGAGAAGGAAAAGGATATCAGTGTACTGCGCTTCGCCGGACAATGGAAGGACCTCGGAACCTGGAATACCCTGACGGAAGCGATGGAAGAAGCAAGCATCGGAGATGCTATCTTTAATGAGAAATGTAATAATGTCCATGTTATTAATGAACTGGATGTTCCGGTACTGTGTATGGGATTACAGGATGTTGTGGTTTCCGCAAGTCCGGAGGGAATCCTCGTATCAGACAAGGAACAGTCAAGTTATATCAAACCCTTTGTAGATAAAATTGACCAGCAGATCATGTTTGCAGAGAAATCCTGGGGAAGCTTCCGCGTGCTTGACATTGAAGATGAGAGCATGACGATCAAAGTAACGCTGATGCCGGGACATAAGATGAATTATCACAGCCATGAACGTCGTGATGAAGTCTGGACAATTGTCCAGGGAAACGGACAGGCAATCCTCGATGATGTGGTAAGAGATGTTGAACCGGGGGATGTGCTGACAATGAAAGCAGGGTGTAAACATACAATTGCGGCAGTTACGGAATTGAAACTGATCGAGGTTCAGCTTGGAAAAGAAATCAGTGTAAAGGATAAGATCAAATATTAAATAGTTCCTAACGAAAAAGCAAAGAATTTTTCGAAAAACCCTTGCATTTCCTTATAAGAAGTGTTAATCTAGCTATAGTTATAAAGATTTACTAGTTACAGTGGACTTGCGAGTCCGCTGTTTTTTTGAGTAGAACCATATCTGTGCACTTAAGGAATGCAGGTTGGAGATGCAGCATGAGTTTAGTGCAGCAGGCAGAGTATGGATTGAAGGCAGGCAAAGAATTTAGGAGGAAGAATGTCAAAGAGAGAGTTTTATGAAGCAAGGACAGAGGAATTGTTAAAGCCGATCGTGGAGGCCGCCGGTGTGGAAATCTACGATGTGGAGTATGTGAAGGAAGGAAGCGACTTTTATCTTCGCTGCTACATTGACAGGGACGGCGGCGTGAACATTCAGGATTGTGAGACGGTGAGCCGTGCACTTTCCGATCAGCTTGATGCAGAGGATTATATCGAGGATGCCTATATTCTGGAGGTGAGCTCCCCTGGACTTGGCAGAACCTTAAAGAAGGAGAAGCATCTTGCAAAGAGCATCGGGATGGAAGTCGAATTAAAGACGTTTAAACCGGTGAACGGTTCAAAGGATTTTGAAGGAGTCCTGAAGGCATTTGATAATGATACACTGACATTAACCGTTGAAGATGATCAGGACCTGGTTTTTCAGAGAAAAGATATTGCAGTTATAAAATTAGCACTGGATTTTTAGTCCAAATACAAGCAGAAAGGATACGAAAATGAACAAAGAATTAATGGAAGCACTTGATATTTTGGAAAAGGAGAAGGAAATCAGTAAAGAGACTTTATTTGAGTCGATTGAGAATTCTCTTTACACTGCATGCGAAAAGCATTTTGGCAGAGCAGACAATATCAAGGTAGAGATTGACCGTGAAACCTGTGATTTCCTATGCTATGCAGAGAAGGAAGTTGTAGAAACCGCAGATGATGTGGAAGATGATCTGTTACAGATTTCCTTAGAGGATGCACAGAAGATTAAAGCAACTGCAAAGGTTGGCGACATCATTCATGTAGAGATCAAGTCCAAGGAATTCGGACGTATCGCAACCCAGAATGCGAAGAGCGTGATTTTGCAGAAGATCCGTGAAGAAGAAAGAAATGTAATCTACAATCAGTACTATGCGAAAGAAAAAGATGTGGTTACCGGAATTGTACAGAGATATATCGGACGTAACATCAGCGTAAACTTAGGTAAGGCCGATGGTATTTTAAATGAAAGTGAAATGGTAAAGGGTGAGCACTTCCGCCCGACCGAGCGAATCAAGGTTTATATTCTGGAGGTAAAGAACGGCTCCAAGGGACCGAGAATCCTGGTAAGCCGCACCCATCCGGAGCTGGTAAAGCGTCTGTTTGAAGCAGAGGTTACCGAAATTAAGGATGGAACTGTAGAGATTATGAGCATTGCAAGAGAAGCAGGAAGCAGAACCAAGATGGCTGTCCGTTCCAACAATCCGAACGTAGATGCGGTCGGTGCCTGCGTTGGTATGAATGGAGCGAGAGTAAATTCCATTGTGGATGAGCTTCGTGGAGAGAAGATTGATATTATCAACTGGGATGAGAACCCCGGTAACCTGATCCAGAACGCATTATCTCCTGCAAAGATTGTTGCTGTATTTGCAGATCCGGATGAAAAGACTGCCAAGGTGGTTGTTCCGGATTACCAGTTATCTCTTGCCATTGGTAAGGAAGGACAGAATGCAAGACTTGCTGCCAGACTGACCGGATACAAGATCGATATCAAGAGTGAGACACAGGCAAAGGATGCACCGGGCTTCCGTTATGAGGACTATGTGTACGAGGATGAAGAATATGATGAGGATGCCGAGTATGCAGATGATGAGTATCTGACAGAAGAAGGTCAGGAAGGTATGGAAGAAGTACCCTCTGAAGAATAAAGGTGGTTTGGTATGGCGAAAAAGATTCCCTTAAGACAGTGTGTGGGATGCGGAGAAATGAAAAGCAAGAAGGAAATGATGCGCATCCTGAAAACACCGGAGGATGAAATCATATTAGATTTGACCGGAAAGAAAAATGGAAGAGGCGCATATCTTTGTATCTCGAGAGAGTGCCTTAAAAAGGCACGGAAGAATAAAGGATTGGAACGGTCTTTCAAAATGAGTATTCCGAATGAAGTATATGACAGCCTGGAAAAGGAGTATGACGAGAATGAATGATCCTGTGCAGATGAAGAAGGTGTTGTCTTTACTGGGGCTCGCTGCGAGGGGGAGAAATCTGGTAAGCGGCGAATTCTCCACGGAGAATGCAGTAAAGGACGGGAGTGCATGTCTGGTGATCATCAGCGAAGATGCATCCGCAAACACGAAAAAGTTATTTACAGATAAATGCAGTTTTTATGAGGTTCCCATTTATACCTTAGGGACAAAGGAAATGCTTGGAAAAGCAATCGGGAAGGAAATGCGGGCATCCCTTGCGGTGACGGATCCGGGGCTTTCTGACAGCATCATGAAACATCTGCAGACAATTCAGGAATGATACAGATAGCATTTGGAGTTCATTTGGAGTGAATAAGACGGAGGTAAATAAATGTCGAAAATCAAAGTGCATGAATTAGCAAAGGAGCTGGAGAAGCAGAGCAGGGAAGTGATTGCATTTCTTCAGGAAAAAGGAATAGAAGTAAAGGCAGCACAGAGCTCTGTGGAGGAAGATGCAGCAGAAATGGTCCGTAAAGCATTTGGTGCCGCAAAAAAAGCAGATGTCAAGGCAGAGGTGAAGCCCGAAGCCAAGGCAGAAGCAAAGCCGGAAGCAAAGGAAGAAGCAAAGACAGAGGTGAAGCCTGAAGTGAAACCGGAGGTAAAGTCAGAAGCCAAAGCAGAACCTTCGAATGAAGGAAAGAAGGAAGTACAGAAGGAAGCACCAAAAGCAGAGGAAAAGCAGGCAGCTCCTGTGAAAAAGAAAAAGATTATTTTTGTAAGTAATCCGCATAATAGTAATATACCGGGACAGCGTTCACAGGGTGAGCGCAGACAGGGGCAGAATAATCGCCAGGGAAATAATAATTACAATGGAAGACCGGGACAGAACAGGGAAGTTCCCCACAAGATTATTAAGCCTCTTACGGCTCCGTCCCAGATGGAGACTTCCACAAGTGATTTCAAGCAGAATTCCAGAAGAATGGACGAAGCAAGAGCCGAGCTTCGTGCGTCTGAAAAGCGTGCAGCCGAAGAACGTGAACAGGCCGCCCAGAGAGCAGCAAGGTCTGAAAATCCCCGTCCGGATAACCGGGGACAGAATCGTCCGGATAACCGGAATGACAACCGTAACGATAACCGTGGTGAAAACAGACCCGGAAACAGACCGGACAACAGAGACGGAAGGGATCAAAGAAACGATAGAAATGACAGAAATGACAGAAATCAGAGATTTGGTCAGAACAATCAGGGAGAGAGGAATAACAACCGAAGACCTGAAAACGGGAATCGCTTTAGTAACCAGAATGGCAAGGGAGATTTCCGTAATAACGGCGGTGATGGGAACCGTAACCGCGGCGATTTCAATAATAACCGCGGTGAGAGAAGCAATGGAGGGCAGGACTCTCGATTTAAGCGGAATGAAAAGCCGGGTAAGAGTTTCGCTCAGGATACCCCGCCGGTTAAGGATGACAAGCGCAGGGAGGAAGAAAAGCGCAGAATCAGTCAGGAGAAGGATAAGAGATCCAAGAAGGATTTCATGTATGAAGAGGACGAAGCAGCTTTAAAGAACAAGAATAAAGCAGGACGCTTTATTAAGCCGGAGAAGAAGGCCGAGGAGCCGGCAGAAGAGCAGATCAAGGTCATCACCATTCCGGAATCCTTAACCATCAAGGATCTGGCAGATAAGATGAAGCTGCAGCCTTCCGCAATTATTAAAAAGCTGTTCCTGCAGGGACAGATCGTAACCGTAAACTCTGAAATTACCTTTGAGGATGCGGAGAACATTGCCATTGACTATGACATCATCTGTGAAAAGGAAGTTAAGGTGGATGTCATTGAAGAGCTGTTAAAGGAAGACGAAGAGAAGGAAGAAGATCTTGTAAGCAGACCACCTGTTATCTGTGTTATGGGTCATGTTGATCATGGTAAAACCTCCCTCCTCGATGCGATCCGTAAGACCAATGTGACCGATAAGGAAGCAGGGGGTATTACCCAGCATATCGGTGCTTACACCGTAAATGTGGGTGGACAGTCCATTACGTTCCTGGATACACCGGGACATGAAGCATTTACCGCCATGCGTATGCGTGGTGCAAATTCTACCGATATTGCAATTCTGGTTGTTGCCGCAGACGATGGTGTGATGCCGCAGACCGTAGAAGCAATCAACCATGCGAAGGCAGCCGGTATTGAAATTATTGTGGCAGTTAACAAGATTGATAAGCCTGGTGCCAATATCGACCGTGTGAAACAGGAAATGACCGAATACGAACTGATCCCGGTTGACTGGGGCGGAAGCACTGAATTCGTTCCGGTATCTGCAAAAACCGGTGAGGGAATCAGTACCCTGCTTGAAACCGTACTGCTTACGGCTGAGATTATGGAATTAAAGGCGAACCCGAACCGTCGTGCGAGAGGTCTTGTCATTGAAGCAGAGCTTGACAAGGGACGCGGTCCTGTGGCTACCGTACTGGTACAGAAGGGTACGTTACATGTGGGAGATTTCATTTCCGCAGGTGCAAGCCATGGTAAGGTACGTGCAATGATTGACGACAAGGGAAGACGCGTGAAGGAGGCAAAGCCCTCTACACCGGTGGAAATTCTTGGATTATCCGATGTGCCAAGTGCAGGTGAGGTATTTATTGCCCATGAAAATGATAAGACTGCCAAGACCTATGCAGAAACTTATCTGGCACAGAATAAAGAGAAGATGCTTGAAGAGACCAAGGCAAAGATGTCACTGGATGATCTGTTTAACCAGATCCAGGAGGGTAACCTGAAGGAACTGAACCTGATTGTCAAGGCAGATGTACAGGGTAGTGTGGAAGCCGTTAAGCAGAGTCTCATGAAGCTTTCCAATGAAGAGGTTGTTGTAAAATGTATTCATGGTGGTGTGGGTGCCATCAACGAATCGGATGTCTCTCTTGCTTTTGCATCATCCGCAATTATCATCGGCTTCAATGTCCGTCCGGATGCACAGGCCAAGGCATTTGCAGAGCGTGAGGGCGTGGATATCCGTCTGTATCGTGTCATTTATCAGGCAATTGAGGATATCGAGGCTGCCATGAAGGGAATGCTCGATCCGGTTTATGAAGAAAAGGTAATCGGTCACGCTGAAGTTCGTCAGATCTTCCGTGCGTCCGCAATCGGAAATATTGCAGGTTCTTATGTCTTAGACGGATATTTCCAGAGAGACTGCAAGGTGCGTATTATGAGACGTAATGAAAGCACCAGACAGGAAGAGCAGATTTATGAAGGCGCTCTGGCATCCTTGAAGAGATTTAAGGACGATGTAAAGGAAGTAAAGGCTGGCTACGAATGTGGTCTTGTATTCGAAGGCTTTGACCAGATGCAGGAGCTGGATATCGTAGAAGCATATATTATGGTGGAGGTTCCCAGGTGAGAAAGAACAGCATGAAGAATACCCGGATCAACGGGGAAGTTCAAAAGGAACTCGCAGAGATCATTCGTGGAGAGATTAAGGATCCGAGAATCAGTCCCTTAACGAGTGTGATCTCTGTAGAGGTTGCACCTGATTTAAAAACATGTAAGGCATGGATCAGCGTATATGGGGATGATCATGTGGCAGAGGATACACTTGCCGGCTTAAGGAGTGCGGAGGGCTATATCCGCAGAGAGCTTGCAAGAAGAATTAATCTGCGTAACACACCGGAAATCCGTTTTATTGTGGATCAGTCCATTGCCTATGGTGTGAAAATGTCCAAACTGATTGATGAAGTGGCTAAATCAGATGCACAGAAGGAAGACAGAAACGAAGCTTTATCACAAGAGTAATAAGGACAGGATGTATATGAAAATTTATGAAGAAGTAAAGGATGCCGCAACCATCGGTATCAGTGGACATATCCGGCCGGACGGTGACTGCATCGGGTCGGTGATGGGTCTTTATCTGTATTTATTAAAGAAGTGCCCGGATGCGCAGATTGAGGTATTCCTGGAACAGCCGGGAGAGGAGTTTTCCTGTATCAGCAGGATCGGGGATATTCACACCGATTTTGCAGCGGGAGTGGAGCAGTTTGATGTGTTTATCGTACTTGACAGTACGAAGGAGCGTACCGGAGAAGCACAGAAGTACTTCGATGCGGCACATAAGAGGATCAATATCGACCATCATGTGAGTAACCCCGGAGATGGCGATGTGAATTTCCTGGATCCAAAGGCAAGCTCCGCAAGTGAGCTGGTGTACCGGGCCATTGATGATAAGGAAGCGATGGATCCGTCCATTGCGAAAGCCCTGTACATCGGAATCATCCATGATACCGGGGTGTTCCAGTATTCCAATACCTCACCGGAAACCCTGCGGATTGCAGCAGATCTGATCTCTTATGGATTTGATTTTCCGACGCTCATTGATCAGACCTTCTATGAAAAGACTTATGTACAGAATCAGATTCTGGGTCGCGCGCTGCTTGAAAGTATCCAGTTTATGGATGGCAGATGTATTGTCAGCATGGTCGATAAAAAGACCATGAGCTTTTATGATGCAACACCACATGATCTGGAAGGAATTGTCAACCAGCTTCGCAATACAAAGGGCGTTGAGTGTGCGATCTTTATGTATCAGACGAATACACTTGAGTATAAGGTAAGCCTGCGGTCCAACGGAAAGATTGATGTTGCAAAGATTGCCATGATGTTCGGTGGCGGCGGTCATGTACGCGCTGCAGGAGTTACCATGCAGGGTACATATCACGATATTATCAATAATCTGTCTGCACAGATTGAGAAACAGTTGTGTAACTAATTCTTGGAGAAGAACATGTATCACGGAATAATAAACGTATATAAAGAAGCGGGCTTTACCTCCCATGACGTGGTAGCGAAGCTGCGCGGAATCTGTAAGCAGAAAAAGATAGGACATACAGGAACCCTCGATCCGGATGCGGTGGGGGTTCTTCCTGTTTGTCTGGGAAATGGAACGAAGCTGTGCGATATGCTGACCGGTGAGACCAAGGAATACATTGCCGGGTTCCGGCTTGGGATCGCGACCGATACACAGGATATTTCCGGAAAGATTCTGGAGGAAAAGGAAGTCTGTGTCTCTGCGGAGCAGGTAAAGGAGATGCTTTCTCATTTTGTGGGAGAACTGCAGCAGGTTCCACCGATGTATTCTGCACTTAAGGTAGGCGGAAAGAAGCTTTACGAGCTTGCAAGAGAAGGAAAGGAAGTGGAGCGAAAGGCACGTCCCATTACCATTTATGAGCTGGAGCTGTTAAAAGCAGAACATCCGGAATATGAAATCCGGGTTGTATGTTCAAAAGGAACCTATATCCGGACCCTGTGTCATGATATTGGACAGGCTCTTTCATGCGGCGCGGTGATGACGAGTCTTGTCCGTTCCAGAGTCGGAGAATTCCGGCTGGAGGATGCGAAAACCTTGGATGAGCTTCAAGAACTTGCCGATCAGGGAAGAGTGCAGGAAGCGGTCATTCCGGTCGAAGAAATGTTCCATGCCCTTCCTGCCATTCAGGTATCTGATGGAGCACAGAAAGCACTGCGTAACGGAAATCAGTTGAAGCGATCAGAGGTTTCGGCTAAGGAAGAGGCGGGAATCATTGGAAAGATGCCGCAGGGGTTTCCCGTAGATCAGGGGGAATACCGGGTATACAGTATGGATAGCAGGTTTTGTGCCATTTACCGCTATGAAGGTGACAGGAGGCTTTTTACGCCGGTAAAAATGTTTTTGGAAGGTCAGGATGGAAGCTATGCAGATCGTTAGTGACAAAACAGAATTTAAGCTCAAAGGAGTATCTGCAGTTGCCATTGGAAAGTTCGATGGGATTCATGCAGGACATTACCGTCTGATTGATGAGATCCTGCGGCAGAAAAAGAATGGCCTGCAGTCGGTGATTTTTACGTTTTTTCCGTCAGCAACAGTTTATTTCGGCGGTGAGGATGCAAAGGAGCTGACAACAAGAGAAGAAAAGCGGGAGATCTTTGAACGGATGGGCATTGATGTTCTGGTAGAATTTCCCTTAAATCCGGAAACAGCGGCAACGGATCCTGTGGATTTTGTGAAGAAAATCCTGATAGGGATGATGAATATGAAATTTCTGGCGGCCGGAGAGGATGTCTCTTTTGGAAAAGGCGGAAAAGGAAATCGTGTATTGCTTGAAGAAATGGCCGAGGAAAATGATTTTACGGTAAAGATTATCGAGAAGATTTTCGATCATGGAAAAGAAATCAGCTCTACCTATGTCCGGGAAGAAATTCTGAAGGGAAATATGGAACTGGCATCCGAACTCCTTTCACGGAATTATTCCATGGAAGGCATCGTCGAAAACGGAATGCACCTGGGACGTAAGATGGGATTCCCTACCGTGAATCTTTATCCTCCGAAGGAGAAGCTGATGCCGCCTTACGGAGTATATTATTCAGATGTTTTTTATAATGGCTGCATGTATCACGGAATCACCAATATCGGAGTGAAGCCTACCGTGCAGCAGACAAAGAGGGTAAATGCCGAAACCTATCTCTATGATTTTGACAGGGATATTTATGGAAAGAAGATCCGGCTGGAACTGTTGAAATTCAAGCGCCCGGAACAGAAGTTTCAGGATCTTGCCGGGCTGCAGAAACAGCTTCGGCAGGACGTAGAGGATGGAAAGCGCTGGTTTATGGGGTAATCAGCCATGCCCTTTCATAAGCTGCCGGATTGTACAGATTGGCT
>ERZ1026772.1287-NODE-1287-length-14152-cov-3.466837_pt1 | contig 14152 bp, 10 predicted proteins | sample MGYA00380124_ERZ1026772 | MGnify/ENA primary metagenome ERZ1026772 (study PRJEB33269, sample SAMEA4719760) | human gut metagenome | biome: human-associated habitat; feature: organic feature; material: feces | place: Cameroon | collected 2013-10 ...
GGGTAGATGTCCAGTAGTATCCTGTATCATTCTCTTGTGCGTGCTCATCCTTTTGTTTGAATCCGCCTGCCGGCAGGAAGATGCTGTTACCATTTCTTCCTTTGACAAGCATTCCGTTCACCCCGTTTAGCGAAGTCCATTCCCAACTGCATTTTTGGTTCAATTCCAGCCATTCTTCTTTTGTCGGCATACGCCACTTCTTATTTCCCTGGCGGACTTTATCATCTTCGGCGTCCAAAACAGTCTTATTGTCTACCGGGCCATATTCAAACTGAGTATTATATTTAAGAATCTTGCCAGGTTCCGGCTTGTCAAACCAGAGATAATACCAATAGGTGCTTGTGGTTTTCTCTCCCCAAGAGTAAAATCCGCCGAAATCTTCGGGATATTTGGTCCAGACGTTCTGGCTGAGCCAGTTGACAGAAAGGCCAAGGTCTACGGCTTTCGTTTCGGGAGCGACTGTATTAAACTCCTTGACAATTTTTGAGAAACTCTTCTCTTTAAAATTCGAGTATTGGGTCTCTATAAAGGCCGCGAAATAGTATTTTGTATTTATTTCCAGCGGGACGTCGGCATAGAAAGTGTAATCATCGCCCTTTGTGCCATAATATATTTTCCCATATTGCTCATTCGAGAGTTGTGGATGTGTTGATATGATAAAGCCCGGTGTTCCTATTTGTGCAAGCATAGATTTAGGGTTGAGTTTTCCCATCAATCTTGCGCTACGATAACTCGCTTCTGCGTAAAGAGTGTATACTGCTTCTGCAAAGACAGCTGTGGTAAAACTCTCGATCTTGCCACAGTGGATGGTGTTGCCGATTCTTGCATATGGTCTGAAGTAATACTCGCAGCCAACACTTAACCCCGACAAAGAAACGAAAAAACGGCTATTTGAATCCCTCTCTATTGCGACCTTTCTCTCACCGTTTCCCAGCGCGGGCTCTTTGTCTGTAGAAACAATGAATCCCACCTCAGCACCGGATGACAAAAGCACCGGGTTTGCATAGCCATATAACGTAGCACTTTGCCCCTTTAAATCTCTTACTCCGAGATTGACAACCGGTTCTTTGTGGGTTTCAGTCACAAAACTTTTTATCTCGCTGACCTTACAGATGCCATTCAGACTGATGAAAGCCTGATAATAGTATTTTGTTCCAAAGTCCAGTCCGTCGGCGTCTACGAAGAATCTGTCATCGTCGTCAATGTCGCTCGCGAGAAATTTATACCCGTTTTCTTCAGTAGGATTTTTGTCTACTGATACGAAAACTCCCCATTCTGCATTATTTGCAAGTTCAGGAGCATTCAGTTTTCCCCACAAAACAGCAGAGTTTAATGTGATTTTTGTCGCTTCTAATGTGGAGACCTGGCCATCACCGGTTTTCGGAATGTCTATCTTCTCCTTAACGCAAGAAAAGAGGAGAAGGGATGTCGCTAAAAAACATATAATTCGTTTCATAAAATGTCAGTTACTGTTGTTGATTATTCTGATACGGGACGGATGTTAAAGCCCCAAAAACGGGTTGCGCTCGAAGACTTCACAGTTTGGTTATAAATGCTTATATGTTTAGCATAAATAGGGAGATCTTCGGATAGGGAACTTGTCCAATATTTGTCATTGAAGGCGCCGTCTGGGCAATAGGACCCTTCATTGTAATTGCGGATGAAAATGCTGTTGCCTGTTTTTCCTGTAAAAAGCACCCCAGTCACGTTTCCAATAGTAGTCTGCTCAACTTTACAATTGTTCTTAAGTTCATTCCACTCTTCTTCTGTGGGAATGCGCCATCTGCCTCGCAGTTCCATTGTGGCTGCATCATCCTCAGGGTCAAGAACGGTTTTATTGTCTATGCTATGCTCGTTAGAAGCATATAACATTGTATTGTTGTATTTATCGATATTATTGGTGCCATTGTAAAAAAACCTATAATTCTCGTCCGTGAATGTCTCTTTACTCCTGGTCTCGCCCCACGCATAGAATTGTCCCGTTTCTTCGGGAACTGAGGCTCCGAGATTGACATTTGACCATTTGACGGACAATCCGAGGTCCACCGCCTTAAACTCGAAGATGTCTGTGGCAAAATTTCTCACTTTGCCGAAAACCGGTTTGCCGTTTTCTGTGGTAAACGATTTCAGATAGTACATTGTGTCTGCCGTCAGGTTTGTGACTTTTATGTGGAATTTATTGTCTTTATCAAGCTCGAAATTGCTGTATATCGTTCCGTTCTGTGCCGTAGGATTGGCAGAAGTGGAAATGATAATCCCTGCCCCAGTCCCCTGAACAGAAGGCGTTGTGTTTACATATCCTTCAATGACTGCGGAATTGTACGTAACATATTTGATTGTCAATCCGGATACTGGTTCATTCCCGTTTTGTCCTGGATCAATCTTATCTTTTGCACAAGCAAAAGACAGTAAGGCGACAATTGTTATAAATGTGATTTTTTTCATATTCTCAAAATTAGAATTGCTTATTCTGTTACTGGCCTTACGGAGTAGCCGTTGTAGCGCTCCCAATCACTTAGGCCACCCCCTATTGGACCGTCATCGAATATGGCAACAAAAGCCATATTTCCCCTTTGGACTGTAGCTGACCAATATTGGCCGGCTACATTTCGTGCATCTACTTCATTACCATATTCCATTGAACCTGAAGCCGGAATGAAAATGGAATTGCCATTTCTTGCGGTGAAAACTGCGCCCATAACACCATTGCGCTCGGTCCATTTCTTGGAACAATTGTCAAAGAGTTCTTTCCAGTCCTCATATCTTGGTATGCGCCATTTTCCGCCGAATTTTACATGTGCGACATCGTCTTCCGGCAGGAGATTCTTCAATCCGTTAAGAGCTTGACCTCCACTATAGTAGTTGTATTCCAAGACACTGTCACTGGCTTTGTCATACCATTTGTAATTGTATTTATCATACTTTGCCTTTATCTCAGTTTCTCCAAAAGCGTAAAAATCTCCGTAACCTTCCGGAGCGTTGGCTCCAACATTACAGTTTGCCCATTTTACGCTCAGACCCAGGTCAACTGCCGCAAATTTGAAATCAGGCGTTGAGAAACTCCTGACATCTCCCTCGCGATATGTGCCGTTGGCCTTGATAAACGCCTTGAAAAAATACTGGGTGCCAAACTCCAAGCCTTTGACTTCGTAGTAAAACTTGCTGTCTTTGTCGAGTTTGACCTTGAATTGTCTTGAACTGTTCTCGTGTGACGGATTCTCATTCGTGGACAAGAAAAATCCAATCTTCGCTCCTTGCACGAGTTCAGAAGGGTCTACTTCGCCATTGAGAATGGCGGATGTTTGAGTGATTTTGGTGGCATCCAAAGTGGCGACAGGCCCTGTGAATTCCCCCTTTTCTTTAGACGGCTCTTTAGTGCAGGAAAGCAGTAAAAGAGCGAGTAGTGAAAAAGATGCGATTCTTTTCATAGATAGACATTGCTGTTGCGCACCGATGTAGGTCGGCGCTTGGTTATTAGTTGAAAAAATTATGTAACTGGCTAATGCCATAGTTTTTGCTTATGAGTTTATATACTATAACGTTTAAATCCGCGCTTGTACTTATTTATTAGGCTGGCAAAGATATTGACTCTGAGCATTGAAATCAATAAGTAAAATTACTTAGAAATGTGCTGTTGCGGTGGTTTTTCGTTAGTTTTAAGCCTAGCAAGAACACATTGACATTCGCTGGAGGGGAAGGGGAAATAAAAAATGAGATATTCTCGACTCCGATTCCCTGCAATCTATTGCAAGAAAATCGTGAAAAATCAGTAACTTTGGAGGATTTATAGACATACCGACCGACATGGCAACCACGAATACACAAAAACAAGCCGCCAAAGCCTTCGCCCATGAATGGTCCGGCAAAGGATATGAGAAGGGAGAGACCCAGCGCTTCTGGATCTCACTGCTGCATAACGTCTTTGGTATCGATGACCCCACGAAAGTGATGGAGTTCGAGTTGCCTGTAAAGACCATCACCAAGGAAAAAGGCTCCGATTTCATCGACGGCTATATCTCCACTACCAAAGTCCTGATCGAGCAGAAGGGCTCCCACGTGGACTTGAGAGCCAAGGCACGGCAGAGTGACGGTGCCGAACTCACGCCCTACCAGCAGGGTCGCCGCTATGCCGCCGGTTTACCACTGAATCTGCATCCCCGCTGGATTGTGGCCTGCAACTTCACCACCTTCGAGGTGCACGACATGGAACATCCCAACGATGCTCCGGAGGTCATTCAGCTGGCAGATCTGGAGAAAGAGTACACGCGACTCAGTTTTCTGGTCGATGACACCAACGTCCACTTGAAGAAGGAGTTGGAAGTCTCCATCCAGGCCGGTGAAATCGTGGGTGTGCTGTACGATAAGATTCTTGCCCAGTACAAAGATCCCACTAATCAGGACAGCCAGAAGGCGCTGAATAAGCTCTGCGTTCGTCTAGTGTTCTGCTTATATGCGGAAGATGCCGGCATCTTCGGAAGCAAGAACATGTTCCATGATTATATGGAGCAGTTCAGCGCCAGCGAATTCCGAGAAAAACTTATCAAACTCTTCCGCATCCTCGACACCAAACCTGAAGACCGCGACCCCTACGAGGATGAGAAACTGCTGGCTTTCCCCTATGTCAACGGCGGCCTTTTTGGCCCCTCCTGCTGTCATCCTGAGCGGAGCGAAGGATCTGATATAGAGATTCCTCGCATCACGGAAGAGATTCGGGACCTGATTCTGCAGCGTGCCAGCGACGATTTCGATTGGTCGCTCATCAGCCCCACCATCTTCGGAGCCGTGTTTGAAAGCACTCTGAATCCTGAAACCCGCCGTGCCGGTGGTATGCACTACACCTCCATCGAGAATATCCACAAGGTGATTGACCCGCTGTTTCTGGATGATCTGAAACAGGAGCTGGCGGATATCAAGGCCACTTCTGTTGCCAAGACCAAACGCGACAGGGCTATTGCTTTCCAGGATAAGATTTCCAAGCTGAAATTCTTTGACCCCGCCTGCGGCTCCGGCAATTTCCTCACGGAATCATACACCTCGCTCCGCCGTCTGGAGAATGAAGCCCTGCGCATCATCTACGGTGACAACCGCGTCATCGGTGAACTAGCAGACCCTATCAAGGTTTCCATCAACCAGTTCTACGGCATTGAGATCAACGACTTCGCCTGCTCCGTGGCTCAGACCGCCCTCTGGATCGCTGAGGCGCAGATGATGCAGGAGACTGACGAGATTGTCGGCTTCTCCCTCGACCCGCTGCCGCTCAAAACCTATACGAATATCCATGAAGGAAACGCCCTGAGGATGGATTGGAATGAGGTGGTCCCGGCTGCTGAGCTGGATTATATTATGGGCAACCCGCCGTTTGTGGGAGCAAGATTCAAAAGCACCGAACAGGGCGATGACTTGGTGGCCGTCTTTGGTAGTCAGTGGAAAAACATCGGGAACCTCGATTACGTGACCGGATGGTATAAGAAATCTTGGGAGATGATGAAGATCCATTCCTCAATCAGGGCAGCTTTCGTATCAACAAACTCAATCACCCAAGGTGAACAAGTTCCCGCTCTATGGAAACCATTGATGGAATCAGGCGTTCAGATAGACTTTGCTTGGCGGACCTTCATTTGGGATAGTGAGGCAATGCAGAAAGCACATGTTCACTGTGTTATCGTTGGCTTTTCCCTATGTCATTCTGAGCGCAAGCGAAGAATCTTTGATGGAAAGGATGTAATTGATGCATCGAATATCAATGGCTATCTTATTGATGGTGACAATGTGTTCATTGAGGCAAAAAGCCATCCTATTTGCGCAGTGCCAGAAATTGGCATTGGTAACAAACCCATTGACGGCGGTTTTTACCTCTTAAAAGATGATGAGAAAGAGGAGTTTGTAAAGAAAGAGCCCGGCTCTGAGCGGTATTTCAAACGCTGGTACGGAGCCGATGAGTTTATCAACCGTCGTCCTCGCTGGTGCTTATGGCTGGGCGATGCTAATCCGGTTGACTTACTTAAGCTTCCTGAATGCATGAAGCGCATTGAGGCGGTACGAGACTATCGTCTAGCAAGTCCAAGTCCTGGAACAGTAAAGCTGGCAGACAAGCCTACTCGTTTTCACGTTGAGAACATGCCCAAGGGGCATTATATCGTCATTCCACAAGTTTCATCTCAGCGTCGTCCTTACATACCAATGGACTACATGGATGACACCGTGCTTTGTAGCGACAAGGTTAGAATTCTTCTTGGTGGAAGTCTTTATCTATTTGGAGTTCTTGAGTCATCCGTCCACATGGGATGGATGAGGGCAATTTGCTGCCGTCTGAAGAGTGACTATAGCTACACGGTAAAAGATGTCTACAACAACTTCCCTTGGCCGCAACCTACAGATATTCAGAGGCAGAAGATAGAACAGGCAGCTAAAGCTATTCTGGATGCGAGGGACTTATACCCGGATGCTACTTTTGCTGACATGTACGGCAATCTCCTTCTCTTCCCGGAGCTTATGAAGGCCCATCGCGCCAACGATGCCGCCGTCCTCGAAGCCTACGGCTTCCCCAAAGACGCTACCGAATCCGACATCGTCGCCCGCCTCTTCAAAATGTACCAGGAACTCACAAAATAGCAATCAACTATGGAAAAGAACCTCACAATACGCAACAGCACCGCCGAATTCCTCATATTCCAAGCCCAGGACAAATCTCAGGGCGTGGAAGTGGTTTACCACGACGAAACGATCTGGGCCACCCAGAAGGCCATGTCCGTCCTATTTGACTGTAGTACAGACAACATCGGCCTTCACCTCAAGAACATCTTCGCATCAGGCGAGCTGAAGAAGGAATCAGTTACCGAGAAAATCTCGGCAACTGCCTCCGATGGCAAGAGTTACCAGACACAATTCTATAACTTGGACGCCATTATCAGTGTCGGATATCGCGTGAATAGCATCCGGGCCACCCAGTTCCGCCAATGGTGTACCTATGTTCTTCGTCAATTCGCCATCCGTGGCTACGTAATCGACAAAAAGCGGATGCAGAACGGCTCCTTCCTGGGAGAGGACTATTTTGAGCACCTGCTGGCCGAAATCCGGGAAATCCGTCTCAGTGAGCGCCGTGCATACCAAAAGATCACCGACATCTACGCCACGGCCATCGACTACAACAAAGATGCTCCCACGACCAGGCTCTTCTACAAGCGGATCCAAAACAAGATCCATTTTGCCGTACATGGTCATACGGCCGCAGAGTTAATCGTGGAGCGGGCCAGCGCAGAGAAAGAACACATGGGTCTGACGACATGGGAGAATGCCCCCTCCGGCAAGATTGTCAAAACCGATGTAAGCATTGCCAAGAATTACCTCAAGGAATCCGAGCTGGATGATATGGGCCACCTTGTCAACGCCCTCCTGGACCTGGCGGAGCGTATGGCCAACCGTCACATCCCGATGACGATGGAGGACTGGGCAAACCGTGTGGACATCTTCCTGAACGCCAGCGGAGACCCCGTCCTGGATACCGCCGGCCACGTCTCCGCAGACTACGCCAAAGAATTCGCCGAAACCGAATTCGAGAAATACCGCGTCATCCAGGACCGCCTCTTCCAGTCTGACTTCGACAGGTTGATGGACGGAGATGATCTGCTGGAACTGCCGGAAACTGAACAATCAAAGTAGATAATTTTTCGACATCATAGGTCACCGCGCCAAACCGGAAGTAGGCTCCGTCATAGTCACCCCAGATGGCGTCGAACTCCCTCTCCACGCCCAGGGCTGGCCAAAAGAGGAACTATAATCGGTAAACGTCATTTTGTCCAGGCAAGAACACTTTTCACAAGGTTGGGGATGTTAAGGGCTACAGTTCGGAAAGATCCACTTTGTAAACGAGGTCTTCGACATCACGATTCTTTTGGATGAACATTGTCATATAGATTGGGATATATTCGACATTACCCCTTTTGTGCAGGTTGTCATTGCATAATACGTATGCTTTTTTTATTCCGTAATCAGGGTTTGCCATCACATTGCTCAGGGCATTGTGTCGTTCGTAGTCCTTTCCGGATTTGACCTCTATCGGGATTATCTCATTGTCCGCTTCGAGCAGGAAGTCAATTTCACCCTGCTTCTTGCTGTTGAAATAATACAGATTCCAGCCGTGCGCGTGGAGTTCCTGAGCGACGGCATTCTCAAACACGGAACCGTAGTTGACATTCACATCGCCCTGTAGAATCTTTAGTTGTATACCGCCGGATGAATACTGACAGGACAGCAGGCCGACATCGTTCTGAAATAGTTTGAAAAGGTTTCTTTGTTCATTCAGTTTTAATGGAGACATCGGCTCCTCTACATTATAGGTCGGCAGAGACATATCGGCATCTTTTAGCCATATAAAGTCATTCTCGTGCCTGCTGAAGGTCAAGTGTTCGTTGAGACGTTTCAGTATGAAACGCTTGTTCTTCGCATTGAGTTCCGACGGAATTATGTCAAAAACTTCGTTGATATAGAGTTTTTTTCGTTCGTCCCTATCATAACGTGCTATATCGACCTTGTACAAATCGAGAATGTCTCTTTGTTCTTTGACAACATTTTGAATGTTGTTCGTGTTTACATACGCCTGAACCGCTGCAGGCATACCACCGGCAATGACTCAAGAACATTTTGTGGAAGTCCGGCGGAAAGGACAAACTCCTCGAAGTCCAACGGGAACATCTGATATTCCGACAGGTATCCCACGGGAACGGAACGTATGTTCTTCATTTCCACCCCAAGGAGAGATCCGCTGAGAGCATAAAAGTAGCTGCCCTCATCCACAAGAGCCTTCACCCAAGTCATTATGTCCGAATATTCTTGGATTTCGTCAAAGAATATCAAAGTCTTTCCTGGCACAAGCGATTCTTTTGTATAAGCGGATATTCTGAGCATCAGTTCCTTAATGTCACCGGCGTTCTTGAACATAGAAATTGTTTCCGGTTGGAGAAGAAAATTCATCTCCACCAGACGCAGATCATGCTGTCGTGCATATTTCCTGATAGCATATGTCTTTCCTACCTGTCTTGCCCCTGTAAGGAACATAGCTTTCTTTGTGGATGCGAAGTGCTTCTCTATTTCGCTATCAATCTTTCTGTTAAGCATAACTGTTGCAACTTTTCCAAGGCAAATATATGTATCTTCGGCAACTTTTCCAAGGTGTTTCAGGGGCTTTTCTGCAACTTTTCCAACAAAGCCGCAAAAAGAAAAGTCAGCAATAACCGGGAAAAGTCATATAGCGCGACGTAAAAAGGCTGGGGGGGGAAAAATAAAAAATGAGTTTGTATTCCTCGGGAATACCTTGGAATACAAACTCAAAGAAGTGGTGTCATTCGTCAGTTGCGGCAGTATGCCTCAAGTTCATAAATTGTAATTCCCCAATCGCCTGAATTTCCATTGAAGTCCACCTTTATATACTGTGCTTCAGTGGTGCTGAATTTGGCATCTGTAACGACCTTAGTCCAAGTGGGTTCGCCAGGCTCTCTCGGTACCGGTGCAGACGACCAGTCAGTAACCGAATAAACCTCAGTGTAGTCCACGTCGTTTGTGGAAAGACTTATCTTGATGTTCTTTGCGTATGCACCACCATCCCAGGAGATGATGATGTTGTTGAGAGCCAGCTTTTCTCCGAGATCAACCTTTGCCCAATGCTCCGCGTGAGTCTTGTCACACTGCCACATATTGGCAAGTCCACCATCCGTTATGTGAAACATTGAGCCAGAATGGTATTCACAGTCGGCAGTGGCAGTCTTTCGCAATGCAAGATTCACGGCAGGTGCAGGCTCATCCACCACATAGCTATACTCCATAGGCACTATACTGCCCGCTGCAAATGAGATATTCTCGACAGGGATTTCCTTATTGACCCCATTTACGGCAATGGAGAGTTTCCCGCCCGCGACTTTATGAGGCTTTATAGGAATGTAGAAAACAGCATTTCCGTCCTTGGCAATCTCCGCTCCACCGACTATGTTGAGCTGAGCGGTCGAAGACACGTCAGAAGTGGAGGTGGCGGTATAGACGACAGACTCGGGATTGGAGTAATCAATGAAATATGTGCCTACGATATCCTCTGTCGAAGTGAAGGAAATTGAAGAAACAGTAAGAGGATCAGAAGCAGTGTTGATGACCTTGACGGCTGCGACAGATGTGAGTTGTCTCATCGGAATCGAAAGGACATCACCGCTCCCTACAGCCTTTGCCACTCCGTAAAGAGGGCAGATTTCACCTGCGAGATGTGCCTGGCTGTCGTTGCCGTTCTGAGTCACCGAAAGGTCTCCGATTTTGACCGGAGCCGCATCCGAAGCAGATGTTCCGGCCGGGGTCGTGTTCGCAGAATTGTAGGGATAGACCGCATACCAATCATAGCTGCCCCCCCCTGCAAGAGCCTGTGACAATTTGCCTTTGAAAAGCCCGTTCACGACATCTTCGGAAGAAAGGGAAAACTTTCCGTCGTTGATGTATGTTTTCTGCCCTGCTGCGGCGTGGAAGAGATTGATTGCGTCTTCTGAAGCCCACTTGGTGTCAAATCCGTCATTCACGGTCTTCAAAGTCGGAGTTGCGGCATAGAGACTAAAATCAAGCACCTCCTGCTCTTCCGGTCCAGGAACAACGTCCGGTTTTCCCGGTTCTTCTGTTTTTGCACAATTCGTGAGGCAGAGCATCATAGCCGCCCCAAGTGAGAGGTAAAATATCTTTTTCATAACGTCTTAAAATTTAAGTTGATCACTCTGGCTGTCGTCATAAACCCATTTCTGGATTGTCATCACCCCGCTTTGGGCGAAACCTCCCTCCGGAGAAAAGGCCACGACATCCAACAAAGGCCTTTTGTAATCTGTGGTTTTCATAATGTCATTAGTTTTCAATCGTTCGTTAATTATATCCGAAATTCTGATTTATCGAACCGCCAGTGCGGTCAATTTCGCTTTGTGGGATAGGGAAAAATTCGTTTACTCCCTTGCGGAAGGCCGCTCCCCTTCCGTTAGAATACGGCTGGGCAGAAAAGGCGTTCATCGTCTCGACATAGCAGTTCCATCTCTTGAGGTCGTAGAGACGATTGTATTCCATCGCAAGTTCAACCCGACGTTCGTGCTTGACCGCAGCAAGGAGGTCATCCGACTCCTTCACAGGCACAAGATGTTTGTTCGCAATCTTGAGCACTCGGGTGCTTGCATCCTTGTCTCCCTCGCGTGAATTGTCGGCACGTGTCCTCACGTCGTTTATAAGTTTCACGGCAAGAGTCTTGTCTCCGTCGGTTCTAATAAGTGCCTCGGCATACAGCAACAGGATGTCGGCGTAACGGATATGGTGGAATGACCAGGCATCATCGCCCCAACCCGGACCGCGACGGCTCTGGATGAGGAAAACCTTGCGGCTGTGGTAGCCGGTGTTCGGATATGTCGAGAAATTGAGGGTCTCGGTGCCGGAATCTGTAGGGAATCTGTCTCCCGGTTGAATGATGGTGTACAGAAGCCTCGGGTCACCTTCTTCGAATTCATCGACAAGGCTCTGTGTAGGCTGATCGAAACCGTATGCGCCTGACGACCTCGGGCTTGCATAGCAAGGAAGGAAAGAACCGTAGATGTACTCGGCTGGCATATCTCCACGGATGTTTACGAATATGGATTCACGGGAGAGATAGCCGTTGGCACGATAGAGCTCCTGAAAATCCGGTTCGAGGTCGAAATTTTCGGAATCCACAACTCTTTTTGCAGCATCCGCAGCATCCTTGCACAGAGACTCGTCGTCTTTCGCAAAATACATATAAACTTTCGTCTGCATAGCCCAAACAGCCTCGCAGGTGACACGCCCGAGTTCGGTGGACGGCAACATCATTTTGGAAGGGAGACTTCCGTCATCGGCAATTGCCTTCAGTTCATCGATGATAAAGGCCGCTGTTTCTGCCTCGGAAGCACGGACAAGTTTCTTGCTGTCGGCAACGGTGAGAGTTCTGTCGACAATCGGCACACCGCCGAAAATCTTGCAAAGTTCAAAATGGTAGAAAGCTCTGAGGAAACGGGCCTCTGCAATATATCTGGCCTTCACCTCGTCTTTAAGAGGATATCCGTCAGCATCAATCATTTCCGAAACGGGGAGTTTCTCAATGAGAGTATTGCAGCGGGCAATCCCCATATACATTCCCTCCCACAGATTGTAGAGGTCTACGTTGGACGAAAGAGGTCTTCCGAACGAAAGTTCAGCAGCAGCCATACCGTCGCCGGCGTCCGAACCACCCTTCTCCGCATCATCTGTGGATATGTTGTAGAGGTCCATACGCGGTCTTTCAAAACGATAGAAATCATTAAGCGTCTGATAGCATTTTATCAGGGCCTTAAAGCCGGCGTCCTGAGAAGCGAAGAAACGGTCCTCGTCCATAGTCCCCCGAGGATTCTTGGTGAGGAAATCCGAACAGGAGACGAGGGCCAAAACTGACATCAGAGCAAGTATAATATATTTCCTTTTCATAACTTTATCAGAATTTAAGATTTAAGCCTACTGTCCATACACGTGCCTGCGGATAGAATCCGGAATCAATGCCGTTTACCGTAGCATTTGAAGAGCCGATTTCCGGGTCAAGGCCGGAATAGTTTGTGAAGGTGAAGAGATTCTGTGCACTCAGATAGAGCCTGCACTGGCTGATTATCTTGTTTTTCTTGATTACGCGGTTGCAGAAGTCGTATCCGAGCTGGACATTCTTAATCCTTGCATAAGAACCGTCCTCAAGAAAATAGTCGGAAACAAGAAGATTACCTTCCTGACGGGCGGAAATCCTGTGATAGCGGTCTGTAGAGCCCTCTCCGCTCCAGGCGCGTGAAAGATAGTCGGAACGGGCGTTCATATATCCTGTGCCGGACTCGAAATCGAGCAAGGTCATATTCATCACGTCATTTCCCTGCGAACCTTGAATGAAAAGGTTGAAGTCAAAGCCCTTCCACGCCGCACCAAGAGTGATACCATAGACAAAATCCGGCCACGGGCTTCCAATCATTGTCCTGTCGTTGTCGTCAATGACATCATCGTTGTTCAAGTCTTTGTAACGGACATCACCGGGAACGGCGGTTTCTCTCTGAGGACTGCCTTCAACTTGTTCTGCATTCTGGAAAATGCCATTGGTGACATATCCGTAGAAATAGCCTACAGGCTTGCCTACTTCCGTTTTTGTCACAACATTCTTATTGTAGGCGTATCCGTATATGGCATCTCCGTTACCGAGCGACTTCACTTTGTTTCTATATGTGGATATGTTCGCAGATGCGGTAAGGAACCAATCCCCGAAGCCCTTGCGATAGTTGATGCCGAACTCCCAACCTTCGTTTTTCATAGAGCCGACGTTCGCATAAGGATATGAAATCAGACCGAGAGTCGTAGGTTGCGGCTCCTGCATAAGCATATTGTCGATATTCTTCACAAAGTAGTCCACGACAAAATCGAGACTGTTGTTGAAAAAGCTCAAGTCCAGACCGACGTCAAACTGGCGTGAGGTCTCCCACATAAGTTCAGGGTTTCCCACCGAGGTCACACCCGCGCCAATCACAGCCGTGGACGGACTTCCGAAATTGTAGCGGTCATAAATCGTACTCCCCCAGGTTGACATATATGCCCCGCCGCCTATGTTCTGGTTGCCTATATGTCCGTAGCTCGCGCGGATTTTTCCATCGCTGAGCCAACTGCTTGCAGACTTCATAAATTCCTCTCCGGAAAAACGCCAGGCTGCGGAAACTGAAGGGAATAGTCCCCACTTGTGACCCTTTGCGAATTTGGACGAACCGTCATAACGGAGATTGGCAGAAACGAGATACTTGCTGCCATAATCGAAATTGACCCCACCGAAGAAGGAAAGAAGCGAACTTGAATAAGGATAGCCGCCGACCTTGGCATTTATGGTTCCCGCGGCCATCACTGCCATATCCGGATTATTGTCCGGCAAACCCTCCACGGAAGCATCTACAAATGAGCCGTTTGTAAGTTCGGCTGAGGTGCCGAGCAATGCTCCCCATTTGAATTTTCCGGCACTCTGCTCATACGAAAGCAACTGTTCCCAGACATAATAGTCGGAGCGTGACGTATTCGCAGTTACAGAACTTTCGTTTGTGTAATCATTGGCATTGAGCCCTGTCTCTTATACACATCTCCGAGCCCACGA